>WNGR01011368.1_pt1 | contig 16149 bp, 8 predicted proteins | sample 5407581 | NCBI WGS metagenome assembly WNGR01 (sample SAMN13153383, study PRJNA577476) | soil metagenome | isolation source: 80 cm soil or saprolite under Garry oak tree replicate 2 | place: USA:California | collected 2016-06-15 | reverse complement strand
GAATCCGGGCGGGCCCACCAAAAAAATTCAGCGAATCCTTTTTGGCTAGACATGACATAGTACTGTTACGGCATTGACGAAGCCCAAGCCGAACCCTCAGCCGAAACTGAGCTACTACCATCTCCTAGACGATCCGGACGTCAAGCGCTGGTACGATAACGTGGCTCGTGGAAGCCTTGCGACTCCGGCGGTATGGCTGAGGCGCATAGGTTTCATCCACAAGAACTTTCAGAGGACTCCGCAGGACCTGGCAAAGATGAGTTCGAAAGAAGCTGCGAACTTCATGCTTGACGTTGTAAGCAACATGGAGAAGAATGGGAAGCGGGCGGTTACATTTCAAGTGTCATGCGGCCGTTGAAGAGCTGGTTCGCCTGGAACCAGATCCCGATAGTGCAGAAAGTCAAGATAAGCGGCAGGGCGAGCCGTCTACTGTAGCTGACGAGAGGCCTCCGATACCCGAGCCTACAGGGACTGACAGGTAGGTGTTGTCGTAAGGGTTGCAAAAACTCTCAAAACAATGTATTGTACATTCCATGTGGTTCTCTACTGCCACGATGTGAATCTCACTGACCTCAACGTCCCCCGGTTACTGAGATTCTTCCGGGTTCATACGGTAAGTGTCAATGTACGTCTAAGAGTCCAAAGTGGATTCTGGGCTAGCTGACTCGAATAAAGAGGGAGGTTTTCGGAGAGGCGCGGGTTGGTTAGACTGAGATCATGGCGACAGGTCGCTCTGGAGAGAGTGCTTGCAAAGGGTCAAGGCCCTTCATTTCTTATGGCTCTACGCCGCAGGGCGCGCTGAACTGTCTTACAGATGTTGTGACTAGGTCGTGGATCTCAATAACACCGTCGTACGTAACGTCGGCATTGTATGGCGATGTGGTGATCAGGTTGCCTGAGCTGTCCGTGACTGGTACGAACTGGTGGAGGAAGACGTAGACGAGATCGTTGACGTTGACAGTATCGTCAGGTACACCCGAAGAGTTACCGGACGAGTCAGGCCAGATCCATGTCAGACTGCCCACGCAGTCAGTCCCCCCATAGGCGTTGGGATTACAGTTAGTCGGTTGGTAGATGTTAGGCGGTAGGTAGCTGTACTTGTTGGTCACGGAGCCCGAAGGAGGTGGCCAAGTGATACCATTGGAGAATCCGACGCGTGTACCTTCCTGATCGAGTTTCTGGATTATGTAGACGTCTGTCTGGGTACCAGGCCATCCCGTAAAGCTGGCGACTATTGTCGGGGTGGTGCAACCGACTCCGCACACGGAGGTTGAGACCGTAATGGTCTCAGTGCCCGTTGGGGATTGCCTGAGCGCTGCGCTGAAGCGCCAGTCAGCAGCGTTGGCCGCCAAAGCAGCTTGAGTTTGCGCGATTGCGAGGTCTGTGGCGTTGACACTTTCATCCCTATTAAGGTCCGGCTGTAACTCGAGTCCGCCGTGTAGTCCGGAGGGATCAGCAATATCTCCCGTGCCTGGGCTTGCCATGCGTATGCCGTCATGCCAGTAGGGGTTCGCCTTCAAGAGTATGGTGCTAGCGCATCCTGCGCCGCCACAGCTGGATATCATGAAGGGTCCGCTGCCTGTCTGCCAGTTATGGATTATACAGGGAGAGAAACCATTTGGAAGGCAGTTTGTTGCGCCAGTTGGACCGTAGCCTAAGCTGGTCAGATAGGAGGGTATCGGTACTGCTGTTCCGTTGGGATAGCTGCCTGGGAATGCTTGGCAGTCGGTGCATGATCCATCGCTGAGTCCAGCCTTGTCAGGTAGCAGGCTCATGTCAGGGAAGAGACAGTTGGCTGTGGCTTTGACTCCAGGGCCAAGCTGTCCTGCTGCTGGGCGTGTCCAGCTGTTGCAGTAGACGTGTTCTGGAATGATGGGGTTACCGAGACCCACAATTAGTGGGAAGAGCGCGCTGATGGAGTCGAAGTAGAAGACGATAGTCTGAGACCCGTCAGCGTTGTTGACTATTTGAACGCCGTTGCCGCAGTTGGTCGGCGAGTAGAACGGGGTCCCAGTTACGAAGTTGGGCCCGCAGAGGTTGGCTACGTTGGGGGCGATGTTTGGAGCCTGGTTCTCTGCAATATAGTCGGTGCTGAATGCGATGTCCTGGGCGGTCAATGTTACGCCATCGCTCCAGAAGAGGTCTGGGCGTACGTGGCATGCGTAGTAGGTTGCATTTGCGGCGGTGTGAGTGTTGAAGTAGGTTCCCGTCGAAAAGTCGGTGCAGAGGAAGGGTACGAGTTCGGCCGGATTCGCGGGGTTGCGTCCCAACATGGTGTCATAGGTGAACTGCATCGCCTGAACGTCCCAAGTGAAGGTGCTCTGCATAATGCTCAGAAACTGGATCGGGTTGATGAATCCCCAGTCGAGAGTCGCATTGGGATTACCCTGGTAGCTAACGTGCTTCGCCGTGTTATCATAGCAGTTGTCGTCGAACATACTGACCATTGCCTCGTAATTGTCCAGGCCAGTTCCAACCTCGTTGCTGATGAATCCCTGACGACAAGCCCTCTCTGCGAATGCTGGACTTGGACAGCCAGTACTACCTACGGCAGAACCGTAGACGCAGAGCCCTCCGACCATGTCGTGCAGCCAGCCAGCCTTGTAGGCAAGGTGAGTATACATCGGAACCGTGGGTTCAAACCCTGTTATCTTGCCCGTACTGGCGCTGTAACCCCAAGCGACGACCTGGGCGTTGATCGAGGCAGCGTCAGCCTGAGATATGGTGGAGGCGGTTAAGATAGCGTGAGCCGCATTGTCGAAGGCTGTGTTGCAGAAGCCTCCATAGTTCAGCGGGAAGTCGCCCTGCCAGAGACCACAGTCGGGTGCAGGGGCAAAGTCGCTCGTATAGAGAAAAGGTAGGTCTTCAGCCGCGAGAAGGTCCACATTCCAAGCCCCGGTGTAGAGGTCCCACGTGTTCCAGGGAGCATGCTGGAATATCTTGGCTAGAGCTGGCTTCGCGGCGACGTTGAGACTGGTGCTGAGCTTGCATGGTGTTGTTGGACAGACGGTTGTGAGGGTTGAGCCTGCTGGGCATGGTGGGATGGGGTTGATGTTGCCGCCTGCTTTGCTGCAGAACTGATTCGGAAGATTCTGCATAATGCTAGCCATAGACAGACCTGCTCCTAGACGGGGCGGGTCATCGCTTCGTATCATGAAGATGATCGGGCGTACGCAGAAGTTGCCTGTCTGACCGGTGATGGTTGAGCTGCATGCTGGTTGGCCTGTTGCGCCCGGAAGGGCTGGTCCATAGAGGAAGCCGTCTGCCGGGTTGTACCTCCATCCGTCCTCGTAGAGCAACTGCAACGTCTTTGTCGGGTTGTAGTCACCGTAAGGACCAGGATAGCCCAAGGATTGGGGCGACGCGGATCCCTCCTGGTGACAAGAGGCTCCAGAAACGATCGGGCAACAGAAACCACCGGCTTGGCTTGGGGAGCAAATGTTCTGACGATCCACCAGATAGCCCATGGCCTGACGGAAGCTGAGCTGGCTAGCAACCCTGCTCCCGTTCTGGTTCATGTCTATCTGGAACATATCGAGGGCGGCGTACTTGTTAGTCGTCACATTTTCGTTGCAATTAGGCCCTATCGGAAACGCGCTGGAGCAGTTGCTCCAGGTGGCCAAGTATGACTGGGGAACTGGCCAGTCAACCATGTCGATACTTCCAGCCTGGAACGCCTGCATCTCAAGATCAACACTGGTATACTCATGGATCAGTAACTGACCAGAACCAGGAGAGAGTGTCAGCGACTGGGGACTGCCGATCAAGGTGCAATTGGGGGTCGCGTTGCATACTGCATCCTGTACGTCCACTAGGCTGGAATGGTTTGGGTCGGAAGAGCCGGCCTCAAGGTGCAACTTGGCTAATCCAGGCGCGTAGGGTATGTCAGGTGTTTGGGCAGGGCTTCTGCCCCGAGCGGGGGGGGCAGACAGGATTGGTGCAAGGGAAGGGGGTTGATTTGATAGCAAGCAGCTTGCCATTAGAGTCCAACTGTCGGACCGTGATGTAGGTGATACCGGACCCTATAGCAGCGAGCGATGTGATATGGAAAGTAGGAGGGGCGTTAAATATGCTGAAAGGCGTGCTGAAAGCGGCGTGGACGGGAGATAGTCCAATCCCGTATATTCCGGTTGCAGACGCGAGTATTGCGATTACTATTGCCACTAATGTTGTTCTAAGATCTTTGATAGTAGATTTTTTCATCTTCTTTTCCTAGGCGCTCTGCCTTTCGGCGGAGTCCGGACGACGGCTGCAAGAGGAACCTGTTTAAGGTTATCCTAGAACAACACTTCCCTTCAAAAAATTGGAAGTCAACTGCTAATAGAATACTACATCTATTCGTTGAAAGCATTGCGCAGCCTTAGCTATTCACTTATTGTGGGGAAAGAGACAATATGCGTGTCTGGTGCGACTATGCTCCACACTTGTAGGGGAGCGGTCTGCGTCTCCGTGTACGACAAGTGTTGATATGTTGATCTCGGCTATGTCTTGCGGAAGTCTGTGTACCATGGGTCGTAACGCTGGAGGCGTCTTGGGTCTTGTTTGATGTGGACATTGGTTCGTGTGTGTTCAATTGTGTTCGTACCCGTTATATCCACAGCTAGCCGTGGAGTGTGCGTATCGCGAGGGATTTTCTCTGCTGAGTTCCCACTCAAGGAGGGACGCGACGCGGGTAATCTACGAGATTCTTTTGCTGGCTACAGACGGTGCTTCAAAGACCAGAATCCTCTTCAAGGCCAATCTCAGCCACAAACTCGTTGAGAGATATTCGATATTTCTGGTCAAGAAAGGCTTGCTGAGGCTTGAATCAGATAACCAAACGGACATGTACGTTTTGACAGACAGAGGAATTCGTTTGCTGGGACTTCTTCGGGAAGTGGAGAAGGAGCTGGAGGACTTTTACGCTACGTCTCTCGCATCAGATCTAATAGTTCGGGATCGATCTTTACGGAATCATCTCGGCTTAGATAGTGAACGAGGCCATGTTCCGATAGAAATTCGGCGAGCCTTCGGGTCTTAGTCAGGGTCCACCTCATCTGTGAGGCGAGATCGTTTATCCGATGCCAGCGTCCATCGCATAGAAACCGCAGGAAATCCTCTATGCCGTCCATCAGTCAATTGTTCTAGATCAGTTCGAAGATTCACATTAACACAGAAGGAATCGAGTTCTAGAACTGAGTTCTAGAACCAAGTTTCTGGCTCGTTTAAACTCGTGAAAAGCGTGTTGGCTTGGCAACAGCGCCGAGGAGGGGCGCGATGACACAAGTTCCCAAAAGATTGGAGGAAGAAAAAATTAGGAAGCTTATCATGATTCTGATCCTTGCTGTATCTCTCCTTTCGGTGCCAATCCTTCCCCGACCGGCTCATGCATCTTCTTGCCCCCTGAATAATGCCAACTATGAGATAGAGGGGTGTGTGGTCAACATCGCCAACGGTAATCCTGTCTCTGGTTTGAATGTCTACGTTATCGAGTGCGGCGGATTCGAAATCACTGTCGATACTACCACCGATAGCAACGGCTACTTCAGTTTTCAACCTATCAACACCAATTGCATCAATCCTTACCAGGCCTATCCTGTTTCGGTGAACGGTGTCACACCCATGACATGGGTGACCGGTTGTTATGTTCCAAACTGCAATGTTCTGGGTCAAGCGGCGGACAACCCTGCTTGGGGCCAGTGGGTAGGCGATGTTACAACCAACGGCAACGGCCACCAGTCGATAACCATTCAACTGGACCAGGGAGCCGTAAGAAATGTTCCAGTAGCCGCGTTATACAGCAATACCGGATTCGCATCCTTGACGTTCTCGAGCACGACGTCGACCAGCGCTAGCTTCAGCTTCAGCGGAGGGGCAGTAGTCACTGCAGGTTTTCAAAACACTTGGACCAACACGTTCCAGACAAGCTTCGGGCCTTTCTCACCACTCTCCTCGACGATCGTCGCGTATCCATACTACGTGATACCGTACTACTGCGCCGGTAGCTCATCCGAGGCCAATGGTCCTGGTGGAGGCTGGAGCTGTAGTCAGGGGCTCATAAAGGTAGGCCTTTCAGGGCCAGTCCCACCTCCGCCAAACGGAAACGGCGCCTACGTCTACATCCCTACATCCGAGTACCTCAATCCTAACTCTCCAGGTGGTCAGTCGTCTCTGACATGTCCAGTCACTGGGCCACAATCAATTACATCCTCAAACGATCTGAGTAGCTCCATCAGCGTCGGCATGACCGCAGACGCGAGCTTCCGCGGAGTGACCGCCACAGTCAGTTGGAGCTACACCACCTCTTCATCTACTGGCTCTTCCACGTCGGTATCATTCAGTTCGACAGACTCACAGCAATTGAACTTCTTGCTTTATCCGGCAAGCGGAAGCTGCCCCGGCCTAGGTAGCGGGGGCAGCGCGGGCCACGGCAGCTTTGGTCCTGAGCTACACGTTTGGGACATGAGTGCTTCGCCTGACTTCAGCATGTCAGCTAGTCCCACATCGCTAAGCTTGAATCAGGGCAACATAGGAACGTCTACTTTGAGCCTAACCGGCTTTAATGGCTTCAATGGGCTCGTTCCTCTGACTTGGTCTGCGCCCTCCTTCATCTCGGTCTCGTTCACTAACACGAACCCTACTGTATCGTCTAGCACGGTCACCTCGACCGCCAGTATAACGGTCGGGACCAACGCTCCGGCAGGAACCTATTCCGTAACAATTACAGGAGCCAACAGTCAGTTCCAACTGACCCACTCGGTCACGATCCAAGTACAGGTACCCGACTTCAGTATTTCCGCATCCCCTACTTCAGTACTCGTGGGGCCTGGCAACCCCGCTACATCAGCGATCACTGTTACGAGCATTGGCGGCTTGGCCGGGACAGTCAACCTGGCTTCCGCCGTCTCTCCGTCGACTGGGTTGTCGTGTTCTCTGAACCCTGCAAGCGTCACTCTAGGAACTTCAGCAACATCATCTCTGTCATGTTCCGGTTCTGACGGGTCATACACGGTAACGGTCCAAGGGACCATTGGGTCACTATCGCATTCGACAACCTTTGCAGTCGGAGTCACTGATTTTAGGATGTCATTGAATCCAACGAGAGTTTACGAATACTGCAATTCCTATGGTTGTCCCTACGCTGAACAGCTCACTTCGAGCCTTACTATCAGCTCGACGAGTTCATGGTCTGGAACTGTAAACCTATCGTACATTCCACCGAGCCCCTCAGGCGGCAGTTCAGTGACTGGTCCATCGAGCGTTTTGCTGCCAGCAGGGGGAAGCGTCACCGTGACGCTCAGCGCGGTGCCTCCGAACAAGGCCAACACGGATTTCTTCTGGACAATTCAGGGGACGAACGGGCCCTCAACAACAAGCGCTATTCTAGATGACTACTACTGGGTCTGCCATCAGAACTGTCCGGTATCCCTATCTTCAGGCGCACCCGCTGCATCGACATCCGGCCCATCTTCCCCATCAATCGTAACAAGCTACGGGACCAGCTCCGTTTACAGTAGTGAGCCTTCCATTACCATAGCTACATGCGAGGCATCATGCAGTTCGAAAGGAAACTGATCATGTCTAAATGACACTGACACGGAATCAACCCCTTTCTTTCTTTTTTTCTTTTTTTCTTTTTTTCCGGCGTCTGATATTCAAAGGAAGGTCGGGCTCGACGAGGATGAGCTTCCAGAGGCAACTTTGGATCCGTACGACCGTTCGAGGTAGATTCCGGAATTCGCCGGTATCGTTTGAAACGAATCGGCGACTGTTTCCAACTAGAGCGGGGAAATCGAACCTCTCAAGTAGGCCCGTTGCCAGTGACTTGTTAAAGAGGAACTTGGGCTTTAGCGGGAGGACCAAGAAGAGACGCTGGCGACGCGAACTTGAATTTGTAGAAGTTGCAACTCCGCCACACCACCCCATAACGAAGGACGGAAAATTGGCTGTCGGTCAGCTCAGTGTTCAGAAGAAGTGAGCGTGCCTAGCGAAACGTCTTCCTCACAAATCTGATTCCATATCTCCTACAGAAACCCCTATCTTCTGGAAGCCGTCGAGCCGCCCAGTCGTAGCTCGGCACATTTCAGTGTTCTATACTTGAGTGCCTGATGAGCTCCAGGCGTTGGGTAGTCAGTTTCGATTTCTACGAGGCAGTATTTCTTTGCCGGAAGGTCAAATACAATGTCCGCCCTATCTCCAGACTCGAAGCGGTACTCTTCATGCCGCCTCAGAACGGTACTATGAACGACACTCTCAGGGTGTTCAAGAACCCAACGCTTCAACTTTTTGTGTTCCTCACTTTCGCCGCCAGGTCCATATTTTCTCCCCAGTTCCAATTCCTTTCGTACGCCCTTGTTCCGAAGCTTCTTGGGGATACGACGACCGATCCCAAGCTGGAGTTTGGTTAGGCGCCAAAATGGTGAACCTTCGTCCACCCTCAGAATCGTATTCCTGAATCCTGGCATTCTAACTGGTTTCCGACCACCCCAATCGTAGGCGACAAGCCATCGCACTCCTCTGATATGGTTGAAGAAATCGTCCTCTAACTCTCCCCTGAACTCATACGATTCCTTGGCCAAACCAATTCCGAGAATCCGCAGCTGTTTGGAGAGTTTGGCTGGTCAGTCGCTATAAGAGGCGACATTGTGGTTGTGGGTGCAATTTTCGAGACCGCGAACGGTCTGCTCGTAGCCGGTCGCGCCTACATCTTCCATCTTTAGGAAGATTCCAATCATCAGTATTCTAACCAGACCGGGTTCAGATGTTCATTCTTCGTGCGGATTTGAGCAGAAGAGTACATCCTCAGAATAAAACCCAAGACGAGGTGTCTCCATTATGTACCGCATTGACGCGTCAATGAATTACTTTGGATGCTGCAATTTGTCTGCTCCTTGTACATACACGCTCTTTGTCCATCATGCTGCAAATCCTCTGATGACGCGACAGCCTAGAATTAGGACTTGATCGTAGTTGTTAAAAATGTTCTTGGACAACGGTGGAGATGACCTGTTGTACTCTGATATTCCGAGATCCATCATGCTCTTGCAAGGCAGGGACCCGTACTTGGTGGCTCAGTGGCATTCTCCATATCCGCCCTTCCTCTTCGTAGTGGTTGGCGGAATACTATGGATTGCGGGCGGAGGTGGACTGCAATCGGGGAGCAACCCTGCGTTGTTGTCCGTTGAAACAAGGCTAGCAGGGCTCGTGGCTGACCTGCTGGTTGGCTTTCTGATTTTTCTTGTGCTTAGGTTCCAGAGATGTTCTGGGCTTGGGCTCCTGGGTCCTGTTGGACTGTACTTGTTTCTTCCCCCGATCGGTCTGTTACCTTACTCGGTCTTTCACGCCGACATTTTTGGCCGTTTGATCATGGCTGCAGCGCTGCTAGTCTTGGTTCTCGGTCGTTACTTTGTCGGGACGGTGTTGTTGACTGTTTCGGTAATATTCAAGGTTCATCCGCTATTGGCTCTACTTCTTCTACTCGTCTGGTTGGTGAGACGAAACGGACTAGCTCGCGTGCTACCGAGCCTGACCGTCTCGGGGATGATACTTGTGATCGGTTTGGTCTTGCCTTTCTGGATTCCAGGCTACGCCGCCTCGTTCTTGGGCTACAATCTTTCAACAGGATTCGGCAGCGGGACGTTCAGTTTTTCTCTCATGAACCTCTTCTACGGAGTCTTGCCGGCGGTCTTCAGCCTGGACTTGTCCACGTCAACAATCAATGTGATCTGGATTGTAGCCACTGCGGGGCTTTTCCTACTTGGCCTGGGATATGTCTGGGCTAAGAGCAGTGTTCTATCGTCTGTGGACGTTGTGCTGTTGGGCCTGCTAGTCTGGTTGTTGCCGTTGCGAGAACTGTACGACTGGTATGTGATCTGGGCCATGATTCCTCTTCTCATGAGGGGCAGGCTACTTCAGTCGGTTATCATCTGTGGGATACTAGAGTTCACCAACATTCTGGGAGGATGGGTATTCAACATACCAGGAAATCCGTTTCCTGAAATGAGTTCCGTCTACGGCTTTTTCATCACGAGTCTCGTCTACGCCATCCTCAACACTCTGACTCTTGTATTTGTCCTAAGAAGTTCAACGAGATTGGTTAGCCGAGACTGGACGGCACCGAGTCTCACGAGTAAGCAACCACTCCACAAGGTGTCTTAGGAGTCACCGTTAATGACCTGGTAGAGGACAGCGTGGAAGCAGTGAGGATCATAGAACTCACTCATTGAACCAGACGAGACATAGGGACGTGAAACTCGGCAAATGAAAAGAGCCCGCCCGTTGATGTCTTCTGCGGACATCCCGGCACCTTTGACTAGAATGACTGTTAAGTGTCGCTCATGACCACCCGATGCCAACAATTGCCAATAGAATTCGAAGTAAAGTAGTGGAAGTTGGCCATAACCTACGGTTAAGATTACGAAAAGGATCCTCAGGGCAATAGGAATCGAGAACGGCGATACCCTTCTCATGACCACGACTGATCACCAGATTCTCATGAGGAAGCCGGAGTCGGCACGTCGCAAAAACCTGAACTTTCCTACTGGTCTTGGGCCCAAAAAAGTGTCCACATGTGGTAGCGGACCCGGGCGGGCCCACCACGTTACCATTGAATCTCTAGGGGCCCAAGTCGTGGACGGGGGCTGCCTTTGCGAGTTCGCTGCGGAGATGGGGAACTGATCGTCCGGAAAGCATAGGACGCCAACACTTTCACCGACATTTTCGCCAACGTTGGCGCTAACGTTGGTAGGGACGCTCAGAACGTAGACTCGGGCCGCCCATTTCACGGCTGCATGCTCTAGCCACGAGTCAACAGTCTCCTATGATCACTATTCTTCGATAAAGACAATAGAAGTCTCCTGGGCTCTGCCCTTGCTGTGCGCGAACGACACGATTGCTACTCCAATGTCAGAGTTCTTCAACTCAGCACCATCCGATGCCTCTGGAGGCGGCGACCGCCGCCCACTCGCCATGTGGCTCGGCTCAGCGTTTCACGGATTATCTGAGGTCAGGTAGGTGTAGATCTGGTAGGGATGGGTTGTGTATGTCCATGCGAAACCTATCTCGCCCGCGCTTGGTCCCTTCGTGATAATTGTTTCAAGAGACGTGGTCCCCCATTCTATGCTATTTTGCACTGCGATCGGAATGCGGTTGTAGAGGGTCGAGTCAGCAGCCCCAGAATATTGGTAGATTAATCCCCCGTTTGTGCCGTCTGTGCTAGTCACGAAGATGACGAACTTGTTTTGTAGACTATCATAGGATACGGAGAAGGATGGGTCACCGGGCCCTAACGATGGAATGTTCGTCAGTTGGAGTGTGGACCATGCGGTTCCATCGAAGGTGTAGAACCCAATATGGCCGTACATGCCGACGAGGTAGATTTTCCCGTTTTCGTAGAAGAGGTTACCGAATTCCTCGCCATTGTTTCCGGACAGGTAAACAGGTGTTCCCCAGTTGCCGTTCCACACGTTGGAGTAGTCGCCGCTTACGAGGATCATTTGTCCGGGTCCGTAGGTGTGGATTTTAGGCCAGTTCAGTCCACCTGTCGACAGCTGGACCTTGTTCCAGGCCGTGTACGGTGGTGATGCATCAGCGACGCAGAGTCCGCAGCCCAGAGCAGCCTGATATGCGATGAAGGCGTGAAGGTTGCTGTCAACTGCAATGCTTAGTCTCGTGCCTGTGCTGGACGCGTCGTAGCTGGCGGTTTTGAGGAGCCCTCCGTTGTTGTCCATAGCGATTGTTCCGTCTTGGTTTAATTGGCCGAATGCGAAGTAGATTGCTGAATTCGTTGCGAGGGCAATGTAGACATGGCTGTCGTCGTTGTTGACACTTAGACCGGAGAGACAGCATGTGAAAACGCCGAGAGAGACGGGACTCGTCCATGTGATCCCGTCGGGGGAGCTGACGTAGAGGAACTCGGAGCCAGTGTATGGAATGTACTCGACGTAGATGAGCCAAAAGTTTGCTTGAGCGTAGAACATGTGACGGTCACCGTCACCGAATCCCGCGTCTGAGTAGCCGCTCGTCGCAACAGGAGCACGTGGGAAGGGATTCATCAGAGGATAGTTGTCCTGGCCGTTAGTGAAAACGTAAGGAGTGTCCCCGACTCCGTCAGAGTTGGCACACACATCCTGGTTGGGTCCGCTGCAATTGTCGACGCCGGCATAGTCAGACCAGTAGTTGCCGCCCGCAGGGTACCTGTTGTCCCAAAGGTTGTCCGAGGTGTCGTCGTATGCCTGGTAGATCGTGTTGTTGATGAAACTGTTGTGAATGACGAGTGCCGGGCTGGTATACAGGAGTGTTACTCCGTAATTGGTGCCTATGATGTCGTTTGCTACGATTGAGATGTTTCCAGTATTACCGACTAGCAAACCGTAGGGTTTGTTGAACTGTGAGGGATCGTTTGACTGCACACGACTGCTGTAGGTGATAGTGTTTCCGAGAATCTCGATGTCGGACGAGTTGCCTACGGTGATATCGTTCTCGATAGCTCCGATAGTGTTACGGGAGACTTGAATGTTGTCGGATGATTCGAGGCTGATTCCATTCGAGGCTGTTGGAATAGAATTGTGAGCGATGCTAATGTGGCCCGAGTTGTTCTCCGTGATCGCGGTGCCGCTATCATAAGATGCCCAGATGGTATTGTCAGTGACGGTCACTTGACTGGATTGTGTGATGGATACGCCAACTCGCAAGTCGGATAGCGGGAAAGTGTTGCTTGCAACGTGTATGCTGAGAGAGTTGGAAATTGTTATTCCCAGAGTGTCTGTGAGAGTATTATCTGCAACCCATATTCCAGCTGACGAGTCAATCTCGACCCCCTGATCTCCCATGAGAGTGTTTGAGTCGATGGAAGTGTTGGTCGAGTTTACGACCCAGACACCAGTAGGTGTATCGCTAGAACCTGCACCGGTCCGTATCGTGTTGCTCCTTACGGCTCCGGTGTTCAGATTGACTAGGACTGTCGCGTTTCCGTCTGATATATTGACAAAGTTGTTCTGCACCCAGAAGATCTCGTCTGTGTTTCGAATGAGAATTCCTGTTCCTGAAGGTGCGGTTATGTTCCAACCTTCTATCAAGAAGGGATGGTCGTCAGACCCATCTCCCGCTATTACACCATTGTCGGGTGTGAAGGCGCCGTTCCCGTCAATTACGATCGGAGCATGTGGCTGGTAGGATGATACAGCATGAGCTGGTCTGAAGCCGAGCCCACCAAAGATTGCTAGACTCAGGAATAAGACGAACATAACCGGTCGTATTCGACCGCGGAATTTCCCGGGATTCCCTAAGAATTTCGTAGATTGAAGGTGACCTCCCGATAATATCAACGGTACGTTTACAGTTGATTACCGTCTTGGCGAGCACGAACACAATCGAACACAAGGATCAGTCTTCAAGAATAGCTAGTCAGAGTCCAAAATCCACGGGAATCTCGAGATTGAGGTGGAATCTCGTTCGGAGTCCTAGTCTCGGTTGTAGGGCCTACTTTCTTTACTCAGATAGTTCAGGATAGAGCCATCCTGCTCCTCGCTCTATGAGAAGCACCGAGCTTGTATCCTATTTCGTGACGGCTTTCTCCGCTTCTTTCAATGCTACCTACGTGAACGGGGATATCCTTTCTTAGTCAATCTTGCGTTTGGATCTCCTTCTTGTTGGTGTTTATGCGGTCTTCTTGGTACGAGCCGGGTAGATCCACAAATTGAACGATTGAAAAGAAGCCTCGAGCGACCGGAACATGCTCGCGGCCTTCTACCGCTGGTGGCAAGTGAACACAAACGACCACATGACATTCACTCAGCCTCCTCTTCGCACACAGGTGATGGAGAACACTCCATTTGGAATCTCATCGATTTTGCTTTCCTCAGAAACGGGTTCTCGGGACCTAGTGTAGACATCCTCCCCAAATAATGCCTGTCTCATAATCATCCACATACGGGCTGGAAGCTAGATGGAGACCAGAATGCGATTACCACCAATGAGACTTTTGCGAGTTCTCTTGGCCGTGTTTGTCGCTGTCATCATATGCCTTGGCTCTCTAAGCCTCTTCACGGCCATCACATTCTCGCCCGCGAACGCTGCAACTGGGACGAATTATCCAAACTGCGGCCCACCAACCATGATAACCCTGTCACAATTCGAGGCTGGCAGTCTCAACCTTAACCCGGATAAGAACAGCCTAAACCCACCATGCAATAGCTACTATGAGTTGGATGGTCAGACAATCAGTTCTAACCCATACACGGGAGACTGCAACGCCTATGCTCAGGGCTACTGTGATGTTCACCTACCGTTCAACTGCTCCGTCTCCGCTGGCTGTCTCTTCGAGATAGCCGCAACCTGGTCAGCTGCAGGCTATACGTATCCAACCGGTTGCACTAACGGAACCGTTCAGTCAAACGTGTGTGTGACGAAAGGGGAGACCGTCAACGGACAAGGGTTTTTCTTCATAGACGAAGCCGGGATACACGAGTTCCACTCACTAGCAAATATCGCAATAGTGGGTGGCTCAGGCTCGGGTCCGTCACCACTATCCGCCAGCTTCACCTATAGTCCAACCTCACCATCGACCGGCCAATCAATAACTTTCACTGCTACAGCGAGCGGTGGAACCAGCCCGTACAGTTACAGTTGGAGTCTCGGTGACGGTTCGACTGGAACAGGCGCCACTGTAACGCACAGCTACTCGTCACCAGGATCCTACACTGTCACTCTAACCGTAACGGATAGCGGGTCACCACAACAGACGGCCTCGTCCCAGCAAACAATCACGGTCTCCGCACCGACCCCGCCCCCAACGCTTACCGCAAGTTTCACGTATAGTCCATCGTCGCCCCAGGTCGGACAGTCTATTTCGTTCACCGGATCCGCTTCTGGAGGGACATCGCCCTATACATACTCGTGGAGCTTTGGCGATGGATCTACTGGAACCGGAGCTTCGGTAACTCACGCATATTCGTCAACAGGAACCTACACTGTCACGCTAACAATCACGGATAGCGGGTCGCCTCAGCAGGCCGCATCGTCCGTACAGTCCATCGCCGTGTCCATTGCGTCTTCGCCTCTGAGCGCGAGCTTCACCTACAGCCCCTCAAACCCAATGATCCTCTCTCCCGTAACATTCTCTGGCAGTGCCACAGGAGGAACACAGCCATACAAATTCAGCTGGGACTTCGGTGACGGGACGACGACGACAGGACAGTCAGCCAGCCACTCGTATCTGCTTCCGGGAACTTACACGGTCACACTTACTGTCACTACAAACGGTCAGACAGCCACGACCTCACAGACGATAACAGTTTCCCTAGGGATATAGTGCGGTTGCAAGCAGATTGCCGACTACCTAAGAGACCACTGAGCGTGATCTAGATTTGATGCTTCTGCCCATTGTTTAGGGTCCACATTTTCTTGAAGAGCCGCCTACGTTGGAGAAGCCGGCTTCTTCGAATCATGGTTGAAGCTGGCCAGAATCATGGCTTGGCTGGGCCGTGTCAATTCAATGGTAACCTTGTGAACCGGGGCGGGCCCACGATGGACTCATACCTGTCCTGGTTCGTCTTCAGACGAACGTCAGGCTAATGTTCGCGACTTTCTGTATTGTCTGAAAGTCCTTGTCTGAAGTGACTATTTCGTCTGCACCGTTTGCAACGGCGATGCCCGATATCAGAACGTCCAGCGCGTTGACGGCTTTTCCGATTCTAAGCAGAGATCCCATTATCCTGGAAGCTTCCTCGGTTGCGGCAGCGTCCAACCCGAGGAATACGCTTTCTCTTGCGAAAGCCCTAACCACCTTTTCTCTTTTCAAGAGTCTCCTGTGATAGATCGGGCCTAGAAGCTCGAAGAGTGAAATGCTTGTCATTCCGACCGTGTCTCCCCGATTTTTCGTTCCTTCAATGATTCGCCCGATCTTCTCTCCCTTACGAAGAAAGTCGATTATGGACCAAAGTATCTAGGACTATCGTGTTCGCATCACGCTTCTCTTCCTCATCTCCTTGACACTGTTTTCTATGAACATGACCTCTCCGTCATCACTCCAAGCTCCCCACAAAGACAACAAGTCTCCACGCTTCTCGAGCAGCTTTTCGATCACATCGCTGAAGCTCTCGCCCTCCTTCTTCGCCTCCGACAATTTCTTGTAAACCTCCTCCCTGATAGCAAGGTTCTTGGTTGCCATAC
>WNGR01047797.1_pt1 | contig 16150 bp, 16 predicted proteins | sample 5407581 | NCBI WGS metagenome assembly WNGR01 (sample SAMN13153383, study PRJNA577476) | soil metagenome | isolation source: 80 cm soil or saprolite under Garry oak tree replicate 2 | place: USA:California | collected 2016-06-15 | reverse complement strand
AGAAATGCACTTTGCCCCAGAAATCGTTCATTTTTCGGCCGGTCGCTTTCGGGAACCAGTAATAAATCCCCGCGAAGAGCGCGAAGATGGTGCCCGGTGCCACGATGTAATGGAAATGCGCAATCACATAGTACGTGTCGTGCAAATAAAGATCAGCCGAGTTAAAGGCCAGCGGGATGCCTGTAAGACCGCCGATTCCAAACATGGGCAGGAACGCGGTCGTGAAAAGCATCGGCACGGTAAAGCGGATCGAGCCGCCCCAGAGCGAAATGAAAAACGCACTCAAGATGATCACCGATGGAATCGAAATGATGATCGTGGTCGTCTGGAAAAATGCGCTCACGGCCGAGCCCATGCCGGTAAGCCACATGTGATGGGCCCAGACAATGAACGACAAAAAGCCGATCGTGAGCACGGAAAAAACAAGCGATTTGTAACCCCAGAGCGGCTTTCGGGAATTGTTTGCCAGAATTTCAGCGACAATGCCCATGCCCGGCAGAATGAGCACGTACACTTCGGGATGCGCCAGGAACCAGAAAAGATGTTGCCACAAGAGCGGGCTGCCGCCGCCGCTGATGGACAAAGGTGTGCCATTCACCACCAGGCCTACAGGCATGAAAAAGCTGGTATGCGCGACCCGATCCATCAGTTGCATGATGATCCCTGCCTCCAGCGGCGGAAATGCCAGCAAGAGCAGGAACGCGGTGACAAATTGTGCCCAGACAAAAAATGGCAGCCGCATCCAGGTCAGTCCTTTGGCGCGCAACTGAATGATAGTCGCGATGAAATTAATCGCGCCGAGCAATGACGACGTGATAAGAAAAATAAAACCAATGAGCCAAAGTGTCTGTCCATTGAAAACCGGAAGGTGTCCCGGGCCGCTATCGGCAATTGCGGCCAGCGGCACGTAGGAAGTCCAGCCACTCTTGGCCGCGCCGCCGGGCACGAAGAAACTGATCAGCATGATAATGCCCCCGACAAAAACGGCCCAGTAGCTCGCCATGTTTACTTTCGGGAAGGCCATGTCCGGCGCGCCGATTTGCAGCGGCACAACGAAATTGCCAAACGCCGCGAACGCCAGTGGCACAATCCCAAGAAAGACCATGATCGTGCCGTGCATCGCGCCCAACGAGTTGTAAAAGTCGGGCGTCATTTTCCCGTCCGGCATCGTGTTCGGCCCAAAAATGTGCGGGAGAAATTTGCCAATCACTGGCAATGCCTGGCCAGGATAGGCCAGTTGCCATCGCATCAGCATCATCAAGGAAAAACCGAATAGCAGGAAAATCAGGCCCGTGAATCCGTACTGGATACCGATCACCTTATGGTCGGTAGAGAAAATATATTTTCGCCAAAACCCGAGCTCGTGATGCTCGTGTTCGCCAGCGTGTGAATGTGGATCGTGACTTGCCCCGCCGGAACCAGGTGAAGGCGGGTGCGTTTCAACAGAAGCAGAAGGGTCCATTTCAGGAGAAAATTACGGTGTTAATATCGAAAGGGAAAGATTCATTGCAAAGTCGAAAAACACTTACACCGAACAAAAAACTCTATCACTCCTTGTTCTGCGTGCGCGTCTGCCTCTTCAACTCGCGTTGGATCATCTGCTCTCGGTGCGATCCGAACCAGCGATAGGAGTAAACGTTCAAGCCGTCCGCGAGCAACCCGATTCCCCACCCAGGATCACCCACTGAAACCACAGATACTGCGGATCTTTCAAAGATTCAGCCCGGCAAGAAGCACGTTCACCACCAGGAATTTCCGGAATGGCTTTTCCAGCTTTGTCATAATGCGAGGTGTCGTTGAACAGGGTTAAGCGGGCGCGTGCCGCGTCTCGAAAATCGACAATATTCAGCGCGGCTGGTTTTTGGTCGAGATTATCGCGATACCGCCGCGGATCGAAACCGAGCAACGAGCTTAGTAGAAGTCGAATCGTCGCCTTGTGAGACACAACCAGAATGTTTTTGCCCGGATGCTCGCGTACCAAATCGATCAATGCTGGCAAAGCGCGCGCCGTCACGGCCAATCCGCTCTCCCCGCCCACCGGGGCAAATGTATAGGGATCCTTTTCCCATTCGGCCGCCTCTTCCGGGAATTTCTCTTCGACTTCGCGCCGCGTCATCTGTTCCCAGCGACCGTGCGAAATCTCCCGGAAACCATCGCGTGTTTGCACTTCGAGGTCATGCGGCGCGGCCAGAATTTGCGCGGTCTCAACCGTCCGACCAAGGGGCGACGCGTAAACAGCGGCAATCTTCTCGTGACTTAACCTCTCGGCCAGGCGCCGGGTTTGTTCGCGACCTTCGTCGGACAACTCCACGTCGGTCGCTCCTGCAAATCGATCCTCAGCGCTCATGACCGTGGCGCCATGTCGTACCATGAAAACACGCGTCGCTGTCGTCTTCATAGGATCGATTTGTCATGACGCAAATCTCGCCAAAAGGCAATCTCGCTTCGTCGGTCAATGATGATAGTGCGACTATTGAAGCTACATTTGATCGGTGGAAAAAGAATCCAAGCCGCGCGCGATAATCCATCTCGACATGGATTGCTTTTATGCTGCGATTGAGGTTCGCGACCGACCTTCATTGCGCGGCAAGCCGGTGGGCGTGGGCGGCGCGCGCGATCGGCGCGGCGTTTTGACAACGTGTAATTACGAAGCGCGCAAGTTTGGTGTGCGCTCGGCGATGCCAACGTTTATGGCGCTGCAACGTTGCCCGAATTTGATCGTGCTCCCGACGCGCTTCGATGTTTATCGGCGCGAAGCCGCAGTGATTCGTGGAATCCTGTATCGATTCACATCCCTGATCGAACCTCTCTCGCTCGACGAAGCTTATCTCGATGTCAGCGCGCATCCCGGCGCGCCGGGACCGCTGGCACAGCTGATCCGTGGGACAATTTTTCGGAAAACGAAGCTGACATCATCAGCGGGAATTGGTCCCAACAAATTGATTGCGAAAATCGCGAGCGAAATAAACAAACCAAATGGCCAATTCGAGGTGAAGCCGCAACAAGCGGCCGAGTTCATGCTGGATTTGCCAGTCCGCAAAATCTGGGGAATCGGCGAGAAGAGCGAGCGCAAACTGGAGGAGCTTGGAGTCAAAACCTGCGGCGAACTGCAAAGGTTCTCGCGCCCGGAACTTGTCGATCTTTTCGGCAAATTCGGTCTTGATCTCTACGATCTTTGTCGCGGCATCGATCACCGGCCGGTCGAACCGGATCGTCCGCGCAAATCGCTCAGTACCGAGGAAACATTCGCTGCCGATCTTACTACGCTCGAACAATGTGAAGAAAAGCTTGAGGAACTCTTCCAGGATTTGATGGCCGATCTCGCGCAAAAAGAATCAACGCGCGAGATCACAAAGATTTTCGTGAAATTAAAGTTCAACGACTTCAGCCGGACGACCGCCGAACGCGCCGGACTGGTACCTACTTTGCAAGATTTCCAGACGCTCCTCACTGAAGCATTCGGCCGGACCGGCAAACCTGTGCGTCTCATCGGCGTTGGTGTGCGCTTCGCCGACACGGCTCCGGAGAGCGCCCAGATGGATCTGCTGTAGGGGAAAGGCGTCAGCTTTCTGTGCAAGCTTCGAGGAATACCGCGAACTACACAAAATGCGCCATCGGACTGCGCGAACAAGAATAATCCTGGTCGAAGGCGTGTAGCCATCGGCTTCGCCACTTGTCCACTTGTGATGCCGGAGCTGGGGCAAGCTGAAAGCGGCTGAGTTCAGTTGCCGGAACTGAATTCGAAAGCAATCAAACCAATGCCCGTTAATCGATCTTGGTTAATAATTTCTGATGCTCCACGATGTGGACACCGTTCCTAAACTGACATTGGATGTATGCACGGTGCCATTCATGATCCAGATCAAGCGCTGCCCAGTAGAGCTGTTTTGCCAAAGAATGTCTGCCTTGCCGTCCCCGTTGAAATCGCCTGAACCAGCGATGCTCCACGATGTAGGCACCGTTCCCAAACTGACAGTAGATGTATGCGCGGTGCCATTCATGAGCCAGATAACGCGCTGCCCAGTGGAGTTGTTCTGCCAGAGAATGTCCGCTTTAGCGTCGCCGTTGAAGTCACCCGAACCAACGATGCTCCACGTTGTCGGCACCGTTCCCAAATTGACGGTGGATTGATGCGTCGTGCCATTCATGAGCCAGATAACGCGCTGCCCAGTAGAGCTGTTCTGCCAAAGAATGTCCGCTTTGCCGTCCCCGTTAAAATCTGACCGGTTAGGCCCACCACTCACCATGGTGGCCCCGAGGAACGCGAGGACTTGGCCGATCGGGTTGGCAATTGCGTCCACGCTGGTGCCGGCAAAGAGCAGTCCGACCGCATGCGGAGTCGTAGCCACGTCCTCAACCATTAGCGATCCCGAGTCACCGCTATTGAGAAAGTGGTTCCCAGGGTTTGCGACTACGATTTGGCCGGGCCTGCGCATTCGTTATCATAGTCAACGATGATCGTCGCATTAAGTCCAGAGACCGAGCTGTGTGTTAAACCTGTGGTGCGGCCGCTCTTTTTTACCGCCTGATTGATAAAAGCACTCACCGTAGTATTCGAAATCGTGCCAATCTCAAGGATCGCACCGTCTGTCCGCACCATTCCTGGAACGACCGCCGCGATTGCGCAATCGACATTGCTGCCGGGCAGTGAACTTTTCTTGACCAGCGTTCCGACAGTTTGCGCCAAATTCTTATTGCAGCTGACATCAATCAAGCCGGGCTGAATGATCGGGTCGCCCGTTTGCGCCGTCCTATTATTGCCGCCACTGACAATATCGGATTCGAATACGTGATAGTTGCTCAGGATGTATTGCGTGCTGCCAATTTTCACCAGCGCGCCGAGAGTGCCGCCGCAGCAAAACCCGTTCGCAAGGTCATACGCCCAGCCACCCGACGTACCGAGCTGAATCGGGGGTGTCTGTTTTGCGGTGTGGCTTACACTCATTGCGCGAAATTTATCCGTCAGCTGCACTTGCACGCCCACGCCGCGAAATTCTCGCGGAAGGTTGCGAATTACGTCACGCGCGTTCGGTGCATCTCGATCGACATAAATGGTCAGCACTGGCGTACCAGCGGTATCGACCCCCACCGCCGTCCCCAAAATTTCTGGTTGCCGCATCAGATCCGGCGTGACCTCACTTTGTACAGCCATGACCGCTCGAACGGCAGCATGCGTATCATCGAGAACGCCTGTGGGTGGAGCAGCAAAGGTGCTGGCCGCAAGGATTGCGCAGATGATCGCCGCGGAGAATTTGAACAGATTGCCAATGAACCGATTAATGGAACGCATAAAAAGTTCAGTAGTTTGTGCTGACGCTGACTAGGGCTGCAGATAGCAACTTGAAAGCGAGCGGTTCATCGGATCTGTATTCGGCAAGACTTATATTTCATTGTGATCCTTTTATTGCCAGCAGATTTTGAAAGAGCGCAACCTAAGCAAAGACGGCTGGCTACAACAAGAACTTTTTTCGTTCGTTAATTAAATTCATTTCCCGCGATTATCGCGCTCGCGACGGACTAGCTGCTACAGGGTCTCGAGATCACGCAAGCGACCGCCGGCTACGCCTTGACGCTCCACATCGAGTCCATAATCTCAAACCCATGCGCCGTTGGCGCGACGCCCAAATTCAGAGTGAACATTCTAGCGGCTTTCTATCGGTCTTCGGTTGGGAAAAAAATGATCGTCGCCATCACCGGCATCATTTTGATCCTCTTTGTGATCGGACATCTCCTGGGCAATCTGCAAATTTTCATCGGACCGGACTGGATTAACGCTTATTCGCGGCACCTTCACGATCTTGGCCCGTTGCTGTGGCTGATCCGCCTTTTTCTGCTCGCAACGGTTATCGTTCACATTTACGTGACCATCCAACTGGCGATCGAAAATCGGCGCGCCCGGCCTGAGCGCTACATCGACAGACAATACGTAAAGGCCACGTTCGCCTCGCGTCACATGGTCATGAGCGGGCTAATTGTGCTGGCATTTATCATTTATCATCTCGCCCATTTCACCGTGCGAGTAACCGACCGCCGGTTTGGCTTGTTCAAGCCTGATCCCCTCGGGCGCTACGACGTTTACTCGATGATGGTATATGGATTCCAAAATTATTATGTGTCGAGCTTTTACGTGGTGGGACTCTTCTTGCTCGCGCTGCACCTGAGTCACGGGTCATCCAGCTTTTTTCAGTCGCTGGGATTGAATGACAGAAAGCTCACGCCTCGCCTCGCTGTGGGCGGTCGAATCTTTGCCTGGCTGCTTTTTGTTGGCTACACGTCGATTCCGGTCGCGATTCTGCTGGGTCTCATCAAACCGGCACAACAGCTATGATTGGAACTTTGCACGCCAAAATTCCGCACGGCCCACTCGACCAAAAGTGGCGCAGCCATCGCGATCACTTGCGATTAGTCAGTCCAAACAATCGGCGAAAGTTCGAGGTCATCGTCGTCGGCAGCGGGCTCGCGGGCGGATCAGCTGCGGCGACCCTGGGTGAACTGGGTTACCGCGTGAAATGCTTTTGCTTCCAGGATTCGCCGCGGCGCGCGCACTCAGTCGCAGCGCAAGGCGGGATTAACGCCGCGAAAAATTACCAGAACGACGGCGACAGCGTTTACCGGTTATTCTACGACACGATAAAGGGCGGTGATTTTCGATCACGCGAAGCGAATGTTTATCGCCTCGCGGAAGTCAGCAATCAGATTATCGATCAGTGTGTTGAACAAGGTGTGCCGTTTGCGCGCGAATACGGCGGCTTGCTCGCCAATCGTTCGTTCGGCGGCGCGCAAGTTTCCCGCACGTTTTACGCGCGCGGCCAGACGGGTCAGCAGCTGTTGCTGGGTTGTTATCAGGCGCTCTGCCGCCAAATCGCCGCCGACACTGTGCAGATGTTTCCCTACACCGAGATGCTCGACCTCGTGGTCGTGGATGGACATGCCAAGGGAATTATCACGCGCAGTCTGCGCTCAGGAAAGATCGACAGGCACGCAGGCGACGCCGTCGTGCTCGCGACCGGCGGATATGGAAACGTTTATTATCTCTCGACGAATGCGCGCGGCAGCAACGTCACGGCCACCTATCGCGCGTACAAGAGAGGCGCGCTCTTTGCAAATCCTTGCTTAACGCAGATTCATCCCACGTGCATCCCGGTCAGCGGCGAGCATCAAGCGAAATTGACGCTCATGTCCGAGTCACTGCGCAACGACGGACGCGTCTGGGTCCCAAAACGCAAGGAAGATCGTCAAAAGGCACCCAACCAGATTCCCGAAAAGGAGCGCGATTATTATCTCGAGCGAAAATATCCCAGCTACGGCAACCTTGCTCCGCGCGATATTTCATCGCGCGCGGCGAAGGAAGTTTGCGATGAAGGCCGCGGCGTCGGTCCCGGCGGGCGCGGCGTGTATCTCGATTTTGCCGACGCGATCAAACGCCTGGGCGAAGACACGATTCGGGACCGCTACGGAAATTTGTTCGAAGTCTACGAAAAAATCACCGGCGAAGACGCCTACAAAGTGCCGATGCGAATTTATCCTGCGGTGCATTACACGATGGGCGGGCTCTGGGTCGATTACGATCTGATGAGCAACGTGCCCGGCCTGTTTGTGATCGGCGAAGCGAACTTTTCCGATCACGGCGCCAACCGGCTCGGAGCCAGCGCCCTCATGCAAGGTCTGGCCGACGGCTATTTCATTTTGCCCTACACGTTGCCGAATTATCTCGCCGGCCAAATGGCGAAACGCCCGTCGCCGGATTCTCCGGAATTTAAAAAAGCAGAAGGCGAGGTGCGCGCGCGGATCCAGAAAATTCTCGATGTCGATGGAAAACGTTCGCTTGATTCCATCCATCGCGAGCTTGGTCTCCTTATTTGGGACAAATGTGGAATGTCCCGGCACGCCAAAGGATTACGCGAAGCGCTCGTTAAGGTCCCGAAGCTTCGGGAGCAATTTTGGAGCAATGTTCGTGTCCTCGGTAACGGCGAGGATTTTAATCAATCGCTCGAACGCGCCGGGCGGGTCGCCGATTTCCTGGAGTTTGCCGAGCTGATGTGCACCGACGCGCTCGAGCGCAACGAATCGTGCGGCGCGCATTTTCGCGAAGAACACCAAACGCCCGAGGGCGAGGCGCTCCGCGACGACGAAAACCACGCCGCGGTGTTCGCGTGGGAATTTCAAGACGACGGACAACCACCCAAGCTGCATCGCGAACCGCTCCACTTTGAAACCGTGCACCTGACGCAAAGGAGCTATAAGTGATCAATTCCTCTGGTAGGGCGCGACCGCCGGGCGCGCCGACGAATGTGACGGACGGCTCCGCGATTCGTCCCTACCTCTCTGGCGTCAGAAAAATCGACAAGCACACGGCAAACTCGTCGATTACGACGTGCGCGACATTTCACCCAACACGTCATTCCTCGAAATGCTCGACATACTGAACGAGAATTTGCTCCAGCGCGGCGAGGAACCCATCGCGTTCGATTCCGATTGCCGGGAAGGGATTTGTGGCACCTGCTCGCTGACGATTAATGGCGAAGCACACGGACCTGATCACCCGGGCGCGGTGTGCGAGCTTTACATGAGAAAATTTCGCGACGACGCCACCATCACGATCGAGCCTTTTCGCGTCGGCGCCTTCCCGATCGTGAAAGACCTCGTGATCGATCGGACCGCCCTAGATCGCATCGTGCAAGCTGGTGGATTCATCTCCGCCCGAGCAGGATCGGCGCCGGAGGCAAATTCTATTCCCGTTCCGAAGCACGACGCCGATCTTGCGATGGAAGCCGCAGCCTGCATTGGCTGTGGTGCATGCGCAGCGGCCTGTCCAAATGGGTCGGCGATGCTTTTCACCTCTGCGAAAGTCTCGCATCTTGCCCTCTTGCCGCAGGGACATCCAGAACGGGAGAGCCGCGTCTTGAAAATGGTGCAGGTGATGGACGCGGAAGGCTTTGGCAATTGCACCAACACTTACGAATGCGAAGCGGTTTGTCCTGCCGAGATCAGCGCCAGTGTTATTGCGAAACTGAATCGCGAATACGCGCGCGCCGCCCTGCAACGCGGCGCAGGCGAATAACTTTGCGCCCCGATCGTTCTGGGTAGCGCACGCGTCTCGCGTGCTGGCGAGCGCGTCCTCACGGTCGTGAACTTTCTTTTAGTTCGCTCGTCTTCTCTGCTGACGGAAATCAAAGAAAGATTGTTTCGGCGCGCCGCCCGAAATCAGCAGGCGAGACGCGTGCGCTACCCGATCGTCTTGCACGCGCAAGTCCATAATTCCGGATCCAATTCCAATTTCGCTCGCGTTGTCACGCAATCCGCATCCGCGTTAGGGCGCATCACCGCGAACATTGTCGAGCCAGAGCCGGACATCAATGCGGCGCCCACTTCCGGTTGCTTGAGCAACCACATTTTCATTTCCGCAAGAAAAACAAACTTCCCGAAAACTGGACGCTCGAGATCGTTAAAGAATGTTTCGTGCGAAAATTTCTGTGCAGCATACGAGACGTCCGGAATTTCGCGTGAAGCCGGCCAGCGCTGATATGCCCATGCTGCGGACACGCCAAACTCTGGCTTTAATAGCAAGATCGACAATTCCTTGCGGAGCTTTGCCGGCGTGACCAGTTCACCGCGCCCTTTGCACATCGCGGCGGATTTAAAAATGAAAAACGGGACGTCCGATCCGATTGCCTCCGCCATTTTCGCCAGTGCTTCACGCGGTAATTTCGTCTCGAACAATTCGTTGAGCGCGAGCAGAGTCGAAGCAGCGTCGCTGCTCCCCCCGCCCAAACCCGCACCATGAGGGATCTTCTTCTTGAGTTGGATCGAAACACCGCTCTTGAGTTTTGTTTTCTCGAAAAACGCTTTCGCCGCGCGCACGACGAGATTGTCGTCTCTTTTCGGCACCGATGGATCATCGCAGGCAAATTGGATCCCCTCGCTACTGTCGCTTTTCCCGATTCCGATCTCGTCGCAAAGCGTAATCGGCGCGGACGGCGGTAGAGAATCTTTAGCGAGAGATTGATTTTTGCTGGCGCGAGAACCTGCATATCGTCATGTCGAGGGTAGTCGAGGCATCCCGTGTTGCCAGCCAAAGCTAATGCCGCGGGATTCCTCGACTTCGCTCGGACAGAAGAGTGCTCCGAATGACAACACCTGCTGACCAAATCATCGTCGCGCTGGACGTTCCGACAAAGGAGAAGGCGATCGGTCTGGTTGCGAAGCTTCGCGACCAAATTTCGTTTTTCAAAATTGGATTGCAACTTTACACGGCTGAAGGCCCGGAAATTGTGCGCGCAGTTTTGTCCACCGGCGCCAAAGTTTGGCTGGATCTCAAACTGCACGATATCCCAAACACAGTCGCAAGGGCGGTCGAATCCGCGAGTGCTTTTGGTGTGCAGATGCTCACCATTCACTTGAGCGGGGGTAGCGAAATGATCCGCGCCGCGACCGCGGCTCGCACAAATAATATATTGCTCCTGGGCGTGACCGTCTTAACAAGTGCGACGGAACAAACGCTGCGCGAAATTGGAATCGCCGACAAAGTGGAGGACCAGGTCTTGCGCCTGGCCAAGTTAGGTGTGGAAGCAGGAATCGATGGAATTGTGGCCAGTCCGCATGAAATCAAAAAGCTGCGCGCGGAATTTGGGAATAAAATCAAAATCGTGGTTCAAGGAATTCGTCCGACCTGGGCGGAGCCGGGCGATCAGAAACGATTCATGACGCCGCGCCGGGCGATCGAAGCGGGCGCAGATTATATCGGCATTGGCCGACCAATCACTACACATCCAGATCCCAGTGAAGCTGTGGCGAAAATCCTACAGGAACTCGCCAGGTGATACGACATGTCGGTCTTCGCTGCGCTCGATACTTATTATAACGGCGCCGGGCACTCCGCAGCGATGAACATGGCAACTGACGAAGCGCTGCTCGGGTACGCGACAGTTCCATCGATTCGCTTCTATCGCTGGCAGTCCCCTGCTCTGTCGTTTGGTTATTTTGGACGATTTGCCGACGTCGCGAGCTACGCCCGCGAACGCAATTTGGTTCGCCGCTGGACGGGCGGCGGCATCGTCTTTCACGGAGATGACCTGACCTATTCGATTGTGATTCCTGCGAGTGATCCGGCTTTCGCAGAATCGTCGGTGTCGATCTACGAGACAATTCATCGTGCTTTGCGGAATGCGCTGATCGCAAATGGCGAGCCCGCTGAATTAGCGAAGGGTGGGGACGCCGCGCTGCGGCGTCCGCGGACAGCGCAGCGCGCTATGCCTACCAATAACTGTTTTACGAACCCGGTTCAGGCCGACGTGATGCTGAATGACCGCAAGATTGCAGGCGCAGCGCAACGGCGCACCCGCGCGGGCCTGTTGCACCAGGGCAGCATCCAACGCGTCGATCTTGGAAACGGTCTGGCGGAACGATTTGCGAAAGAGTTGTCTGGCAATTGCAACGTGCGGAGTCTGCCGGAAACAATTCACTATCGGGCACAGGAAATCGCGGCGCAAAAGTACGGAACCGAAAGTTGGTTGCGGAAACGCTGAGAATTGTAGGGCGTCTGTATCAGACGCCTCTCCTTCCCCCTGGCGTTTCACAGAAACGCCCTACAAAATTTGCGAGCAGGATGCTTTGACAAGTTGTGAGTGACCCAACTATTCTCGACGCGTGGAAGCCTCTGCACGCTCAGCTGCGTCGGCCGCTTTGGGTCTCAGCCCGCTTGCTCACGTAGCGCAGCTAGTTCAGCCGCATCTTGAAGAAGTTGAAAGAAGGATCGTCCAGCAAGCGGCAGCTTTCGATCCTGAGATCGAAGGATACGTGACTTACGCCATTGGAGGCCGGGGCAAGCGTCTGCGTCCGCTCTTGGCTCTCCTGGCCGGCGGCGCGACCGGTAAAATCAAGTCGGGACATGTCGATCTTGCTGTCATTGTGGAGCTGATCCACGTCGCCACGCTCGTGCATGACGACATTATGGACGAGGCAGAGCGCCGTCGGGCACAACCCACCGTGAACGCACGCTGGGGCAATTCGCTCAGCGTTCTTTTGGGCGACTGCCTGTTCGCGCACGCCATGAACCTCGCTGCCCGTTTTGAGAATGCAGATGTCAGTCGCGCAATTGCGCAGGCGGCTCGTGAAATTTGTTCGGGAGAAATAATCCAAACCCAGCGGCGCTTCGATCTCAAACTTCAGGTCGAAGATTATTTGCGGATCGTAAAGAAGAAGACCGGATCGCTGTTCGCCGTGGCAGCGGAACTGGCCGCGCTCATCAGCGAAGCCGACCGGAAGATGATCGAAACATTCAAGAATTTCGGCGTGCAAATCGGGACGGCGTATCAAATTTATGATGATTGCCTCGATATCGCCGGTACCGAAAGCGCCACCGGCAAAACGCTGGGAACAGATCTGCGGAAGGGCAAGTTTACACTTCCAGTGCTGATCTTTCTGCGCTCGGCATCCGAGTTCGAACGCGAGCATTGCTGTCAGTTGGTGCTGGAGGAACGAATCGAAGAGATGACCGAGATACTACGGATTGGCGCGACCAACGGTGCGCTCAACGAGTCGATCGCCGCCGGCAGCGACATGATTCGCGAAGCGCAAACTACGCTCGATGGCATTGCGCTAAATTCATATGCGGACGCGCTCTTCGCGCTCGGCGACGCATTGCGCGAAATGTTCGATCAACTTCGCGTCTGACAGTCGCGGTTCCCAAAGTAAATGTCGCAGCTCAAGATCCGCGAGATGCCGGCGCAGGAACGGCCGCGCGAAAAATTACTCGCGCGAGGCCCCGACGCGCTGACCAATCCCGAATTGATAGCAGTCCTTCTGCGCACGGGCCGGCGTGGAATGAATGTGGTGGAGGTAGCACGCGAGCTGCTCGACAAGTACAAATCTTTGGCGGAACTGAGTCGATGTTCAGTGAGGGAACTTCGGGAAATCAAGGGAATCGGGCCTGCCAAAGCGTTGGAACTGGTAGCGGCATTCAATCTCGGAAAACGTTTCGCGCAGGAACGATTATTCCAGCAAAAACTCGATTCGCCGGAATTGATCCACGAATTGCTGGGCGGTGAAATGCGAATGCTGCGGACCGAATCGCTCCGAGTTGTCTTGCTTGACACGCGTTACCGTTTAATGCGCGTCGAACCGGTGTCGACGGGAAGTATGAATGAGAGCATTGCTCATCCGCGCGAAATTTTTCGGCCTGCCATCACTTACTCGGCTTATGCCGTGATTGTCGTGCACAATCATCCTTCCGGCGACGCCTCACCCAGCCAGACAGACCACAGTCTGACGAGACGCCTCGCCGAAGCCGCGGAACTTCTCCAAATCAAATTGCTCGACCACATCATCATCGGCGCGCCCGCGGAGAGTAGCCCCGGTTACTTCAGCTTCAAGGAAGCAGGCGTGCTGTAGCCGGAAATCCGAAATTCGAATATCGAAATCCGAACCAGGTGCGCAACGCGAAGATTCATCCTACGGCGGTTGTCGATCTGGGCGCCCGCATCGGCGTTGATGTCGAGATCGGTCCGTTTTCGGTGATTGGACCACATGCAGTGATCGGCGAGAGGACAATCGTGCGGTCGCACGTCGTAATTGAAGGAGAGGTCGTAATCGGCAGCGGCAATTTCATCGGACACGGCGCGGTGATTGGCGCGCCGCCGCAGGACGTTTCGTTCTCGCCGGAACGAAACACGGGAGTGGAGATTGGAGACGACAACATTATCCGCGAATACTGCACGATCCACCGCGGCAGCGCGGAGGGCACAGTCACCAAGATCGGGCGAACAATTGTTTGCTGGCGGGGCATGTGCGCGTAGATGACGGCGCGTTTCTCGGCGGTGGATCGACATTTCATCAGTTCATGCATGTCGGGCGATTCGTGATGGTGCAAGGCAGCTCCGCATTCGGGAAGGATCTGCCACCGTTTGTCATCGCGGCGGAACGCAATTCCGTCTTTGGCGTAAACGTGGTCGGACTTCGTCGTGCCGGCTTTAGCGTAAAAGATCGAGATGAAATCAAGACGGCGTTCAAAGTCATTTACGACAGCGGATTGAACGTCGGGCAAGCCCTTGAAAAAGCGGCGACGATGAAATTCGGCGATGCTGCATGCGAGCTTTTTGATTTCGTCGCAAAGGCAAAGCAGCGCGGCATTTGCCCGTTAAAGCGCGGCGGCGCGGCTGAAGAACTGTAAGACACGCACTCCTCTCCCGATATGCGTGGATCTTTCAAATCCGACATGGGCAGATCGCAAATCGCGCTCTACTCAGCTCGGAGGCGGCGCAACAAATTTCCGAAGACCGCGAACTCGCCGAGCTCGATCTTACCGCTTGGAACTGCGCCAAGCGTCCGGGAGGAAGCGCGAGAAGTCCGGAAACGATCGAGCGCAATACGCTCAAAAATCGCTGGGCGACCGATCTCGCCGGACTCGCAGTGAAATCGTTCGATACGGCCGGCTTCCTGAAGCATGTGGCCGATTTCGATGCCGAAACAAAAGGCAAACGCAGAAGAGACTTGAGTCCCGATGAAAAGCGGCGGCTCGAAATTCTCGAAGCGCCGATTGTCTCGCTCACTGGTTATCTTATCCTGGCGTACGCCGGACCGCCCGAAACATGTAATTGCAGCAACGTGGATTTCCACGATTGGCACCTTGAAATTTTCGAAGAACCGCCCGATCACCCGCCACAGCCGGGCGATCCCACGCCTATTATTTGCGAGATAACGCCGCGTACGCAGAATGCGATTTTTCATGACGGCATCCGGATTCAGGGGCTTGCAGCGTATTTCAGGCGACCGGATTTGACCTACGAATCGACCGGACACAAAGCGCACAAGGTCCGGTTGACCGGCTATCTTCTATGGGACGACGAGCATAACGAGAGGAAAGACGTGGGCGCCACGATCCGCTCGATTTCTCGCAACGGGTATCATAATCCCTGGCGCGCGACCGCGTGGGAGATTCATCCTGTGATAAAGATCGAGCGCCTCGATTAAACGAGACCGCAAGCGGAATACACTGACGGACATTACGCGATTCGATCGCAGCGACCAATCTTCGGTAACGCCACGACGACTTTGGATTGCTGGATCAAGAATTTAACGACTAAGGGTCGTTAAACCGAGCCTGAAGCCTAGCCCCAGTTCTGGACGAGCAACCAAACGAGGGCCGATAGCATTGCAGCAAAGGCCGATAACACAATCGCCGCGCGCTTTGACTGCCGCACCTTGAACTCGGGCTTGGGAATATCATCATGAATATGGCTGGCCTCGTACAGCTTCATCAGGGCAAATGCCACCACGAAACCGACGGCACCCCACTTGAGACACCCGAGGATCGTTTCCAACATCTCAGGAGACTCTAGCGCGAGAATTGCAACGCTCAACATACCCCCGCTGGACCTTCTCTGAGAATCTGGCAAATTCGCGCGGCTCGCTTAGCCACGACGATAGCACGGCGCTCTCCCGAGCGTGGGGTATCTGCCAGCCACGCAACGGCTCAGGCGCGGTCGCGTTTCGATCGGCCGAGCAAAAAGTGGGGCTCGCCGCATTGGTCCCGCTGTCGCAGGACGAACGCGGCCGCCGATTCTCTAACTTCTCGCTCCGACGCTTTTTAAGGTGTCGGCGAAGGCGATGCGGATTCTTCCGCAGGCGAAGGCGACGCTTCGGTCTTGGCCTTCTTCTTGGTGGTGGTCTTCTTCTTTCGTGCCGGTGATGGCGACGGCGAGGCGGCTGTCGCCGCCGTGGTCGAAGTTCCAGTTGTCCCCTGTTGTTGCGTGCAGGAAACCACAAACGCGACGCCGATTAGAACGGTGATTATGGATAAGACAGATTTTTTCATAGATATGGTTAACGTTGACGTCTTCCAGAATGTCGTTCCGCAGTCTGGATGCAAGAAAATAATTTGTATTCGAAAACCGGGGCGCTGACATCCTTCGGCACGCCGGGATTCGAACCTTAAAAAAGCAAAAGCAGGCGGCCCTCGCTTAGGGGATCGAGCCGATTCGCCCTGCAAGCGGGAAATTCTCTGGGTTAATTCAAAAGCAAAAGGAACGCGCGCGGGCAAGAATCGTCGATCGGCGAGGGCGTAAACAAATCAACACAGAGGGAAAAACATGAAATTATCTATTAAAACCAAAGTAGGAATGGCCGTGGCATCAATCTTTACCGCCTTGGCCGT
>WNGR01011521.1_pt1 | contig 16156 bp, 19 predicted proteins | sample 5407581 | NCBI WGS metagenome assembly WNGR01 (sample SAMN13153383, study PRJNA577476) | soil metagenome | isolation source: 80 cm soil or saprolite under Garry oak tree replicate 2 | place: USA:California | collected 2016-06-15 | reverse complement strand
CTCACGCTGTTTCGGTTTGCTGCTCACGGGCAAACAAAGAATTAAGCACAGCGTCGCCGCAGAGAAAAGGACGACTTGACCGCCGCTGCGTCGACATTTCAAGGAATTGGCGTGTCATCGCTCTCGATCTGATTTCCGTTCCCCATGAACAGAGGAAATAAACATTCGCGTCAGCTGAAAGGTCAGCGAATGTTTTCGCCTCTCGGATCGATGGAAACAATGCGTGTACTCCGGCGACCCTGGTGGCGTCGTCGGCCGAAGAAAGCGAATAAGAACGAGGAAGGTTCGACGCCTTTTTACGGTATTTGGGACGCCGTAGCGCGTTTCGCCGCAGAAATTCGAACCAGCGATTTCATGGCGGAAATGATCCGGCGCCGTGACGCGTACGGCAGTCAGGGGCTGATGGGGGCGCTCGATTGCGCAACGCTCTACGGGTTGGTGCGGTGGCTCCGGCCGGCGGTGGTGGTCGAGTCGGGTGGGTTCATTGGGATGTCTTCGGCATTTATCCTGAAAGCACTCGCAGATGAAAAACTCACGACAGCCAAGCTGTACAGCATCGAGTGGAGCGAAGATTGCGACCAGGGCGCTTTGATTCCCGACGAATTGCGATCCGCCTCAGGCGGATTCGTGCCAATGCGCGGCAAGGTAGAAGATTTCCTCAAGCGCGATCAACTGCCGTCACCGATCGACATGTTCTTGCACGATAGCTCGCATAGCTGCAGGCACATGCTCTGGGAATTTCGGCAGTTCTGGCCGCGGCTGCGCGACGGCGGATTGCTCGTTTCGCACGATGTGCAGATGAACGCTGCCTTCCCCGAATTTGTCGCCAAGACGTACGCGCACGATAAAAAAACCGGACGGCGCGACCCGCAGCGCACATCGCATTACGAATGGGGTCGCTGGGGTTACATGGGTTTCGCCATTAAAAAGCAAATTGACTAGTTAGGGAGTGTTGCTTGCAGGAGCGCACCGCTATCATTTAATGCGTCGACGTATGGCAGGCCTGATCGATTCGATTGCTGGTCACGATGCTCGGCATCGGATGATTTTGGGGAGCGCCGCCGGAGCTGCCGTTTTCTTTTCTTTACGGAACCACGTGCGTCTTCCAACTGACGTAATTGCGGCTTGGGATACTTTTGCCTTTTTCGTTCTCGCCTCGGCGTGGCTAACAATCTTGATCACGCCGCAGCAGAAGTTGCGGGCTCGTGCTCAAAAGCAGGATGTTGGGCGGACCGTGCTCTTCGTCTTTGTCGTCGTGGCGGCGTGCGCGGCTTTGTTCGCGGTGGGATTTCTGGTAAGCGTAGGCGGGAGCGAGACGCGCGGTCACTTCACGGGGCATCTCATGTTAGGGCTAGGGACGGTTGTCTTGGAGTCTTATGCACACCGTTTTCGGGTTGCGCTACGCCCACGCTTTTTATGGCGATAGCGACCAACCAGGCGAAAGTCGACATGCTGGCGGGCTTGTTTTTCCAGGAGAGCGGATGCCGGATTATTTCGATTTTGCCTACTTTTCGTTCGTTATAGGCATGACCTGCCAAGTGTCGGATGTGCAAATTACTTCACAGCGGATGCGGCGGCTGGCCCTCCTGCAGAGTGTGCTCGCATTTGGATTCAATACCATCATCCTTGCGCTCTTAATTAACACCGTCTCCAGCCTTCTGGGAACGAATTTGGTCCAGGCGTCACATGACCACTAGCCGATCTGCTCCTTATACGCTGCTGCGTCTTTCAATTGCTTGAGATCGTCGGCGTTGTCGATCTTGAGAACGAAAATCCAACCCTGGCCGTAGGGTTCGCGGTTGATTAACCCCGGGTCTGCTTCGAGCGCTTTGTTTACTTCGACAACTTTGCCTTTCACTGGCGCGTAGATGTCGCTCGCCGCTTTCACCGATTCGACAACGGCAATCGCCTCCTTCGGGTTTGCTTGCCGATCCATTTTCGGAAGCTCGATGTAGACGACGTCAGTCAATTCAGATTGCGCATGGTCGGTGACCCCGATGCGGACGTTCTCACCCTCGCGCTTAATCCATTCGTGGGTCTCGGTATAAAGCAAATCGTCGGGAACATTCATGATTTTTTGTAGAGCGGTTTCTTTTCGATGATGGCGGGAAATTTCCTTTCGCGAATTTCGATGTCGATCTGGGCGCCGATCTTCGCGTGCGGTGCCGAGACATACGCCATGCCGACGCCCCAGTTCAAGCTCGGAGAAAGCGTGCCGCTGGTCACTTCGCCGATGCGCTCGCCGTTTTCGAAAACGGAATAATGCGGCCGCGGCGGCGGTCCTTTCTCCTTCATCCGAAACGGAACGAGCTTTTCTCGCGGGCCGCTTTGTTTCGTTCGCAGCAAAACGTCGCGGCCGATAAAGTTTGGCTTTGTTAGATCGACAAAGAAACCGAGGCCGGCCTCGATCGGATTCCGTTCTGGCGACAAATCCGAACCGTTGAGCGGATAACACATCTCCAGACGCAATGTATCACGGGCGCCGAGCCCGCACGGTTTGATTCCAAACGGTTTGCCTTTTTCAAGCGCGGCGTTCCAGAATTTCGTGGCATCGCCGGCGCGAAAGAAAACTTCGACGCCGTCCTCTCCGGTGTAACCGGTCCGCGCGACGGAAACGTTTGTTCCGCCGAACTCAAGATCGACAATGTGATTTCGCGGCGGAAGATCGACGTGCTCTCCGAAGAGCGCATGAAATAATTCCGCGATGCGCGGCCCTTGAATGGCGACTCCGCCAAAATCCGCGCTGCGATTCTTTAGATCGACATCTTTACAAGGAGCGGCGATCTCCGGTCCGCCGGGGTGTTCTGGAGATCGCCCTTCCTCGGTCTGTTTCTCCAGCCAGGCGAAATCTTCATCGGTGCGGGATGCGTTCACGACGAGCAGAAATTTCTCCTCGTCGATCCGGTAAGCGATCAGATCATCAATGATTCCGCCGCGCTCGCTGAGGAGAAAAGTATACTGGCCTGTGCCGACTTCGACCTTGTCAATATTGTTTGTGAGAATCGTATTGAGCCATGCGCGCGCGCCGGTTCCCTCGACGATCAATTGTCCCATGTGCGAAATATCGAAGATCCCGACGTTGTTTCGCACGGCTTGATGTTCCTCCATAATGCTCGTGTACTGCACGGGCATTAGCCACCCGCCAAACGGAATGATTTTTGCGCCGCGCCGCACATGCTCTGGGTACAGCGGCGTTGTTTTTTGCGCGGTCTCGCTCACGCGTTGAAGCTAAGCGTCGGGTCTGCACAGTCAAAGGTGGATCGGTCGCTCTGCGGGCGATGTTAAAATGCGGCTTCGCCGCCTAATTAGCATCGAGCAACGGACTGCTCGATCCACCTTGAAGCTGCGCCATGCTCCTCTACCGTGCCGCAACACAATGGCTTGGCTGGATAAACTCGAACGACGCCTCGGTTTTCTTGCAGTCTCGGGATTGATGCGGATCGTCGTGGGCCTCACCGCGCTGGTGTTCATGCTGGTGCGGCTGAATCCGGATTTTAGCTTCGTGCTCGATCTGGATCCGGCGCGTGTCCTCCATGGGGAAGTCTGGCGGCTGGTCACTTATATTTTTCTCCCGCAAACCGCCAGCTTTTTGTGGATCATTCTTTTCCTTTGGTTTCTCTGGTTTATTGGCGACGGACTCGAACAGGCGTGGGGCGCTTTTCGACTGACGCTTTATTTTTTTGTCGGAGTGATCGGCACGACGGCCGCTGCATTTTTCTTCGGCGCGAGATTTTCCAATTCAATGTTGTTCGCGTCCTTGTTTTTCGCGTTTGCGCGGTTTTATCCCGATCAGGTGATTTACATTTTGTTTATCTTGCCGGTGAAAATCAAATGGCTCGCCTGGGTTTCAGCCGCCTTTTTGCTATTTGGATTTTTCGTGAACCCAAATTCCTATCGCATGGCGCTGGTGGCGGCATTCATGAATTATCTGATCTTTTTTGGCCCGGAGATCATTTACGAGGCGCGGCACCGTGGGGGAGTCTCGGCGCGCCGCAAACGTTTTGCTCGCGAGTCTCGCAGCGAAGCCGAACCACTTCATAAATGCGCAGTCTGCGGAGCGACGGAATTAAGCGATCCGAATCTCGATTTCCGCGTCGCGCGCGACGGCGAGGAATATTGCATGGCGCATTTGCCGCGTGCGGAAAGCCCTATCGCGGATGAGCGACCGTCCGGGTAGCGCACCGGTCTCACGCGCTGGTGTTGGCGTCCCGCCAAAACGAACTTTGCCCTCGATTCCGGCCGCACGAAAGAATAATGCCGAAGAAAAGTTCGCGATCGCGGGACGCGCTCGCCAGCACGCGAGACGCCCGTTCGACTACGCTCAGGGCAGGCAGTGCGCTACCCTTGACCGCGACTCCGCGCGGGAGAGACTAGCGCTATGACTGACAAGAATGCGCTCGTTCCCGAGGAAGGCTGGCATTGTCTGCATTTGTTTTACCGGATCGAGTACGGTCAATGGCAGTTGCTCAGCCGGGAAGAGCAGAACGCTGCCAAGACGAATCTTTCGTCGCTTGTGCAGGAAGTGCGCGCAATGGATTCGACGCAATTGCTCATCCTCAGCATGATAACACCGAAGTCGGACATTGGATTCATGCTAATTACGCCCGATCTGCACAACGCCAACAAGATCGAGAAGCGACTCTCGGTATCGTTGGGCGCCGATGTGCTGACGCCCGTTTACAGCTATCTCTGAAATCGTTTCGTGAACGGATAAAACATTACCGGCAGGAGCGCGTTTATCCCACGTTGCCCGATTGGCCGGTGGTGTGCTTCTATAATATGAGCAAACGCCGCGGCGAGCAGCGCAATTGGTATGCGCTGCCATACGATGAGCGCCGCAAACTAATGAAGGGACACGCGGCGGTCGGCCGCGAATTCGCCGGGAAAGTGAAACAACTCATCACCGGTTCGACTGGCCTCGATGATGCAGAATGGGGCGTGACCTTGTTTGCGCGCGACACATTTCAGATCAAGGCGATCGTTTACAAAATGCGTTTCGATCCGGTGAGCGCCGAGTACGCGGACTTCGGTGAATTTTATATCGGCATTCAATTGCCGCTCGACGAATTGTTCCGACGATTGCAACTTTGACAACTCTAGCGGCGCTCTATGAGCGCCGGGGATTTTAGAGTGCAACCCCGGACGTTTTCGGGTCCGCTACGGCAAAAAAAGGATGGGTGACAGAGCGGTCTATTGTGCACGCCTGGAAAGCGTGTGTGCCGAAAGGCACCCGGGGTTCGAATCCCCGCCCATCCGCCACGCCTCTTCCTCTTGCCTCGAGATCGTGTTTTCGACCACTCTTTTAAGTTGTGGGCCAGTCGCGTTTGTCCAGCACCTGAAGCTCTTGCCGTAGCTTGACCACGTTACCGTACGGCAGGACACCGCGAAAATTGACGCCAGGATAAATCATGCAGTCGCGTCCGAGCACCGATCCCGGGTTAATAACGGCGTTGCAACCAATTTCTGTTCGGTCGCCAACGATCGCGCCGAATTTTCTTAGACCAGTAGGAATATTGCCATCGGGCGTCACGACCGCGATCTCGCCATGATCGAGTTTCACGTTCGAGAGAATCACGCCTGCGCCAAGATGAACGTGGTGACCGAGGATGGAATCGCCGACGTAATTAAAGTGCGGCACCTGCGCTTCGTCGAAGAGAATGCAATTCTTGAATTCACACGAGTTTCCCATCACCACGCCATCGCCGGCGATCACGTTTTCGCGCACGTAGCAGCCGCTGCGGATCTGACAGTTTTCGCCGATCCATGCCGGACCTTTCAGCACCGCGCCTTGCTCCACGACGGTACCTCTGCCGATGAAGACGTGATTGCTGATGAATGGTTTGCCTAGCAACTCGCCCAATACCGCGGGCTTCAAGCGGAATTGCAAATAACTGGCGATTTGTTTGAGCGCATCCCAGACGTAATTCTGGTTTTCGAACAACTTCGGATGAGCCGTGCGTTCGAGGTCAAGAAAATCGGCGGGCGCAAACATTTGTCAGGTCTCAAGATGACCAGAGCATGACGCGTTCTGCGAGCGCAAATTTGCGCCGCTTTAGTTCTGGTAGGCGCGCGTCCTCGTCTGGGTAGCGCACGCGTCTCGCGTGCTGGCGATGGTGTCCCGCCATCGCGAACTTTCTCTCGATTACCGAAACTGTTTTGATATCCGAACTGAAGAAAAGTTCGTTGCGGCGAGACACCGCAATCAGCACGCGAGACGCATGCGCTACCCAGATCACGACGTGCCGCGCGGCGTGAGTTTTTGGCCGTCTTTTGTATCGCGAACTTCCCACCCGCGCGCAGAGATCCGGTCGCGCAATTCGTCGCTTTGGTTCCAATTTTTTTCCCGCCTTGCGTTCTCGCGGTCTTTTGCGAGCTGCGCAACTTCCGCTGGCAGCAGGATTTCGTTTTCAATTTCTAGGTCGAGAACATTGTTTATGCGTTTCCACCAATCCAACCAAGCCTTTGCCGAGGAGGCATCGAGTTCGTTTCGATCCATCGCGCGATTTGTTTCGCGAATTGTCTCGAATAAAAAACCGAGCGCTGCGGAAATGTTCAGGTCATCATCGAGCGCTTCTTCAAATTGCTCCCGGGGTCCCGTCTTGTCTTTTCCGTTGTCGAATTTTTTTGCGACCACTTCACGCAGCCGCCCCAGCCACTCATCGATACGGGCGAGCGCTTGCCGCGCTTCCTCCATTCCTTCCCATGTGAAATTCAGCGGCGCGCGATAATGCACGCGCATCAGCGCGTAACGAATTTCGCGGCCGGTGTATCCCTTTTCCAAAAGGTTCGGCAGCGTATAGAAATTTCCGAGCGATTTCGACATCTTCTGGCCATCGACCAGCAAATGCGCGCAATGCAGCCAGTAGCGCGCAAATTTTTTTTCGGTGACACCTTCACTCTGCGCGATCTCCGCTTCGTGATGCGGGAAAATGTTATCGACTCCACCGCAGTGGATGTCGATCTGATCGCCGAGTAACGCCGTTGCCATTGCGCTGCATTCGATGTGCCAGCCGGGACGGCCGCGGCCCCACGGGCTTTCCCAACCTACATCGCCATCTTCTTCATCCCACGCTTTCCAAAGCGCAAAATCGCCAATGTGTTCCTTGTCGTATTCGTCGTGCTTCACCCGCCCAGTCGATTGCAACTGCGTGAGATCGAAATGCGCGAGCTTTCCGTAATCTGGAAATTTGTTGATCCGAAAATAAACCGACTTGTCGTCCGCTTGATAAGCGAGACCGCGCGAGATGAGCGTGCCGATCATCTCGATCATTCTGTCGATGTAATGCTGATCGGTCGCAGCGGGAAATTCGTCCGCGCGCTTGATCCGCAGAGTTTCGATATCTTCGAAGAATGCCTGTTTGAACGGCGCAGTAAATTCCGCGAGCGGAATGTTCGCCTCGCACGCGCCGCGGATCGTCTTGTCGTCCACGTCGGTCATGTTCATCACGCGATGTACGTTGTAACCGCGCAGTTCGAGATGCCGCTGAAGCAAATCTTCGAAGATATAGGCTCGAAAATTTCCGATGTGGGCGCGGCTGTAAACAGTGGGCCCGCAGGTATAGATGCTGACCTTGCGTTCGCTTGGATCACGCGGTTCGAATTCCTCCACCTCGCGCGAGTAAGTATTAAAAAAGCGCATTTGTCATGTCGAGCGGAGTCGAGACATCGCTAATTGTTTTCTGATTAACAGTAAGAGATTCCTCGAGTTCGCTCGGAATGACAATGTAGTCATTCTTGCTCGACCATCGCCACCGCCATCGCGGCGATGCCTTCACTACGGCCGATCGCGCCGAGGCCTTCGTTTGTTGTCGCTTTGATGCCAATGCGCGATTCGTGCACGCCGATTGCCTGCGCAATTATTTTCCGCATCGCTGGAATGTGTGGCGTAATTTTCGGGGCTTCGGCAAGAATTGTTACATCAACATTGGTAGCGCGCGCTTTGTTCTTCGCCAGCAGCGCGGTCACCCGGCGCAAGATTTCGATGCTGCTGATGCCGCGAATTGATTTGTCCGTATCGGGAAAGTGTTGGCCGATGTCGCCCGCGGCAATCGCACCGAGCAGCGCATCTGCGATTGCGTGCGACAAGACGTCCGCGTCCGAGTGTCCTTCGAGTCCGCGCGAATGCGCGATCTCCACGCCGCCAAGAATGAGTCTTCGTCCTTTCGCAAGACGATGCACGTCGTAGCCGATTCCACATCGAATCATCGGGTCAAAGTTTTAGATCGATCAGCCCATTAGAGGCGACAATGCGGTATTTGTCTTTCATGTCCTCGCGCGGACGAAGATCGACAGTTCCGCCGGCGGTTTCAATCAGGAGCCAGCCGCCGGCAATATCCCAGAGACTGATTCCCTGTTCAATGTAAGCATCGAAACGTCCGCAAGCGACATAAGCCATGTCCAGCGCAGCGCTGCCAAGCACGCGGCACTTGCGGACACGATGGACCATTTCCCGGAGCAACGGAAGGTTCGCATCGATTGTCTCTCCGGTCTTGGCAAGTCCGACGGAAATCACGGCTTCAGCCAGATCTGCGCGGTTGCTCACGTGAAAATGATGGCCATTCAACTTTGGACTCTCGCCTTTTTGTCCTGTCCACATTTCCTCACGGATCGGATCGTAGATGACGCCAACGATGATCTCGCCGCGGAGACGCAACGCAATCGAGATGCAAAAATGGGGAATGCCGTAGAAATAATTGACGGTGCCGTCAAGCGGATCGACGACCCATTGGTGCTCGCTTAATTGGTCGCCGACGATTCCCTCTTCGCCGTAAAGCGCGTGTTCAGGGAATTCTCCGAGGAGCAACCTGGTGATTAACTCCTGTGATTGAACGTCAATTTCCAATTTAATATCGTGAGCCAGGGCGGAGTTGACGCGCAGTGGCTGCTGGAAATTTTGACGAAGCAGTTCGCCCGCGGCGCGCGCAGCTTTCTCCGCCGCGTCAAGATAATGCTTCATGGTGAGAGATAAATAGAATCGCGCTCAAGCTCTGCCAAATTATTTCCAACCTGTAGACGCTTTCGCTCTGCGAAGCGTGGCACTAAGATTGCAAACATGCATGCGCCGTGTCGGCCAAGAGAGCGGACGCCTACAGAAACGCGCAAAAAAAACCGGGAGGAAAATAAATTCTCCTCCCGGGTTGAAGTTAGGGATTGCGACCCCGAAAGCTTTCGGGGCTGTTAACGAGCGTTGGGCCTTAGTGCCTCTTTCTCTTCGCTGTTTTTTTCTTTGCTGCTTTTTTCTTCTTTGCCATCGACTCGATTCCCCCCTTTCAATCCGCAACGTGCGGAGTTCTGTGAAGAGTTGGGAATGACTTCACTTACACAAGTTCAGTAATCACCACATTTTTTTTGTCAAACGTTTTTCGCGCGAATTTAAAAATATTTTTACGAGCTTGCGCGCGATAATTTTTTTTGGTGCTCGCAAAATTTTTTCTCTTCCGCCGTTTCGAAAGAAGATTGTGACTTCATTTGCATCGCTTTCCATTCCCGAATCTGCGCCGCTCACATCGTTCGCCACGATGATATCGCAATTTTTCGCACGCAGCTTCTTTTGCGCATTTTCCTCGAGGTCATTTGTCTCGGCGGCGAACCCAACGACGAGACAGTGTCGATCTCGTTTTGGAAGCGACGCGAGAATGTCGCGTGAGGGAACCAATTCGATCGAGAGAGTTGCGTTGCGCTTTTTAATTTTCGTCGCGGAAACTTTTGCCGGCTTGTAATCGGCAACTGCCGCGCACATCACGAGCACGTCGCAAGCGCGCGCGTACCGATGAACAGCCTTGTACATTTCATCACTGGTCAAGATCGACACGAACTGCGCGCCGCGCGGCGGATCGAGATTCACGGGACCGGAAATCAAAGTGACATCGTGTCCGGCGGCGAGAGCCGCTTCGGCGATGGCGTAACCCATTTTTCCAGACGAACGATTCGAAACATAGCGAACTGGATCGATCGGCTCGCGCGTCGGGCCCGCCGTGATGAGGAATCTCACGCGATCAAATTATCCTGACGAGCGAGCAGGAACTCTGCGCGGAACGCGATATCATTCACCTTCCACAGCCGGCCGATGCCTTCGTAGCCGCACGCCAGCATTCCTTCTTCCGGTCCAATAAACTCGACGCCGCGCGCTTTCAATTTTTCGACATTCTCCTGCGTCGCGCTATGCCCCCACATTTTTCCATTCATGGCGGGTGCGAGCAGAATCGGCGCGCGCGTGGCGAGCGCAATGGCGGCGAGGGGATGGCCAGACAGGCCGTGCGCGAGTTCGGCGATGATGTGAGCCGTAGCAGGCGCAATCAGGAGCAGGTTCGCGCGATCGGCGAGCTCAATATGACCGGGCCGCCAATTTTCTTTTTCATCGTAGAAGCTCGTCGTCACCGGATTTTTGGAAAGTGTCTGCAACGTGAGCGGGGAAATAAACTCCGTCGCGTCCTGTGTCATTACCACAAAGGCTTCGTGGCCCTGTTTGACGAGCAGGCTGGCGAGCTCCGCGGATTTGTAAGCGGCGATGGATCCCGTGACCCCAAGCACCACTGATTTTGTTCCGGGCCGAATGCGCACCACTTTCCGCGCGCTCGTTTTATCGCGTTTGCTTTTGGCGTCTCTTTCCATTCAAGATCGACAATTTACTCGCCAATTATTTCGGAGTCACTTCAGGCAAACATCGCCCGGGATTCTGAACATCACGCATCGGCTTTACGGAAGCGACCCAAGTAATATAAATGGCCAGCGTCTGCACGAAAAACACCGTCAAGATAAGCGGAATTAGTAAGCCGAATGCTTGAAACCCAAATCTTATCTTTTTCCCCTTCCACTTCACGGGAAGAAGTGCGTCAGAAGTGAAGACGCCTTCTTCATGAAGATTGAGCACATCCTCGACCCTTCGGCGAATATTCCGCTGTTCCGTAAGATAATAGTGAGTTCGTAAAAGACAGTAGATTCCAAAGATGATCGCAAGTAATTGAACCACAATGAGAACGCAGCGAAGATTGCGAGTCAGGAGTGGCTTGAAAGAATCAGAGCAGATCAAAACTACAAATCCGCCGGCCAATGTGACGAACGTTACGGCAATCTTCCATTCAAATTCGCGCAACCGACGGATCTCCTCCCATGTCTCTTCATAAAGCGAAAGGAGAGACGAGTGCCGCTGTTCTAGCTCCTGCTCATTTTTATGCATGTCAATGACTGCGCGTTACCGGACTGCAAACATAATCGGTAATTGTTGCAACCGCGATTTCCAATTCTCCGTCTTCGTTTGAGACGATAAGATCGTAAAGGTTCTCGTGGCCCGCGAACCTTTGCGCATTCGTGAGCCTCTCCGCAAGCTGCTCTGGATTGTGAATTCCGCGCGAAACCAAACGCTGACGTAAGGTACGCTGGGACGCACTAGCCAAAATCAGCTTTGCAGTTGGAAACATGCGTCGTACGTGCTTTGCGTTACCCCAATTCATAACCGCCAGCACACTTTTCCCGTGTGTTAGAGGCCGCATCGCCTCGTCCCAAGCCAGACCGTAGCTCATTCCGAATTCAAAGTTTCGGTGCTCGAGGAAATCACCGGCCCGAGCCATCGAAGCAAATTCTTCGTTCGAGATAAAAATGTATTCGTCTTCTTCATTCATGCGACGCTCACGTGTGCAATGGCGTCGCGCAAAGCTAAGCGCCAAGGCCGTGTCTTGACGCAGTCGCGCTGCCAAGGTGCTCTTGCCTGAACCGCTCGGCCCATCAATCAGAAAGAGTTGGCCCGAATTCGACGATTCTTCCAACTTGCCTCGCCATTTTTTTGCATTCTGATATGTCGCTAGGAGCTCGCTATACGACCAAGGGACAATGTCGATTTCAGCTATATTGAGAGTCTCTTTTAGACGCCGGGCATAGCTAACTGCCTTCTGCTCCCCGCGATCTTCGATGTCCACCTCAATTTCAACAAAGCAACCTAACTCTGCGATTCTATCTAGATTGATGAGAGCAGAGTCGAGAACATATGTCTCTCGTCGTTTTTCGACAACGATTCGAACTCCTACAGCGTCAGATAAAAGATCACGAAGCGCCTTGGCGTTGTCCGATAAATCTATCTTTGTGTATGAACTGTCACGAAGGGAGGGAACGTCGGTTCGTCGATAGTGAATAATACAAGCGCCAAATTTATCGCTCTCGCGAAGTTTTAGTCTGTCCCGTGAGACCGCAAAATATGTGTCGCGTTGCCAATGATCTCGCGCTAGACGGGCGCCCAGCCTTGCACAGGTTTGTCTGGCACGATCCAGGTCGGAGCAATATGCCTTGAGTTCAATGTTCTTGCTCATTAGATCTGCATTTCAAATTCTTAATTCCCAACTGCCGTCTCTGGGATTTTGATCTCGGTGCGACTCCCACCAAGCATCAGCAACGATCTCCTGATCTGATTCACGTAAGCGGTGCAACCCAACTGGATACGAGCGATCCAGAATTCTACCGAAACCCATCAGAACTTGGCAAAACATTAGATCCCCGAAGCTTGGCGGCAGAGAGAACGAGCGAAAGTTTACTGGAAATCCATCGCTCGACACGCGAACACTTTTTCCCCATTTCAACCGATATTCATGCACATGCGCACTTAGCTTGGAATCTTCAACCCTCGCCTGTCGAATCGCCGATATCGGGAATTCTAGGTTCCGCGAGCTAGCACTCGACAGGAGAACGCCGTCGCGAAGATTCTCCAAGTGCTCGGCCTCCATACAACCGACGCCTGTCGCGCCGACGATAGCATCGGATGCCCTGATTAGTCGTTGTAGATCAACGCATCGAAAACCTTGAGCGCCGGCGTCCATCATACGCATCGGCTTAATGTCAAAACAACGAACATGCGATCCTCGTCGGCGCAAGCTTCTAGCCACACCTGATCCAATATCTCCAAAGCCGATTACACCAAGATCAGCGGTGTCGACGCTTTTGCCCAAAAGAGCGAGATCTTCATCGACAGATCTAGCGACTGCGCGACCAACGAACTCGCTTTCAAATGTCTTTAATTTAGCGTCGGCAAACTGCACGACGGGAACGCGTAACGTGGGTTGCTTTGAATACCGCCACAATCCTTGCTTCGTCTCCTCGACAATTCCGAGACACCCTTCTTCAAATTTGGCGCTGTTGCTTGCTAACTCAGAGCAATAGCCGCCAACCTCATGCAGAATCGACTTGCGGCCAAGCTCTGTGCTCTGTTGGACGTGAGTTAATACAACCTCAGAAATCCGCTCCATGTCAGGCACTAGTGTGTCGATTCCACGGTTCTCCAATTCGTGCCTCACGTGTTCTTTTGCTGAATAGGGGATTCCAACGACCGCCCGGACTAGGATGTTTGCCGCCTTGAGTGCGGTTACAAAAGCAAGGGTGTCCTCGAAGAGATGTTGAACGAGCAAAACGTCTACCCCTCTGAGATTCGAGACTGTTTCGGTCTGGCTCCTAAGGAGCTTAGCTGTGGCGCGCAGCTCTATCATAAATCCAACGCGCAGCTAAGTGTTTGTCGCAGCGCTTCAACCAGCGTGGTCTTGCCCGCGCCCGAGGGTGCAGAAATGACAAAGAGAATTCCGTGACGGCTGACCTGTTTACTCAAGATTTTGGACTTGCTCTCGAATCTTCTCCAATTCCGCTTTGCAGGCGACGACGCGCTGTGTGATGGCGGCATCGTTTGCTTTCGCGCCGAGAGTGTTGAGTTCGCGAAAAATTTCCTGTGTGATGAACTCCAGTGTGCGACCAACCGGCTCGTTCCGGCGCAGATGATGCGCGAACTGGGCGAGGTGACTTTCCAGACGGGTCAGGTCGATGAGCGACGCGCGGTATCTTTTGACCACATCGGGATGGAGCGCGCGGATCTCTTTGAGTTTTTTCCGGATCGCTTTCAGCCGGTGGATCAGATCCTTGGCCAGGTGCCGACCCTCGCGTTCGCGCATTTTGATCAACTCTGCCAACGCGGCGCGCAGGGCGCGATCGATGGAGGGCCACGCTTCTTCGGACTTTACCGCTTGCTCGGCGAAACGCATCACGCCTGGAGCCTGGAGGACGGTGCTAATGGTGATTTCTCCGGGTGCGTTCAATTCCTTTTGCAAGGAGCGCATCGCTTCGTGGTACGAGCGGGCCAGTTCGGTATCGAGTGCCAAAGGGCGCGCGCCGTTTGGATTGTTGTGAAAGGTAACGACGACGTTTGTTCGACCACGCGAAATATTTTCGTTGATCGTCTGGCGGATGCGCGGCTCAAGCTCAGCCAGATCGCGCGGCAGGTTGATCACAATGTCGCTCTGCTTTCGATTCACCGAATTGAGTTCGACGCTGAATTTTGTCCCGCCGTGATCGATCTCACCGTGGCCGTAGCCAGTCATGCTCCTCATATGTCAGTGTTCTTCTCCATCAGAGTCGAAACCAGAACCGTGCGTTCGGCGCTGTTCGACCATGATCAAGGAGGCTATGCACTGTGCCCCCGCTCCGCAAAGAAATTTGTGCTCGTTGAAAAGTGACATGCCATCCGCTATGCACGCGTCGTGAATCACTGGGAGCAAGAGCTTGTCGCGAGCGTGATCTTCGCGATCACCTACGTTCTCATCAGTGGGCGGCAGCTCAAAATTCTGCCGTTGAACCGCCCGGCCGCAGCGTTGCTTGGCGCAGTCTTGATGGTCGCCACTGGTGTTGTCACGCCTGAACGCGCTTATCGCGCAGTCAACTACGATACGATCGTGCTGCTGCTGGCGATGATGCTTGTCTCAGCCTATCTATATCTCGCGCACTTTTTCGAATGGGCCGCGGATGTTGTGTTGCGGTTCTCCCACACTCCGGGGCGGCTCTTGCTCTATTTGACGCTCACATCGGGAATTCTCTCGGCGTTGCTGGTCAATGACACGATCTGTTTGATGCTCACGCCTCTGGTGATCGCGGTGATCCGGCGCGGGAAACTTCCTCTGCTGCCGTATCTCATCGCGCTCGCAACCAGCGCCAACATCGGCAGCGTCGCCACGCTGGTTGGCAATCCGCAAAACATGATTATTGGGCATTTTTCGCATATTCCCTTTTCGCAATTCTCGCGAACGCTTGCGCCGGCGGCGATCATTGGACTGGCAATCAATTTCATCATTTTGCGTTTCGGTTTTCGGCGTGCGTTGCGGGCGGCGACGATCGAACGGGAAATCCACATCGTCCCGAAACTCGACCACGGTTTGTTTGCGATCGTTTGCATTGTGTTTTTGTCGATTTTTGCCTGCTTTGTCGCCGGGCTGAACCTGGCGTGGACAGCGCTCTCGGGCGCCGTGCTGGTGATGGTGCTCGCGCGCCGCGACACGCACGAAGTGCTCAAATTAATCGATTGGCACTTGCTCGTGTTCTTTGCAGCTTTGTTTGTTGTCGTTGACGGACTGAGCGATACCGGCCTGCCCGATGCCATTTATCGGCATCTGCAACCTGTCTTCGGATCAAGCGTGACAGCACAGACCTGGAATCTGACATGGTTCTCGGCGGTCGGTTCGAATATTTTCTCGAACGTTCCATTTGTTCTCGTCGCGGGGAAGTGGATCGCGCGGTTTGCCGATAACCTGACAATCGTCGGATCGGTGGCGAACATGATAGTGGTCGAATCCGCGCGCGAGCATATCGAAGTCGGTTTTTGGGATTACGCGCGATTCGGCATCCCAATCACAATTCTTACGACCGCTGCCGGCGTGATCGTCCTACTCGTCTTGCGGTAAGAAGATGTCGCATTGCTCGCCGGTGCGGTGACGGCATGGCCAGATTCTCAAGCGCGCTAATTTCAAACCAAGTTTGATTCGAAAATATCTCCGGAGGCGCGCGATGTCTGTATACGGCAAGCGTGATGCGGTGATGTGTGAAGGGAAAGGTCGACATGTGAACAGCCCGTTTGGTTGTCGATTTTGTTTGCAGCGGCGGCAAAATCCACATGCCGCGCCAGCGCCCAGCTGATTGTTCTCGTCGCGGGAAGTGGATCGCGCGGTTTGCCGAGCCCGAGTTGATGTGGAAAGTGCTCGCGCTTGCCACGACCTTTGCTGCTAACCTGACAATCGTCGGATCGGTGGCGAACATGATAGTGGTCGAATCCGCGCGCGAGCATATCGAAGTCGGTTTTTGGGATTACGCGCGATTCGGCATCCCAATCACAATTCTTACGACCGCTGCCGGCGTGATCGTC
>WNGR01005151.1_pt1 | contig 16162 bp, 13 predicted proteins | sample 5407581 | NCBI WGS metagenome assembly WNGR01 (sample SAMN13153383, study PRJNA577476) | soil metagenome | isolation source: 80 cm soil or saprolite under Garry oak tree replicate 2 | place: USA:California | collected 2016-06-15 | reverse complement strand
AGTTGAAACGTCCGCCCCGCTGGATCACCTCGATCTTGTAGCCATCGGGATCGCTGACGAAGAAGAAGCGCGCCAGCGTCTTGCCATCGTGCTTGAAGTCGCGCAGCGGCCCCGGTGCGAGCTTCTCGCGCTCGAAGCGCGCATGCTCGGCGTCGAGATCCTCGACCACGACAGCGAGATGTCCGTAGCCGTCGCCGAGCGCGTAGGGTTCCCTACGATCGAAATTGACCGTCAGCTCCACCTCGAAAGGTGAGGACGGGTGACGCAGATAGATCAGGGCAAAGTCCGCGAATTTCAGATGGTCCGCGACTTCGAGGCCGAAGGCGCGCTTGTAGAAGTCGAGCGAGCGGGTCTCATCGAGCACGCGGATCATGGAATGGACAGGCTTTGCCATTCAGTTCTGCTCCTTGAGAAAGGCGATAATGGCGGCGCGCGTCTCCGGCTTCGCCTGCCGGTAGGCCATGACCACGCCGGGAATGACGCCCTGCGGATTGGTCAGCCACGCATCGAGCCTGGTCTCGTCCCAGGCGAAATCTGCTTTCGCGAGGCCGTCGGAGTAATGAAACCCTTCGACCTTGCCGGCCGTCCGTCCGACGATCTTGATCAGCGGCGGACCTTGCCGCATCGGTTCCGACAGGTTGGTGGTGTGGCACACCGCGCATTGTTGCTTGAACAGCGTTGCGCCATCCAGAGGCTTCGCGGCCGGCAAGGGCATCTGAGCGCCGGCGACCCGCACCACCAGCACCACCGCGGTGCACAATCCCAGCACGACAGCCCGCATTGCCAAGAGTCCGCTCATCCACATCAATGTCAGCGTGCGCAAACTCTAGGCGCGGCCAAACATGCGGTGGTAGTAGCGGGCTGTTTCGCTGTCGAAGCAGTCGGTAGGTCACGCAGGCGTTCGCGGCTCGCGCGTGTTCCGCGCCGCCGCATATGAGGACCGCAATTCCGCGAAATGGCCGCGAAATCCCTAAACGATGACCACACGACGCGGATTGCATTGGGGCGCGCCGTTCGGATCTCGGCGCGATGGGATGGTCCGGTCCAGGTGAACGGCGTGGGAAATCGCCGAACCTTTCATCGCGAACAAAATCCAGGAGAAATGGATGAAGTTGACGAAGACCTCTGTGATCGCATGCGCTGTCTCGGCCCTGCTCGTGGGGCCGGTTCTCGCGCAAGGCGCGTCGTCCGACACCAAGCTGCGCGGCGGCGTGCAAGGCAAGACCATGCAGGGCGGCGCTTCAGGCGGCGATGACGAGGATTTGAGCGCGCAGCCGCCGGGTGCCGCGGGCGAGAAGACGGGCATGAAGTCGACCAAGGGAACGAAAGGCACGGTCGGCACCACCGGAAGCGCAACGCAGAAGGGGACGGTGGACGATGCCGCCTCGGGCGGAACCAGCAAGCGCTACTGACGCTATTCGAAATCGTAAACCTCCGGTCGCTTGGCGGCCGGAGGTTTTTTCGTCGCTCAATCGTCGAAACCGCGGCCCCCGCCGCGCTTCGACTTGATGTCGCTGCGGTGCTTCTTGCCCTCGAGCCGACGCTGCTTCGAGCCAAAGGTCGGTCGCGTCGTGCGCCGTGGCTTCGGCCGGACCATGGCCTCGCGCAGGATCTCGGTGAGGCGGTCGACGGCGTCCTGGCGATTGCGCTCCTGGGTGCGGAAGCGCTGCGCCTGGATCACGATGACGCCGTCCTTGGTCATGCGCTGGCCGGCGAGGCGGGCAAGGCGCAAGCTGGCGTCCTCCGGCAAGGTCAGCTTGCGGGTGTCGAAGCGCAATTGCGCCGAGGTCGCCACCTTGTTGACGTTCTGGCCCCCGGGGCCGGAGGCGCGGACAAAGCCGATCTCGATGTCGTCCTCGTCGATGACGAGATCGCGGGATATCCGCAGCATGGGCGCACCATTCGTGATGCCCGGACATATCCCGGCCGTCCACGTTCGGCAATGGCGCGTCATTGGAAACGCAAATGGCCGGGCAAGCCCGGCCATTTCAGGGAAGCGTAAGGGACGTCAGTTCGACTTCGTCGCCGGCGCTGCCGCCGGTTGCGCGGCGGCCTGCGGGGCGCGGCCGACGATGACGGTCAAAAGCCCCTGGCCCCAGAGCCGCTTGGCGGCGGCCTTGGCGTCGTCCAGCGTCACCGCGTCGACGATGGCGTTGCGCTTCTCGATATAGTCGATCGGCAGCTTGTCCTGCTGATATTGCAGCAGCGCCTGCGCGAGCTTGGAGGAGGTATCGAGCGCCAGCATCTGCGAGCCCTTGAGGTAGGACTTGGCTTCGTCGAGCTCCTTCTGCGTCGGGCCCTCATCGGCGATGCGGCGCACTTCCTTCTCGATGGCGTCCATGGTGTCGCCGGCGCGGTCGGCGCGCGTGCCGGTGTTGCCGATGAAGACCGCCGAATGCTCCATCCAGAGCAGCGATTCGAACACCGAATAGGCGAGGCCACGCTTCTCGCGGACTTCATGATAGAGCCGGGAGGACAGTCCGCCGCCACCAAGGATATGGTTGACGACATAGGCTGCCATGAAGTTCGGATCGCTGCGCTTCACGCCGGGGCCGCCGAAGGTGATCACGGTCTGCGGCACGTCGAGCGGCACGAAGGCGCGCTGCGGCGGCTTTGCGGCCTCGATGTCGGGGACCGGCACGAGGTTGGCCTTGGCGGGCAGGGTGCCAAACGTGTGGTCGAGCAGCTTGCCGAGAGTGTCCGGATCGACGTCGCCGACCACAGAGATCTTCAGCGTATCCTTGGCAAGCACGCGGCCAACATAATCCTTCATGTCGGCGACCGTGACGGTGGGCACGCTGTCCAGCGTGCCTGTGGTCTGCCGCCCGTAAGGGTGATCGCCGAACGCGATCTCCAAAAATTTGCGGCTCGCGAGCGACGACGGATTGGTGGTCTCTCGGCGCAGCCCCGAGATGACCTGCGAGCGGATGCGCTCGACATCGGCCGTCTCGAAATGCGGCGAGGTCAGTGCCGAGCGCAACAGGTCGAAGGCCTCGTCCTTGTTGTCGCGCAGCATGCGCAGGCTGCCGCGGAACGTATCGCGGGTGGCGCTGAAGGAGAGCTCGATGGCGCGGCGGTCGAGCCGCTCGTGGAATGTCTTGGAGTCGAGATCGCCGGAGCCTTCGTCGAGGAGGTCGCCGACGAGATTGGCGACGCCCGGCTTGTCCTTGGGGTCCTGCGCCGAGCCGCCGGCAAAGGAATATTCCATGGCGATCAGCGGCACCGTCGCATCTTGCACGAACCAAGCCTCGATGCCGCCGGGCGAGATCAGATGCTGGATCTTTGCGGCGGCCTGCGACGGCGAGGCCGCGGTCAGCGCGAGTGCTGCACCGGTGACGAAGGACAGCGCGAAATGACGTGCCCGAAGGAAAGGATGGTTCACGAACGCTTCTCCTCGCGCTTGGCGGGTGTGGTGTCCTTGATCAGATAGCCCGTCACCGAGCGCTTCTTCTCGAGCCATTTTTGCGCAGCTTCACGGACCTGCTCGGCGGTGACCGCACGGATGCGGTCGGGCCAACTTCGGATATCCTCGATCGACAGGCCCGTGGTCAGCGCGCCGCCATACCAGCGCGCCAGCACAGCCTGGTTGTCCTGGGCGTAGATCGCCTCAGCAATGAGCTGGGTCTTGACCCGCTCGAGGTCCTCGGCGCGGATCGGGTTCTGCACGATGTCGGCGATGACGCCGTCGATCACCTGCTCGACATCCGCGAAGCTGACGCCGGGTTTCGGCGAGGCCGCGACCGCGAACTGGGTCGGGTCGAGCGAGACGCTCGAATAGCTGGCGCTGGCGGAGACCGCGAGCGGCTTGTCGACGACGAGCGCGCGGTAGAGATAGGAATTGCTGCCGCTGCCCATCAATTGCGCGAGCACGTCGAGCGCGGCGCTCTCGCCGGCCGCAGCCGTCGTTGCCGAAGGCACCAGATAATAGCGCCGCAGGCCGGGCTGCTCGACGCGCGGGTCAGACAGCGTGACGGTGCGCGGTGCGGCGGGGTCCGGCTCCTGCGGGCGGATGCGCTGTGCGGGGATCGCCGGCTGGGCGGGGATCGGGCCGAAATTGCGCTCGACCAGCGGACGGATGTCGGCGGCCTCGACGTCGCCGGCGATCACCAGGATCGCGTTGTTCGGCGCGTAGAAGCGGCGGTAGAAGGCGAGCGCGTCCTTGCGATTGAGCTTCTCGATCTCCTGGTGCCAGCCGATCACCGGGCGGCCATAGGGATGGTTGAGATAGAGCGCGGCCATGATCTGTTCGTTCAGGCGCGCGTCGGGGCTGTTGGCGACACGCATGTTGTACTCTTCGAGCACGACATCGCGCTCGGGCAGCACGTTCTCGTCCTTGAGGATCAGGCCGGTCATGCGATCGGCCTCGAACTCCATCATGGTCGGCAATTGCTCGCGCGGCACGCGCTGGTAGTAGTTGGTGTAATCGACCGAGGTCGAAGCGTTCTCGTTGCCGCCGACGCGAAGCACGGTCTGGGAGAACTCGCCGACCGGATGCTTCTCCGTGCCCTTGAACATCAGGTGCTCGAGGAAATGGGCGAGGCCGGACTTGCCCGGCGTCTCGTCGGCCGAGCCGACCTTGTACCAGATCATCTCCGTGACCACGGGCGTGCGGTGGTCCGGGATCACCACGACCTGAAGGCCGTTGCTGAGCGTGAAGCTGGCGGGCGGGGCCGATGTTACCGTGGTCTGGGCAAGGGCGGCGCCGGCCGTCAGGACACTCGTCGAAAGCAGCGCAAGGAGGCAGGCAGCCGATCGGTAAGAGGACATCATGATCCTTATGAAAGGCCGAACCCGGATGTCCGGCTCGGAGGCACGGCATGGTACGCCGTGCGGCTGTGGCTTCGCATCACGAAGCAGAGAACGCTATCAAGGCGCAACTAAATTGCACGTAAGCATATTGTGCGCCGGGTCACACAGACCGGGGCAAGCCACACCATCGCCTGTCAAGCCGGCGCCTTCCGAGACGTCGCGGCGGGCGATGGGCGCTATTGTTCTTTGTCCTTGCCGGACATGACGTCGAAATAGGTCCGCCGCGACTTGTCCTCTCCGGCGCCATAGGCATAGCTCGACGAAGGCGTCTGGTATCCCGGCGGCGGCTCGGTCAGCGACTGGCGCGGCGGCTCGGTCGTGAATTTCGTGCTCTCGCCTTTGTTGTTCGTCATCATGTTCCACAGACCGCCGGTGAAACCGAGTTGGGCGGGGCTCAGCGACGGGTTGCCGTTGGTGCCGGGCTGAATGGGATCGTTGTTCGTCCGCTCGGGTGCGGCGGTCTGGCCAATCTTCATTTCGGCGGGCGTCAGCGGCTGGGCCGCCTGCCAGCTCTCCGTTGCCTTGACGGCCTTCTTCCGTTGCGCGATGGCCTCCTTGCGGCGCCTCTCGTCGGGGTCCTTCGGCCAGTTCGGCGCGGCCTTGGCTTCGGTCCCGACGGGCGGCGGAAGGTCGAGCTTGGGCGGCACCACCAGCGGTGAGCGCTCGCGGTACTCGATACCCTTCTTCTCCATGCTCTTGGCGCCGATGCCGGACATCAAATTGTCGATGAGCTTCTCTTCGAAGGTCATGTCGTCATCGTCGTCGCCGTCGTCGCCGGCACGGACCGGGCTTGTCGACATGACGAGGCCGATGCCAAGCGCGACGGCGGACAATTTCAGCGCCCACCAAATCCCCCACCGGGGGTCTCGAACCATCGAACCGCTGGTCTCGGAGCTGCGCATACCTGTACCTGTTCCAAATTGTGGCAGATGCCGCGTCACGCGCAGCCTCCCCTCGCAAAGCAGGGTTCCACCTCCGGTCCGTATCGGCCGGGATCAGGGCGCTTTTGCGGCGGGTACCCCCAGGAAGGAATCATACAATAGGGCCGCCACCCCGGCAACGATGGCCACGTCCGCCAGGTTGAAGACGTACCAATTCAAGGTATTTCCGCCGATCTCGATATGAAACAGGGCGAAATCGACCACCGCGCCATAGGCCAGGCGGTCGATGCCATTGCCGATGGCGCCGCCGATGATCAGGCCCAACGCGACGGTCGCGAGGAAGGTGTGGGACCGGGCCATCCAGATCGCCAGCGCGACCACCGCGACGGCCTTCACCGCCATCAGCGCGAGCTGCGCCGCCTGGCTGTCGTTCTGGAGCCAGCCGAAGCTGATCCCGATGTTCCAGGCCAGCACCAGGTCGAAGAACGGCGTCACCTTCACCGCGCCCCAACGGGCGAGGTCGAACACGTTGAGCAGCCAGAGCTTTGAGGCCTGGTCGAGGATGACCGTGACGATGGCCGAGATGATGCCGGCGCGGACGGGGGTCATGGCCGGGGATCAGACCCCCACCCCCAGCGCCTTCCATTCGCGCAGCGCCTTGGCATCGCGCGGGGTGACGTCGGGGTACTCAGGGTCTTCGCCCACCGTCGGCGAAATCTTCCAGGAGCGAGCGCATTTGGTGCCAACCGCCTTCTCAACCACGACCGCGACGCCGGGCACGCCATCGAGACGGAACGCGGAAGCCGGCGCCTCGCCCTCGCGCACCTCGTAGTTCGAGGTGATGCAGACCTCGGCGAGATCAGTGTCGAACAGCGTCGCCAGCATGCTGCGGTCGGCGATATAGATGACCGGCGAGGCCTCAAGCGACGAGCCGATGTTCTTGGCGGCGCGCTCGAGCTCCAGCGCACCGGTGACGACGCGGCGGACGTTGCGGATCGCCTCCCACTTCGCGGCGAGCTTGTCGTCGCGGAGCTTTTCGAGACCTTCCGGAAACTGCGTGAGATGCACCGACGGCTCGGCGCCGGGCCTGTACATCCGCCAAGCCTCCTCCGCGGTGAAGCTCAGGACTGGCGCCAGCCATTTCAGGATCGCGTTGCACAGCATGTCGATCGTGGTCAGCGCCGCCTTGCGCGTCAGCGAGGACGGCGGATCGCAATACAGCGTGTCCTTGCGGATGTCGAAATAGAACGCCGACAGCTCGCTGTTCAGGAACGCCGACAGCGTCGCCACCACGCTCTTGAAGTCGAACGTCTCGTAGGCCTTGCCGACGGCCTCGGCGCGGATCGCGAGCTCGTGCAGCATCAGCCGCTCGAGCTCGGGCATCTCGGCGGGCGTGACTGCGTCGGCCGGCTTGTAATGATGCAGCGTGCCGAGCATCCAGCGCACGGTGTTGCGCAGCTTGCGGTAGGTCTCGACCGTGTTCTTTAGGATCTCGGGGCCGATGCGCTGATCGTCGGTGTAGTCGCAGGACGCGACCCAGAGTCTCAGGATGTCGGCGCCGGATTCCTTGATGACGGCCTGCGGCTCGATGGTGTTGCCGAGCGACTTCGACATCTTGCGGCCGTCCTCGGCCTGGGTGAAGCCGTGGGTCAGCACGATGTCGTAGGGCGCGCGGCCGCGGGTGCCGCAGCTCTCCAGCAGCGAGGAGTGGAACCAGCCGCGATGCTGGTCCGAGCCTTCCAGATACATCACCGTGTCGGCGCCGCCGTCGACCTTGCGCCTGATGCCGGCAAGGCCGGGGAAATGCACGGGGTCCTCGAGCACGAAGGCGTGCGTCGAGCCGGAATCGAACCAGACGTCGAGGATGTCGTCGACCTTCTGCCAGTCTTCGCTCGCACGCGAACCGAGGAAGCGCTCGCGCGCGCCTGTCGCGTACCAGGCGTCGGCGCCTTCCTTCTCGAAGGCGTCGCCGATGCGGGTGTTCACTGCCTCGTCCTGGAGGATTTCGGCGGAGCCGTCGCCCTTCTCGCGCACGAACACGGCAATTGGCACGCCCCAGGCGCGCTGGCGCGAGAGCACCCAGTCGGGCCTGCTGTTGATCATGCCCATGATGCGGTTTTCACCGGATTGCGGCACCCATTGCGTTTTGCCGATTGCAGCTTGGGCCAACTGACGTAACGTAAAGTCCTTTCCGGTTACATGATCGACACCGGCATTTAGCCCTGGGATAGGTTTATCCATCGCAACGAACCATTGCGGCGTGTTGCGGAAGATCACCGGCTTCTTGGAACGCCAGGAATGCGGATATTGATGCTTGAGCCGGCCGCGCGCGAGCAGCATGCCCTTGTCGACCAGCGCCTTGATCACGGCGTCGTTGGCGTCGCCCTTCTCGCCCTTGTCGTTGATGACGCGCTTGCCCGAGAAGCCGGGCGCCTGGTCGGTATAGGCGCCGTTCTCATCGACGGTGTAGGGGATCGCGCTGTTGATGCCGCGCGCGTCGAGTTCGCGCGTGCTCGCCGTCCAGACGTCGAAATCCTCACGGCCATGGCTGGGGGCGGTGTGCACGAAGCCGGTGCCGGTGTCGTCGGTGACGTGATCGCCGGACAGCAGCGGCACGATGAATTCATAGCCGCCGGCGAGGCCCTTCAGCGGATGGGCGCATTCGATCGCGTCCATGGTGTCGCCGGGGATGTCGCGCACCTTCTCAAAGGCTGTCACGCGCGCCTGCTTGAACAACTCTGCGGCGAGCGCGTCGGCAAGGATCAGGAGATCGCCGGTCTTGGCCCAATTCTCGGCCGGCGCATCCGTGACCTTGTAGAGGCCATAGGCGATCTTCGGCGAGAACGAGATGGCGCGGTTGCCGGGCAGGGTCCAGGGTGTAGTGGTCCAGATCACGACGCTGGCCGACGCAAGCGCGCCATGGGCGGGCGATGTGACCGGGAATTTCACCCAGACCATATCGGACGTGTAGTCCTCATACTCGACCTCGGCCTCGGCCAGCGCGGTCTTCTCGACCACGCTCCACATCACCGGCTTGGAGCCGCGATAGAGCGTGCCGTTGGCGGCGAACTTCATCAGCTCGCGCGCGATCTGGGCTTCGGCCGGATAGCTCATGGTGGCGTAGGGATGATCCCAGTCGCCGATCACGCCGAGCCGCTTGAACTCCTCGCGCTGCACGTTGAGCCAGTGCGTGGCATAGGCGCGGCATTCCTTCCGGAAATCGATCATCGCGGCACTGTCGCGGAAGTCGGGCTTCTGCTTGCCCTTCTTGCGATAATGCTCCTCCTCGACCTTCCATTCGATCGGCAGGCCGTGGCAATCCCAGCCGGGCACGTAGTTGGAATCGAATCCGAGCATCTGCTGGCTCTTGGTGACGAGATCCTTGAGGATCTTGTTCAGGGACGTGCCGATATGGATGTTGCCGTTGGCATAGGGCGGGCCGTCATGCAGCACGAACTTGTCGCGGCCCTTCGCACTCTCGCGCAGCTTCTCGTAGAGGCCGATCTCGTACCAGCGCTTGAGGATCTCCGGCTCGCGCTGCGGCAGGCCGGCGCGCATCGGGAAGTCCGTCTGCGGCAGGAACAGGGTTTTCGAATAGTCTTTGACTTCGGACTTTTGGGACTTTTGCGGCTTTTCGGACATGAGGATGACTGGCTCGGAAGGGCGCGGGAACAGATGGCGACTGGAATCGCGGGGCTGAAACGACAACATCCCGGTCTTGCGCCGAGCCAAAAGGCTCAGGCGGAAGCCGGGCCGCTAATCCCTATGATGCGCCGCGCAAACATGGGCTCTCCATAGCAGCCGGGCGGGGGAAGCGCAAAGGTCCGGCGGGCCGGTTTTGGACCTCAATCGATGACGCCAAGCTTCGGAAACGCGTCCGGTGCGGCGGCCAGCATAGCGCGGGCGCGGGCGGAATCGTCGTCCATCTGGCGGATCAGGGCCTCCAGGCTGTCGAATTTCAGCTCCTCGCGGATGAAGCCGATGAAGGCGCAGTCCAGCGCCTGGCCGTAAAGGTCGCCCTTGAAGTCGAACAGGAAGATTTCCAGGAGGGGCGCGCCATTATCGAAGGTCGGGCGTCGACCGAAGCTCGCGACCCCGTCCAGCCGCTCGGTGCCGCGGCCGACCCGCACCGCATAGATGCCGTGCTTCAGGCCGCAATTGGCATCGAGCCGGATGTTGGCGGTGGGATAGCCGAGGTCGCGGCCGCGCTTCTCGCCGTGGATGACCTCACCGGTGATGAACCAGGGCGCGCCCAGCATGGTGGTGGCCTCGTCGAGCTGTCCCTCCGCGAGCGCGATCCGGATGGCGCTGGAGGAAACCGGCCGTTCGTCGATATCGACATGCGGCTGCACGTCGACCTCGATGCCGAGCCGGGGCGCCTCGTTGACCAAAAGGCTCGGCGAACCGACGCGGCCCTTGCCGAAATGGAAGTCGTAGCCGACCGCGATGCCGCCGATGCCGAGGCGTCCGATCAGGTCATGGTGAATGAAATCTTGCGCGGTCGTCCCGGCGCGGGCCTTGTCGAAGGTCATGACCACGGCGCCGGCGAGCCCAGTCCCGGCCAGAAGCCGTAGCTTCGCCCGCTCGTCCGTCAGGCGGAATTGCGGGGTGTTCGGGCTGAAAAACCGGCGCGGATGCGGCTCGAAGGTCAATGCCAGGGCAGGGCGGCCCTGCGCCCGGCCCATCTCCAGGGCTGCCGCAATCACAGCCCGATGGCCGAGATGAACGCCGTCGAAATTGCCCATGGCGACCACGGCACCCCTGAGAATCGTCGAATCCGGCGTGATGTCGCGAATAACGGTAAAATGCGGGGCCATCAGGGGAATTCTCGAGCCGGCGGGACCGGCCGGGACCGTGGCTTGACCCGCCCGATGAAGTCAAGCGGAGGGATGCGACCGCATTGAACCCGATTTCAATTCATCGGGGGCGACCCAGTTAACGCGCTGTTTAACGCCTTGGTGCTAGTCCTTGAAAAGTGGAACCGCGGGGCTACGGCCCGGCAGGTCCGATCGTAAATATTTCCTGGGTATGCGTTGGGGGAGTCGAGATGGCGGTTGATTTGTCGATGTCGGTTCTGGTGGTGGATGACTACAGCACCATGATCCGTATCATCCGGAATCTGCTGAAGCAGCTTGGCTTCGAGAACATCGATGATGCCAGCGACGGTTCGGCAGCGCTGAACAAGATGCGCGGCAAGAAGTACGGGCTCGTGATCTCCGACTGGAACATGGAGCCGATGACGGGGTACGACCTGCTGCGCGAAGTGCGCGCGGATCCGAACCTTGCCACCACGCCCTTCATCATGATCACGGCGGAATCCAAGACCGAGAACGTGATCGCGGCCAAGAAGGCCGGCGTGAACAACTACATCGTCAAGCCGTTCAACGCGGCAACGCTGAAGACCAAGATCGAGGCGGTCTTCCCGGATATGGCCAGCGCGTAAGGCGCAATCGAAGCCATAGGTTGATTTCGGAAGGCCCGGGCTGGCCCCGGGCTTTTTGTGTTGGATTTGGTGATTCCGGGTTCGGCTCTGCGAGCCGCCCCGGAATGACCCAAGGTTAGATCGTTACCACTTCAATTCGCGCATCAACGCCTTCGGCGGGTGGCCGAACAATTCCATCACCGATGCCGGGTCGAGCTGGTCGAGGCCCTCGAACTCCTCGGAATGGATGCCGCGGGTGACGAACAGGCAGTCGATGCCGAATTCGCGCGCGCCGGTTAAGTCGGTGCGGACGGAATCGCCGATCGCCAGCACCTTTTTGCGGTCGATCTGGTGGCCCTGGCGTTCGCCGGCGAGCGCCATCGCACGCTCATAGATCGGCCGGTGCGGCTTGCCGTAGAAGATCACTTCGCCGCCGAGCCCGCGATAAAGCTCGGCGATCGCGCCGGCGCAATAGATCAGCCGGTCGCCGCGCTCGACCACGATGTCGGGGTTGGCGCAGACCAGCGTCAGCTTGCGCTCGCGCGCCTTCAGCATCATGCCGCGATAGTCTTCCGCCGTCTCGGTCTCGTCGTCATAGAGACCGGTGCAGACGATGTAGTCGGCCTCTTCCAGCGGCGCGAGCACCGGATCGAGGCCGCGATAGATCGAGTTGTCGCGCTCGGGGCCGAGCCAGAACATTTTCCGGCCAGGGTGGTCGGCGACATAGAGCCGCGTCAGGTCGCCGGAAGAGACGATCGCGTCATAGGTCTCGTCGGCGACGCCGAGCTTGCGCAACTGCCGCTGCACGGAGTCGGCCGGGCGCGGCGCATTGGTGATCAGGATCACCGTGCCGCCGCGGCTGCGATAGGTGTGCAGCGCCTCGCAGGCCTCGGGGAAGGATTCCAGGCCGTTATGGACCACGCCCCAGATGTCGCTGAGCACGACGTCAACCCCGCCCACGAGCTCGCGCAGGCTTTCGGCGAAATGCAGCGCGGTCATGATGCGCGGGGCCGATCAGACGCGGCGCGCGAGCGCCGCGTTGCCGGTGATGCGCGGTGACGGAGGGGCGGCAGACGCCGCGCCTGGGCTGGGTGTACCGGAGCCATTGGATCCCTGAATGTCCTGCGCTTGGTTCGGCGGGGCCCCGGCGGTAGCAGATGCCCCCTCGGGTCGCAATGGCCGGGGCGGCGCGAACAGAAAGCCCTGGCCGAACCGCACGTCATAGTCGAGCAGGTCGACCACCGCGCGCTCGCCCTCGATCCGCTCGGCGATCAGGTCGATGCCGAAGCGGCCGAGCAGGTCGGACAGGTCGGAGGGGTGAATGTCCGAGGTCGACGCCTGCCTGGGGTCGAGCAGGAGGGATGCAGGCACCTTGATGAAGCGGACGCCGCGGTCGGCGAGCTCGCGCGGCTCGATCCGCAGGTCCGTGACATGATCGATCGAGAAGCGGAAGCCGCGCTGCGCCAGCGCGGCGAGGTTCTCGGTCTCGGCGGGCCCGAGGCTGCGGAAGGTCGACTGCTTGAACTCCAGCACCAGCGACGGCGCCAGCGCCCGGTTGGCTTCGAGGAAATCGAGGCATTGGGCGAATGTGGTGGAGTTACCGAGCGTGGAGGCGGCGACGTTGCAGAACACGCCGACATCCTTGTTGCGCACCATCAGGCGCCGCAGCACCTGCACACAGCGCAGCATCACCATATTGTCGACGCGTCCGATCAGGCCGGAGGCTTCGGCGATGCTGATGAACTCCTCGGCGGCGATCAGCTGGTCGCGCTCGTCGCGCACCCGCGTCACCGCCTCGTAGAAGCGCACCTTGCGCTGCGGCAGCGTCACCATCGGCTGGAGGAAGATGTCGATGCGGTTCTCGTCGATGGCGTTGCGCAGCGTTGCCAGCATCTGGGTCTGGTTGCGTGCGCCAGCAGCGGCATGGACCATTGGTGCGGGTGCGGGCCGCGGCGCTGCCGGGAGCGGGGGCCGCGGCGCAACCGGGCGCTCGTCGGGCATTGCGATCAGATCAATCGGCCCCTCCAGTTCCGGCTTCGCGAGCGGAGCGGGGGCAGGAGCCGGCGTGCCGTCGGCCAGCAGGTCCTCATGGGCCGACACGGTGGCAGCGAGCTGCCTGACCAGCCCGCCGAGCTCGTTGATCTCGCCGACGACCGACTGGATGCGGTCGGAATTGGTCGAATTGGACGAGGCGATGCGTCCCTCGACCGCCGCGAGCCGGCGGCCGAACTCGGCCACCTGGCGGGCGAGATCGGCGGTGCCGCGCGACAAATCGGCGATCTGGCCGCCGACGTCGCTGCGGTCGCGCAGCCGCATCGACACCGCGTTGTAGAGGATCAGGAAGGTCAGCGCGGTCAGCGCTACGATCGCGGATTCGGTTCCGCTGATGCCGGCGACCGAGTAGAGGACAAGCCCGAGAGAGGCCGCGACCAGAACCATGCAGATGGCGATGAAGATCGTCGAAATGCGAATCATGCCGCGCGTTACGCCTCAAGAGCTGACTGCCTCACCGGGAAAAACACGGGTCGCTATCCGAACCCGTCACGCCTCATGCTCCCCCAAGCGGCATCACCCTAACATCATTGTTGATTCGAGGGGATAGCTGCCTGTTCGGGTCTCCAGAGCATGATCCGGACAAGTGTGCAGCGGTTTTCCGAAAAGATCATGCTCAAACAAGTCAAGTCAGGCCAGCCCGGCGAAAGCCTTCGAGGTAACGCTCACGGTCGGGGGCGAGCCTGATCGGCGACGCTCGCAATCTTGCCGTGACCCGCCATGGCGGCGGCCGCGGTCAGCACCCGGTGCGCGCCGACGAAGTCGCTGCGCTGGCGCAAGGACTCCTGCGCGAGCCGGATCGCCTCCTCATAATCGCCGCCGAGGAAGCGGGCATAGGCGGCGATGCCGAAATAGACCGGGGCATAGGGGTCGCGCGGGCTGAGGCGGATCGCCCGGCGCGCGGCCGCGTCGGCGTCCCGCCAGCGGCCGCAATAGCCGAGCGCCAGGCCGTAATAACCCTGCGCCAGCGCAAAGTTTGGATTGAGCCGCAGCGCAGTCTCGAACTCGGCCAGCGAGTCGTCGAACCGCCGCGCGAACAGATGAACATGGCCGAGCGCGTTGTGCGCCCAGGCATCCTCGTCGTCAGCGCGGATCGCAGCGCGCGCCGCGCGCTCGGCGACGGATATTGCGGCAGCCATCTCCATCCAGCCCATATGCGCGGTGAACATGTAGCTGGTGCCGAGCAGGCCGAGCGCCTTGCCGTAGTTCGGATCGAGCGCGATGGCCTTTTCGAGCAGGGCCTGCGCAACCACATGGTCCTGCCGCGTCACCCGCCAGTAATGCGACAGCGCGCGCATCAGCAGATCCCAGGCGTCCATGCTGTCGGGCGGCTTGCGTTGGGCGCGAAAATTCTCCGCGGCATAGAGCTGCGGCTCGATCGCGGCGACGATCGCTTCGGTGATCTCGTCCTGAACGGCGAAGACGTCGGCGAGCTCGCGGTCGTAGCGTTCGGCCCAGAGATGGCTGCCGGTGGCGACATCGTTGAGCTGTGCGGTGATGCGGACACGGTCGCCGTCCTTGCGGACGCTGCCTTCGACGACATAGCGCACGCCGAGCTCTTCCGCGACCTGGCGCAAATGAACCGTGCGGCCTTTGTAGATGAAGGAGGAGTTGCGCGCGATGACGAAGAACCAGCGCAGCTTCGACAGCGCGGTGATGATGTCCTCGCTGATGCCGTCGGAGAAATAATCCTGCTCGGCCTCGCCGCTCATGTTGGTGAAGGGCAGCACGGCGATTGCGGGACGGTCGGGGAGCGGCAATCCTGCCGGCGCCGGGTCGGCCACAGCCGGTGTGGCCATGGCGGAGAGTTCTGTGACCTCGCCGACGAAGCGCACGCCCTTGCGCGCGATGGTGCGGATCAGCCGCTGCTCCTCGCCGGAGTCGCCGACCGCGCGCCGTGCCGCGTTGATCCGGCTGGTCAGGGTCGATTCCGAGACGACGCGGCCGTTCCAGATCGCGTCCAGCATATTGTCCCGCGTCACCACGCGCTCGCGGTTGCGGACCAGATAGAGCAGGAGATCGAACACCTGGGGCTCGAGCGCGACGAGCGTGTCCGCCCGCCGCAATTCGCGGCGCTCGGGATCGAGCACGAAATCCTCGAAATGAATCGCCACGCTGCGCCTCGGCTCCCGCTCGGAAATCAAGGTGATCTGAACGTAAAATAACGCCGCTCTCAAGGCCAGCCGATCGCCTGCGCCCTATCGTCCCGCCGTTTTCAAACCGCAGGAGATCATGATGTCGACATCCGCAGCGCTCAGCACGCAAGCCGCAGCCCAACCCGATCTCGCCGCCGTCAAGCAGCGCCAGCACGGCGCGTGGTCGTCCGGCGACTATGCCGTCGTCGGCACCACCTTGCAGATCGTCGGCGAGCAGCTCTGCGAGGCGCTCGATTTGCGCGCCGGCAGCAAGGTGCTGGACGTTGCCGCCGGCAACGGCAATGCGACATTGGCGGCGGCGCGGCGCTGGTGTGACGTCACATCCACCGACTACGTGCCGGCGCTGCTCAAGCGTGGCCGCGAGCGGGCAGCAGCCGAGCATCTGACGATCGAATTCCGCGAGGCGGATGCCGAGGCGCTGCCGTTCGCGGACGCCAGCTACGACGTCGTGCTCTCGACCTTCGGCGTCATGTTCACGCCGGATCAGGACAAGGCGGCGTCAGAACTTGCGCGGGTCTGCAAGTCCGGCGGCAAGATCGGCCTCGCGAACTGGACGCCGCAGGGCTTTATCGGCCAGCTCTTCAAGACCATCGGCAAGCATCTGCCGCCCCCGGCGGGGATGAAGTCGCCGGCCCTGTGGGGCACGCCGGCGCGGCTTCAGGAGATGTTCGGAAGCCAGGCCTCGGAGATCGCCGCCGAACCGCGCATGTTCGTATTTCGTTATCGCTCGCCGGAGCACTGGCTTGAGGTCTTCAAATCATTCTACGGGCCGATGCTGAAAGCCTTCGCCGCGCTCGACGAGACCGGCCAGGCCGCGCTGAAGCGCGATCTCATGACACTGC
>WNGR01007580.1_pt1 | contig 16163 bp, 13 predicted proteins | sample 5407581 | NCBI WGS metagenome assembly WNGR01 (sample SAMN13153383, study PRJNA577476) | soil metagenome | isolation source: 80 cm soil or saprolite under Garry oak tree replicate 2 | place: USA:California | collected 2016-06-15 | reverse complement strand
TGCCGGAGTCAACGACGGCGAGTTCGACCTGAGCTGAGGCGCCGTTAGTTCTCCGGGCCCATTTTCCCGCTCCCAGGAGACGGCCCTGACGTGTAGGCCAGCGCCTCGGCAAGCACCGGGTCTTGCCCGGCGAGCCAGTCGGCCTGGCCAGAACCTCCCGCAGCGGATGGCCGTCCACGGCAACCAGCCGCGCCCCAAGCAGCGACCGCTCCGGCGCCGGCACGCCGATGAGGTAGACGCCGTTGCCTATCCACCGGGCCGCGAACGGGTAGATCGCGGACGGCGGAAGGATCAGCTGGGTCTCGTCGTCGCGCAGCATGGCTACCATCCGCGCCATGCCCACGATCACCTGGCCGTTGGTCAGCCGCGGCACCTGCCGCTGAAGTCGGCGTGCGGCAGCCATCCACGCCGCCCGGCTGACGTTGGTCAGCCCATCGGCGTGCGCCGGCGGCAGCTCCCGGGCCAGGTAGGCGACGTCCTGCCGCCAATTCCGGTCCCGGATCGAGAGCGCCGGCCCGCGGCCGGCCAGCACGGCCGCCGATCCCGCGGCTAGGACCAGCACGGCTACCGCGGCCGCTACCAGCGACCGGCGTCGCACCGCGGTCAGCCGTCGTCCTGGCACGGCCGATGCCCAGTGCTGTGCTCTGTCAGCCAGGTCTGGCTGCGTAGCGGCCCTTCGGCCACGACGCCGTTTCTCGTGCCTGCCAGCCCGCTGGCTTGCTCATGGCCAGAGCCGCCCGGCTTGGTCATGCCTCACTACGTCCAGCCTGGCGGAAAGGTTCAAGCTTGGCAGGAACCCGCGCCCGCTGCGGTCGGGCTACCCGCTTGCCCGGCCCGAGGCGACTGCGGGCAGGATGATCATGGCCCGGCGCGACCTGACGGCATCTGCGCAGGTCAGCCGCCATTCAGCGGCTATGCATCAAAGTACAGCTCGAACTCGTGCGGGTGCGGGCGCAGCCGGATCGGGTCGATCTCATTGGAGCGCTTGTAGTCCAGCCAGGTCTCGATCAGGTCCGCGGTGAAGACCCCGCCCTCGAGCAGGAAGTCGTGGTCGGCTTCCAGGCTGGCGAGCACGGTCTCCAGCGAGCCCGGGACCTGCGGGATGGCCCTGGCTTCGTCAGGCGGCAGCTCGTAGAGGTCCTTGTCCACCGGGTCCGGCGGCTCGATCTTGTTCTTGATCCCGTCCAGGCCGGCCAGGAGCATAGCCGAGAACGCCAGGTACGGGTTGCAGGACGGGTCCGGGACCCGGAACTCCAGCCGCTTCGCCTTTGGGCTCGGGCCGGTGATCGGGATCCGCACGCACGCCGACCGGTTGCGCTGCGAGTAGACCAGGTTGACCGGTGCTTCGAAGCCAGGGACCAGCCGGTGGTAGGAGTTCACCGTCGGGTTCGTGAACGCCAGCAGCGAGGGCGCGTGCTTCAGCAGCCCGCCGACGTAGTACCGGCCCAGGTCGGAGAGCCCGGCGTAGCCGACCTCGTCGTAGAACAGCGGCGCGCCGTCCTTCCACAGGCTCTGGTGGCAGTGCATCCCCGAGCCGTTGTCGCCGAACAGCGGCTTGGGCATGAAGGTCACGGTCTTCCCGGCCGCCCGCGCCACGCTCTTCACCACGTACTTGTAGAGCATCACCTTGTCGGCCATCGTGAGCAGCGGGGAGAACCGCATGTTGATCTCGGCCTGGCCGGCGGTGCCCACCTCGTGGTGCTGCATCTCCACTGGGATCCCACTGTCGATCAGGGCGCGCACCATATCCGACCGCAGGTCGGCGTAGTGATCCATCGGCGGGATCGGGAAGTAGCCGCCCTTGTACCTGGGCTTGTACGCGAGGTTGCCGCCCGGCTCGTCGCGCCCGGTGTTCCAGGCTCCCTCGACCGAGTCGATGTAGTAGTAGCCGGCGTTCGGGCTGGTCTCGAACCGGGCAGAGTCGAAGATGTAGAACTCCGCCTCAGGGCCGAAGTACGCGGTGTCACCGATGCCGCTGCCGCGCAGGTAATCCTCGGCCTTGCGGGCGATGTTGCGCGGGTCACGGGTGTAGGGCTCGCCGGTCAGCGGGTCGTGCACGAAAAACGTAAGGTTCAGCGTCTTGCGGGTCCGGAACGGGTCGACCACCGCGGTGGTCGCGTCCGGCAGCAGCAGCATGTCCGACTCGTGGATCTGCTGGAAGCCGCGGATCGAGGAGCCGTCGAACATCAGGCCATCGGTGAAGATCTTCTCGTCGAAGGACTCCGTCGGCACAGTGAAGTGCTGCATCGTCCCGGGCAGATCACAGAACCTGACGTCGACGAACTGCACTCCCTCGGCTTTGATGAACCGCAGGATCTCGTCGCCACTGGTGAACATCCGCTCTCCCTTGGGCCGCTGGCAGGGCTGGCGCGCCCGCGTCCGGGCGCTCTTGAAAAGGTAGGCGCTCGCGATTTCCGACCCGTATCCCTGATGTTTCACGCATGTTACGGGCAGCCTTACCCGGCCGGGCGCCACGCCGAGACCGCTCATTCTGCCACGGCCGGCCAAGACAGCAAGCACGGTCAGGCCAGGTAAGCCGGTATCCGGGAGGATTGACGGCATGGATAGCCGGGACCGGTTGCGCTGGATTCTCGACCTCGTCGAGGACAGCCTGGACAAGCCGCAGCTGACCGGCGACGGCCTGGCCGCCCAGGCCTACCTGTCCCGGTTCCATTTCGACCGCCTGGCCGCCGCGGCGCTGGGCGAGCCGCCCGGCGCGTTCCGGCGCCGGCTGCTGCTTGAGCGCGCCGCGCACCGGCTCGCGTCGACGCAGGACCAGGTCATCGAGGTTCCCCTGGATGCCGGGTACGGCTCGCCGGAGGCCTTCACCAGGGCGTTCGGCCGGGCGTACGGTGCCACGCCATCGGCCTACCGCCGCCGGGGCGCGGCGCAGCATGACCTCGCCGCGGTCAGCGGCGTGCACTTCCACCCCCCGGGCGGCCTCCGGCTGCCCGCCACGTCAAGGAGCGCTGCCATGGATGTCCTGGAAGGCATGTTTAATCACCATCTGTCCCTCGTCGCCGACATCATTGACCGCACCGCCCGCGTCAGCGACCAGGTGCTGGACCGGCCCATTGAGCTGTCCGTCGAGGGCATCGACCGCGACCCGACGCTGCGCAGCGTCACCAACCGGCTCGTCGGCCAGCTGGAGATGTGGATAGCCGCCCTGGAGGGCGGCACCTCCATGCCCCCGGATGGTGACTCCACCCCGGCCGGGTGGCACGCGCGGCTCGACGCCGCAGGCCCGCGCTTCCGCGATCTCGTGCTGGTCCCGATCCGGGCAGGCCGCGCCGACGACACGTTCGTCGATGCCGTCTGCGACCCGCCGGAGACCTTCAGCTACGGCGGCGTGCTGGCGCACGTATTGACCTTCTCGGCCGTTCGCCGGACCATGGCGATCGGTGCCCTGGAGAGCGCGGGCATCACCGACCTCGGATCCGGTGACCCGATGCGCTTCGTGGGCGGCTCGGGCACGGATGCGTCGGCGATCCAGCGCCGCCAGTGAGAGCTGGCGAAACCAGGCTGTACCGTGTGGGTGTGGCGGAGCGGCGGTGGACCGGATCGTGGCTATCCGGCGTCGTGTCGGCCGGGGACAAGAGCCAGTACCCGGGAGAGCGCCTCGGGCTGCCCGCGTCGGGTGCCGGGTCGGTGGCCAGGGTCGGCAGGCGGCTGGGCGCGCTGATGATCGACTGGCTGATGTGCACCGCGATCGCCCTGGCCGTGTTCCATGATCAGTACCTGACCATCGCCGTGTTCGCGGTCGAGGTCTACGTGCTGATCGCGCTGACCGGCTTCACGGTGGGCAAGCGGCTGCTGAGCCTGCGGGTCGTGCGGCTGGACGGCAAGCCGGTCGGCCTGCTCTGGGCCCTGGTGCGGACGCTCCTGTTCCTGGCGGTGATCCCGCCGCTGGTCTTCGACCAGGACCAGCGAGGGCTGCACGACAAAGCGGCCAACACCGTCGTGATCAGGATCTAGCGCTGTGTTAGCCCGGGGGGCGACCCCCGGACCCCGGCTTGCCGTCCGCTCGGGCCGGCAAGCCGGCCGTCGCGGTCGGCATCAACGGAATTTGGGCCGTGGCGCTTTCGGCATCCGGCCGGTCTTCGGCATCGGCCCCTTGGGCATCTGCAGCGACTGCGGCAGCGCCTTCAGCCGGTAGTTCAGGTCCGCGACCGCCGGGCCCTTGAGGTTCCTGGGCAGCTTCATGATGTGCCGCTGCAGCTGCCTGATGGGCACCTGCCCGTTCTCGTCACCGGCCTGGATGTCGTAGATCGGCACGTCGTAGGCCACCCGCGAGACCCGCTTCTTCTCGGCCGCGAGCAGGCTCGGCAACCGGTTCGGCGAGCCCTCGCCGACCAGGATCACGCCGGGCCTGCCAACCGCGCGGTGCACCACGTCCATGTTCCGGTTGGCGGAGATCGCGGGCGTCACGGTCCAGCTGCCGCGCATGCTCTGCAGGATCGCCGCGGCGGCACCCGGCTGCCCGGCGATGCTCGCGTACTGCGCAGACTGGGCAAACCGCCCGAAGAGGATCATCGCCGCGGCCAGACCGAGCAGCACGCCCAGCGGGGTCAGGAACGCCACGGTGCCGGTGAGCAGGCCGACGACCACGACGATCGCGATGATCCCGATACCGGTGAGCGCGACGATCGGCAGCGCCTTGGGATTGGTCTTGCGGATGATTCCCGCGACCATGCCGATCTGCTTGATGCGGCCGGGGCCCGCCGCATCGGCTGCGCCCTTCTTCGACGCCGCCGCTCGGAGCTTATTAACCATGGTGGAGAGGATACTGGCGGTCCAGGGCCTGCCGGTAGAGCCGGCCCGCACGGTAAGACGAGCGCACCAGGGGCCCGGCCATGACTCCAGCGAAGCCGAGCCCGAGAGCCTCGTCGCGCAGCTCGTCGAACTCCTGGGGCGGCACCCACCGGTTGATCGGGTGATGCCGCACGGACGGGCGCAGGTACTGGGTGATCGTGAGCAGGTCGCAGCCGGCAGCGCGCAGGTCGGCCATGGCCGCGCTGACCTCGCCGCGCTCTTCCCCCATGCCCAGGATCAGGTTGGACTTCGTGACCAGGCCGGCCTCGCGGGCCCGGCCCAGCACCTCGAGGGACCGGTCATATCGGAATCCTGGCCGGATCCGGCGGAAGATCCGGGGCACGGTCTCGATGTTGTGCGCCAGCACCTCGGGACGGGCGCCGAACACCACCGCGAGCTGCTGAGGGTCCGCGTTGAAGTCGGGGATCAGCAGTTCCACGCCGCAGCCGGGCACGGCCGCGTGAATCTCCCGGCAGGTCTGGCCGTACAGCCAGGCGCCGCCGTCAGCCAGGTCGTCCCTGGCCACGCCGGTGACGGTGGCGTAGCGCAGCCCCATCGCGGCCACTGACTCGGCCACCCGGCGCGGCTCGTCGGTGTCCAGTGGCCCGGGCTTGCCGGTGGCGATCTGGCAGAAGTCGCAGCGCCTGGTGCACTGGTCGCCGCCGATCAGGAATGTGGCCTCGCGGTCCTCCCAGCACTCGAAGATGTTGGGGCAGCCCGCCTCCTCGCAGACCGTGTGCAGCCCCTCGCGCTGCACCAGCTGCTTCAGGGCCGTGTACTCGGGCCCGGTGCGCAGCCGGGTCTTGATCCAGGGCGGCTTGCGCTCGATCGGCGTCTGGCTGTTGCGCGCCTCGAGCCGGAGCATCTTGCGTCCTTCTGGTGCGAGTACCACCCCTCCAGCCTACGTCCGGGCGGGTTGATGTGACGCGGGCCGCCCGCGTCCGGAAGCATGTAGGCATGGCAACGCAGTTTGACCCCCCGTCAGGGACGCGCGACTTCCTCGCGGACGAGCTTGAGGAGCGAGAGCAGGCGTTCGGCGTGATCCGCTCGGTGTTCACCCGCTACGGGTTCGAGCCGCTGCAGACCCCGTCCTTCGAGCGCCTGGACGTGCTGCTCGGCAAGTACGGCGAAGATGCTGACAAGCTCGTGTTCAAGATCCTGCGTCGCGGCGAGCATGAGGCATCCGGCGAGGCGGACCTGGCCCTGCGCTACGACCTGACCGTACCGCTGGCCCGGGTGGCCGCGGCCTATGGGAGCAAGCTGCCGTCGCCGTACAAGCGCTACGCCATGGGGCCGGTGTGGCGGGCCGACCGGCCCGGCAAGGGCCGGTACCGGGAGTTCACCCAGTGCGACCTGGACACCCTGGGCTCCACGTCGGTGCTGGCCGATGCCGAGGCGCTGTGCGCGCAGCACGACGCGATCGCCGAGCTGGGGCTGGATGACTTCACCATCCAGCTGAACTCGCGCCGGGTGCTGTCCGGCCTCCTCGGCGCGTTCGGGGTGCCGGACGAGCTCGGGCCCGGCGTGCTGATCAGCCTGGACAAGCTGGACAAGCTGGCCCCGCAGGCCGTCGTGGACGAGCTCAAGGGCCGCGGCCTGGCCGAGGCGACGGCCGGGGAGCTGGTCACGGTCATGACCGCACCGGACGCGATCGACCGGATCAGGGCCGCGCTGAAGCCGAACGAGGAAGGAGCGGCCGGCCTCGACGAGGTGGACGGCGTGCTGTCCCTGGTGATCCCGCAGGTTCCGGCCGGGCGGGTCGCGTTCACCCCGCGGCTGGTCCGCGGGCTGAGCTACTACACCGGCCCGATCTGGGAGGCGGTCGCGCCGGGCGGGGCGGGGTCCATCGGCTCGGGTGGCCGCTACGACCACCTGATCGCGCAGCTCGGCGGCCCTGACACGCCCGCGACCGGAAGCTCGCTGGGCGTCGAGCGGATCCTGGCGATGCGGCCGTCCCGCGGCGAGGCACGGCAGGGCCGCCTGGACGTGGCGGTCACGGTCATGGGGGAGGAGTTCGCCGGGAAGTCGTTCGGCTTCGCCGCGGTGGCCCGCGCCGCCGGGCTGCGGGCCAGCGTCTACCTCGGCTCGTCCGGCAAGCTCGGCAGGCAGCTCCGCTGGGCCAGCGACCAGGGAGCCCGGTGGAGCCTGATCTACGGCAGTGCCGAGGACGAGGCCGGCACGGTCACCGTCCGCGATATGCGCAGCGGTGAGCAGGCCGCGGTCCCGGTCGCCGACCTCGGCGGGTACCTCGCTCAGCTGGCCCGGTCAGAGCAGGCCGATGACCACAAGTAACTTCACCGACCACGACACCTGGTTCGCGCAGCTGCCGGGCGTGGTGGTCGCCGCCGGGGCGCTGATCACCGACCCGGCCGGGCAGATACTGCTGGTCAAGCCCAACTACCGGGACCACTGGTCGCTGCCGGGCGGCGTCTGCGAGCACGGCGAGCCGCCGCATGCGGGCTGCGCCAGGGAGGTCACCGAGGAGATTGGTCTCGACATCCCGGTCGGCGAGCTGCTCGCTATCGACTGGGCGCAGCCGTACGGGCCCGATGCGCGCCCGATCATGCACTTCGTCTTCGACGGCGGAACGCTCGATGACGGCGCAGGCATCGTGCTGCAGGTCGAGGAGCTTGACGACTTCCGGTTCACCGACCCGGGGGAGATGGCCAGCTACCTGGCGCCGTTCGGGGTGACCCGGGTGTCTGCCGCCCTGGCCGCGCGGGTCTCCGGCGCTACGGTGTATCAGCCGACGTGGGCCAGCTGACCGGTTAGCTCGGCGGTGCCCGCGACGCTCCGCCACCGGGGGGCGCCGAGCACATCAGCGAGATGATGCTCAACCGCCTTGACCGCGTCCGTGACGGTGACGGGCCGGCCAGCCTCCGCCGAGAGCGTGGTGACCGCTGCGTCGCTGATGCCGCAGGGCACGATGCGATCGAACCAGGACAGGTCGCAGTCGCAGTTCAGGGCGAAGCCGTGCATGGTCACGCCCCTGGACACCCGGATGCCGATCTGGCCCACCTTCCGGTCCGGTCGGCCCGGCGAGCCGCGGAACCATACCCCGCTCCGGCCGTCCACCCGCCCGGGGTGCGCTCCGAACTCCGCGCAGGCGCGGATCAGCGCTTCCTCGAGCAGGCGCACGTAGGAGATCACGTCGATCGGCTCGCTCAGCTTCAGGATCGGGTACCCAACGAGCTGGCCGGGGCCGTGCCAGGTGATCTTCCCGCCCCGGTCCACGTCGATCACTGGCGCGCCGGGGTCGCCGGCCGGCCGGTCCAGCGGGCTGGTGCGCTTGCCCGCGGTGTAGACGGCCTGGTGCTCGAGCAGCAGGCAGGAGTCGGGGATGCCCCCGACTACCCGCCGTTCATGCAGCACCCGCTGCAGGTCCCAGGCTTCCTGGTACGGAACCGCCGAGGAGCCGAAGCCGGCCCTGGCGAAGATCAGCTCGCTGTCCACATCTCCAGACTAAGCCGCCGCGCCCGGGCCCGCGCGCGGCTGGCTCGCGGCCACCGGAACCCGACCGTCAGATTCCGGGCACTTTGGGTATGTACCGGGGCAGGGAGGTGCCAGCGTGATCGATGAGGCAGAGCTGAGGAGCATGAGCCCGCAAGAGCGGATGCGGCTGCAGCGCGCGCTCGCGGCCCTGGACAACCCGCGGCCGGGCGCCGATCCCGGCTCTGACCACCGCCGGGCCGTGGTTCTGGTCGTGATCATCGGCTGCTGTGTGGGGCTGGCCATCTGGACCGGCGTGCTGGCCGTCACCCTGCCGCGGTTCTACCGGGCCGGCGGCTGGCGCGGTGCCTGGGTGGGCTTCGACATCGCTCTGCTCCTGACCTTCGCAGCGACCGGCTGGGCGGCCTGGCGCCGCAGGCAGGTGCTGATCATCTGCCTCGTGGTGCTGGCCACGCTGCTGTGCTGCGATGCCTGGTTCGACGTCGTGCTGGACGCGCACACCAGCGGCTTCTGGCTCAGCCTGCTGTCCGCGCTGATCGTGGAGCTGCCGCTGGCCGCCTTCGCGATCATCGGGGCCCGGCGGCTGCTGCGGCTGACCATCGGGATGGTCAGCCTCCGCGAGGGCTATCCGGGGCCGGTGCCGCCGCTGCGGCAGATACCCCTGTTCGGCCCCAGCCCGCCCGAGAACCTCCGCGACCTGCTCGGCCAGCTCGCCCGTGAGCCCCACCCGCCCGCGTCCCCGGAGGGGCAGAGGCCAGGAGATCGGCACGGGCCGGGCGACGGGCAGATGTCAGGAGACAGGCAGAGATCAGCGGGAGAGCTCGGCTGACAGGGCGGCGGTGAGGGCCGGGTAGCGGAACGCGAAGCCGGCCTCGGTCAGCCGCCGGGGCAGCACCCGCTTGCTCCCGAGCAGCACGCCGGACAGCTCGCCGGCCCCGGCCCGGAGCACCGGGGCGGGGACCCAGAGCACCGCGGGCCGGTGCAGGGCCCGGGCCAGCGCGGCGGTGAACGCGGCGTTGGTCACCGGCGCCGGGGCGGTGAGGTTGACCGGGCCGTCGATATCGGCGTGGTCGAGCAGGTACCGGACCGCGCCGACATGGTCGGTCACCGAGATCCAGCTGATGAACTGGGTGCCGGGCCCGATCCGGGCACCGAGCCCGAACTTGAACAGCGGCGCGAGCAGGCCCAGCATCCCGCCCCGCCGGGACAGCACCACCCCGCTGCGCAGGTTCACTACCCTTACGCCAGCGTCGCGGGCGGGTCGCGTCGCCGCTTCCCAGTCGCGGACGAGGTCGGCCAGGAACCCGGTACCGGCCGGCCCGGACTCGTCCACCTCGCGCTCGCCGGTATCCCCGTACCAGTCGACCCCGGAGCCGGACAGCAGCACCGGCGGCGGGTTCTTGGCCCCGACCCTCTTGGACCCCGTCAGCGCGGTGACCAGCGCCTGGGTACTCTGCACCCGGCTAGCGCGCAGCTTCTGCTTCCTGGCCTCGGTCCACCTGCCGCCAGCGATCGGCGCTCCCGACAGGTGGACGACGGCGCCGACGCCGTCGAGCGCGGCCGGATCGAGCCCGCCGTCCGCGGCCTGCGGGTCCCACCGGATCTCACCCGGACCCGGCGGGTGCCGGACCAGCGGCGTTACCTGGTGCCCGCCCCGCCGCAGCGCCTCAGCGAGCGCGGTGCCGATGAGCCCGGACGACCCGGTGACCGCTACCCGCATCGGCTCCCCTCGCGTGCTAGAGCCCGAGTTCGGCTTCGAAGGCGCCCTCCTCGAGCCGGACCTTCATCGTGCCGAGGAACCGGGCGGCGTCCGCCCCGTCGACGAGCCGGTGGTCATAGGTGAGGGACAGGTACACCATGGACCGCACGGTGATCACCTCGCCCAGCTGCGCGTCCTCCACGACCACCGCCCGCTTGACCACCGTGCCGGTGCCGAGGATCCCCACCTGCGGCTGGTTGATGATCGGCGTGTCGAACAGCGCCCCGCGGCTGCCGGTGTTGGTCAGCGTGAAGGTCCCGCCCGACAGCTCGTCCGGGCTGACCCGCCCGGCCCGGGTGCGTTCCGCGAGATCGGCGATCTTCCGGGCCAGGCCGCCGATGTTGAGATCGCCCGCCTCGCGGATGACCGGGACCATCAGGCCGCGCTCGGTGTCCACGGCGATGCCGAGATGCTCCGCGTCGTGATAGGTCACCTGGTTGCTGGCCGTGTCGATGATCGCGTTGAGGCTGGGATGCACCTTGAGCGCCTCGACCGCGGCCAGGGCGAAGAACGGCAGGAAGGACAGCTTGACGCCTTGCCTGGCCTCGAACCCGGCCTTGGCCCGGTCCCGCAGCCTGGCGATGGCGGTGACATCCGCCTCTACCACCGTGGTGAGCTGAGCCGAGGCCTGCAGTGACTCGACCATGCGCTGCGCGATCACCTGGCGCGAGCGGGACAGCTTCTCGGTCCGGCCGCGCAGGCTGGACGGCACGATAGCGGGCCGGGCCGGAGCGGGGGCCGCCCCGTCCGGTCCGGCGGCGGGTACCTGCGGCACGGCGGGCGCTTGCGCCGGCGGCGCCGCCTGCTGGGCGGCCGGCTTCTGGGCGGCCGGCTGCTGGGCGGCCGGCTGCGGCTGGTCGGCTCCCGAGTCCCGCAGCGTCCGGGCGGCGTCGAGAACGTCCTGCTTGCGGATCCGCCCGCCGACCCCGGTCCCGGAGACACTGGCCAGGTCGATCCCGTGCTCCGCGGCGAGCTTGCGTACCAGCGGCGTTACGTACGGGCCCTCCGCGCCCGACCCGAGGTCCGGGCCGACGCCGCCGGGCTGCACGCCGTTGGCGGCAGGCGGTGCCTCGCTGGTTGCCTGCCGCGGCTCGGCGGGCGCCGAGCCGGACGGCTCGGGCGCGGGCGGCTGGGGCACTGGCCGCTGCGGCGCCTGCGGCTGGGCCTCCGGTGCCGTGGAGGGGGACGGGGAGGTGGGTGGGGCCTGTGCGACCGGCGCCTGTTGCGCGGCCGGTCGTTGCGCTGGCGCCTGGGGACCTGGCTGCTGCTGGGCAGGCGGCTCGGCGGCCGGCGGCGGCAGCGTCGGGAACTGCTGCGTCGGCAGCTGCTCGGCCGGGTTGTAGCCCTGTGCTCCGTCACCGGCCGGGCCGGGGCCGGCCTGGGCGCCGCCGCCCGGCGCGGCCTGCTCCTGCGGCTGCTCCGGGGCGGCAGGCTGTGCCCCCGCAGATTGGGCCACCGCCGAGCCGCCCGCATCGGCCGCGCCGCCGCCGGATCCCTCCTCGTCAATGACGGCGAGCTCGGCTCCGACGGCAACCGTCTCGTCCTCGGCAACGGTGATGCCGCGCAGGATGCCCGACACCGGTGAGGGAATCTCGGTGTCGACCTTGTCCGTGGAGACCTCGAGCAGCGGCTCGTCGGCCTCGACTCGCTCGCCCTCCCGCTTCAGCCAGCGCGTGACTGTTCCCTCGGTGACGCTCTCACCGAGCTGTGGCATGGATACGGAGACCGACATGGCTTCCCGCGACTCCTTCGCTGGTTTTACGCGCTCTCTGTTTTTACGCACTGGGCGTGGCTGACCGCGGCGCACGCCCGGCAGGGCAGGGGCCCGGTCATGGGTGGAAGTGGAGGGGCTTGCCAGCGAGCGCCAGGTGCGCCTCGCCGATCATTTCGGACTGGGTTGGGTGCGGATGGATAAGCTGGGCGACCTCGGACGGCACGGCCTCCCAGTTGTAGATCAGCTGGCCCTCGGCGATCAGCTCGCCGACCCGGGCGCCCACCAGGTGGACGCCGAGCACCGGGCCGCCGCCCTCGGTGGCGATGACCTTGGCCGCGCCCGCCGTCTGCAGGGCGCGGCACGCCGTCGTAGTCGATGGGCGTGACCGGCAGCCCGCTGAGCCGCTCGGCGACCATGATGCCCTCGGCGAACCCGACGTGCGCGAGCTGCGGGCCCGGGATCAGGTCACCGACCGCCGAGATGGTCGGAACGCTCGTCTGGCAGTACTCGTCCACGGTGACGTAGCCGCGCTGCAGGGCCACCCCGGCGTCCTCGTAGCCAAGACCCGCTGAGACCGGGCCGCGGCCCACGGCGACGAGCATGAGCTCGGCGTCGAGCGTGGAGCCGCCTTCCAGCGTGACGGTGACGCCGGAGTCGCTGTCCTTCACGCCCTCGAACTTGGCGCCGAGCTTGTAGTTGATGCCGCGGCGCCGGAACGCGCGCTCGAGCAGCTTCGAGCTCGCCTCGTCCTCGGTGGGCACTAGGTGTGGCAGCATCTCGACGATCGTGACATCGGCACCGAACGAGCGCCACACGCTCGCGAATTCGACCCCGATGACGCCGCCGCCGAGGATGATCACGGAGGCTGGCACCCGGTCCAGCTCGAGCGCCTGGTCACTGGTGATCACCCGCTGGCCGTCGATCTCCAGGCCGGGCAGGCTGCGCGACTCGGAGCCGCTGGCCAGGACCACGTGCGCGCCCTCCAGGAGGGTGTCGCCGACCTGCACCTGCGTGGGCGACACCAGGCGCCCCTCGCCTTCGATGATGTCGATGTGCCGGCTGCCGATCAGGCCGGTCAGGCCTTTCCAGAGCCTGGTGACGACCTTGTCCTTATAGGCGTTGACCCCCGCCATCTCGATGCCGTCGAAAGTGGCCTTGACCCCGAAGGTGGTGCTTTCCCTGGCCTGGTCGGCGACTTCCGCGGCGTGCAGCAGCGCCTTAGTCGGGATGCATCCCCGGTGCAGGCAGGTGCCGCCCACCTTGCCTTTCTCAATAAGCGCCACCCGCTGGCCAAGCTCAGCCGCACGCAGCGCGCAGGCATAGCCGCCGCTGCCGCCGCCGAGAATCACGATGTCGTAGCCGCCCCGATCCGCCACGATGAGCACTCCTTCTCTAATCCTGTCTGCGACAGGATCCCGTCTGCCTACAGGCGCCCGTCCGCGACGTCCAGTGCGATCTGGACGAGACTGCGCACGGCCGCGCCTGTTCCGCCCTTAGGCACATACCCATAGGGCTCACCTTCATGAAACGCGGGCCCGGCGATGTCAAGATGCGCCCAGCGCACCCCGTTCGGGACGAACTCCCTCAGGAACAAACCGCCGACCAGCATCCCGCCATTCCGCTCAGCGGCCACGTTCGCGATATCGGCCACCGTCGAGTCGAGGCCCTTGCGCAGTTCCTCGGGCAGCGGCATCGGCCAGGCCGCCTCGCCCGCCCGGCGCGCGGCGTCCACGATGCCGTCGCGTGCCTCGTCGTTGTTGCCCATCACGCCCATGATCCGCGGGCCGAGCGCGATCAGTTGCGCGCCGGTGAGTGTGGCGATGTCGACCAGCAGATCGGGGGAGTCCGCGGCGGACCTGGCCAGCGCATCGGCCAGCACGAGCCGGCCTTCGGCGTCGGTGTTCAGGACCTCAACAGTGCTGCCGCCGTAGATGGTGATCACATCGGACGGCCGCTGGGCCGTGCCGCTCGGCATGTTCTCGGCGAGCGCGAGGTAGCCGACCACATTCACGGCCGCGCCCAGGGCGGCGATGGCCGACAGCGCGGCGAGGACGGCCGCGGCCCCGCCCATGTCCGACTTCATCGCCTCCATGGACTTCGCCGGCTTCAGGGACAGCCCGCCCGAGTCGAACGTGATGCCCTTGCCGGCCAGTACCACGGTCTTGGCCGCGTCCGGGTGCGCGTAGGCCAGCCGGACTAGCCGCGGCGGGTGCACCGAGCCCTGGCCTACGCCGATGAGGCCGCCGTAGCCGCCCTCGGCGAGCGCCTTCTCGTCCAGCACCTCGATGCTGAGCCCGGCCGCCGCGGCGACGCGCTCTGCCTCAGCGGCAAACGTGGCGGGGTAAAGATGCGACGGGCTGGTGTTGACCAGGTCGCGCACGAGCGCGATCGCGGCAGCGAGCACGTTCGCCCGGGTCACGGCGGCGTCGTCATCCTGGTGCCGGCCGAGCAGGATCAGCTCGGTGTCCGGCTGCTTCCCGCCATCCCGGTACTTGCAGAAAACGTAACCGCCGAGCATGGCGCCCAGCGCCACCGCCTCGGTCTCCGCGGCGTCCCGCGCGGGCAGCGCGAGCGCGATCCGATGCACCTGGCCAGCGACGAGCCCGCGGACAGCAGCGCCCGCGGCACGGCGCAGGGCCTCGCTGTCAAAGGGCACGGTGTTGCCGGGAGACACGGTGTTGCCGGGAGACACGGTGCTGCCGGGAGACACGGTGCTGCCGGGAGACACGGTGCCATCTGGGGCGCCGATGCCCGTGGCGACGATCAGCGGCGCGGTCAGCTGCCCCGCCGACGCGATCCTGGTGATCTCCTCCGCCTTGCCGGTGGCGCCGAGCGCGCCGAGGATATCGACGAGCTTCCCGCCGAGCGCTGCATCCACGTCCTCGGCGCCTGGCGCCAGCAGCGGCCCGCCGGGGCCGGGAGTCACGCCGACGATGATCGCGTCGGCGTGCGTGTCGCGAGGAGCTTCCTGGCTGGTACGCAACGTCGCTGTCACGGGTCCGAGCCTAGTGCCTGCCCGGCCAAGCGGATCGCCGGGCAGATCACTGGCGGTTCAGGCTCGCCATTCCCTCGGTGTCATTGACTGCTATGGCCAGGAGAAACCTCGCTCAGAGCTGGAAATAACCATCGTCATACCCAAGCTGTGACGACTGTTACACTGGCGATGTTCGAGAAGTCAGTTGCAGGGAAGCGAAGCTCGGGGATTGATCAGGAGGTGTCGTGGGAAGCGGGGCGCTGTTTATCGCGGTGTTCCTGGCCTGCGCGGTCGAGGCCGTCGAGGCCACCACCATCGTCCTGGCCGCGGGTACCGCCAGGGACTGGCGGTCGGCGACCATCGGGATGGCCGGTGCGCTGGCCGTCCTCGCGATCATCGTGGCGGCGCTGGGGCCGGCCGTGTCCGAGGTGCCGCTGCGCGGCCTGCGGCTGGTTGTCGGCGCGCTGCTGCTGGTCTTCGGTCTGCAATGGCTGCGCAAGGCGATCCTGCGGGCCAGCGGGCACAAGGCGCGCCACGACGAGGATAAGATCTTCGCCGAGCAGCTCGCCGCCGCGGCTGCTCAGCCCCGCAGGCAGGCGGGCCTGGTGCCGGACTGGTACGGGTTCACGCTGTCATTCAAGGGGGTGCTGCTCGAAGGGCTCGAGGTCGTGTTCATCGTGCTCACCTTCGGCAGCAACCAGCATGACATTGGGCTGGCCACGGTCGCCGCGGGCTGCGCCGTAGCCGTGGTCGCGGCCGCCGGCGCGGCGATCAGGTCGCCGCTGTCCAGGGTGCCGGAGAACACCATGAAGTTCGCGGTCGGGATCATGCTCACCGCCTTCGGCACGTTCTGGGGGGCCGAGGGCGCGGGGGCGCACTGGCCCGGCTCCTGGTGGCGCTGCTGCGGAACAACCCGCGGGCGGGTGCCCGGCGGGAGGCCCCGGTGTCCGCCACCACAGGGCCTGCTGCCGTGGCAGCGGACGGGAGCTGACATGGCCGCGCGGATCCGGGCTTTCGCCGTTTTCTGCTACGACTTCGTGGTCGGTGACGACTGGCTGATCGCCGTCGGCGTGGTGATCGGCCTGGCCCTCACCTACCTGATGAGCCGGGCCGCAGTCCCGGCCTGGTGGCTGCTGCCGCTGGCCCTGGTGCTGCTGCTCCCGCTCAGCCTCTGGCGTGCGGCCCGCCGCGGTTGACGCTCAGTGGCCTCCGCTAACGGCTTAAGCGTGCGGAGCCGGTCAATACGGTCCATCAGGTCGGCCTCACTGCGGATCTCGTCCTCGGTCGGCGACAGCGCGATGGTCGCGGTCAGGACGAATGAGACGATGCTGATCCCGAGGACGAGCGGGAGCAGGAAGCTCTCGGCGGTCGCGCCGCCGCTGCCGCCCATGACCATGCCGGCGGGGCCGGTGGCCGGGAACATGCGCATCGCTGCCATCCCGGTGTAGTGCATG
>WNGR01013083.1_pt1 | contig 16165 bp, 11 predicted proteins | sample 5407581 | NCBI WGS metagenome assembly WNGR01 (sample SAMN13153383, study PRJNA577476) | soil metagenome | isolation source: 80 cm soil or saprolite under Garry oak tree replicate 2 | place: USA:California | collected 2016-06-15 | reverse complement strand
TTGACGCCTTCCCATGGCAAGGCCGCCGAGATGCGGGCGGCGCCCGGAATCCAGTCGTGGGTCGCCTGGCCAAGCATCGCCAGCGCTTCTTTCGTCAGCGCTTCGCCGAGCGGCTTGTCGAGCTGAGCGGCGCTCTGCAGGACCGCGCCGCCCGCGATCCGCAGGCGATGATTCATCCGGCTGATCGCAATCCGCTTCACCGCGTCCACGATCGCCACGTGCGGCGCGCATTCCTCATGCGCGATCGGCGCGACCAGCGTGTGCAGACGCAACGGATGGAGCGGCAGCCGCAGCCCCAGGCGTTCGAGCAGCGGCAAGCTGCCGTGCCCGGCGGCGACGACGATCGCGTCGGCGTTGATCACGTCGACTTCACGTGAACGGGAGGCCACGCCAGGACTCGGCGCCAGTTCCACCCCGGCGCGCTGGCCCTCGAGACGGATTGCCGAGACTTCGCAGCCCAGCATGAATTGCACGCCGCCCTGCGTGTCGAGGACCTGCTTGATCAGCTTGGTGAAAAGCGGGCAGTTGGCCGTGCGCTCGTGCTCGAACCGCACGCCGCCTGCGAATTCCGGCTCGGTCCGCACTGAATGCTCGAACGCGGCGCATTCGGCGGGCGTCAGTTGATGGTGCGGCACTTCGTGATAGCGCAGCAGACCGAGCGCGGGCTGCGCCTGCTGCCACTCCTGTGCGGAACGGAACAGATAGAGCAGGCCGCTCGCCTGTTCGAACTCCAGCCCGAAGCGCGCTTCCATGTCGGCCAACGTCTCACGCGACATCTCGATGAGCGGGCGCAGCAGCCCGTATTGATGGCCGTACGGGTTCGGCTCCTGCAACTCGGCGAGCTGTTTGACGAACTGGCGCGCCGGCCCGCTGAAGCCGGCCTTGTTGACCACGCCGTTTCTGGCGTTTTGACGGCTCGCCATGAAGGTCGGGCCGAACCAGACGTCCAGCGGAGTGGGCAGCACGATGCCGCTGTGCCCATAGGTGGCGCCCTGCGCGACGGTGGCGTGGCGCTCGACGACGCAGACCCGATGGCCGGCCGCGCGCAGTTGATAAGCGGTGGCGACGCCCGCTATCCCGCCGCCAATGACGATGACATCCATGTTCTGATTCGAGTTGCCGGCGGGACGCCGAATTGCGCGTGCCGCTCAAGCGTGGCATGCGGCGCGCTGCCCGGCATGACTCACGCCGCTCGCGCCGATCTGATGAAAGGGCGAATGATAGCAGTCAAACGGGCGGCGCGGCCACGCCCGTGGCCGCGCCGCCATGCCGCCAGCCCCGCTGGAAGCCCGTTCCCGGGGTATAATCCCGGACTTCCTTTCCGCCTCACGTCGCCTGCACGCGCGACTCATCGGCATCATTGAGCGACGCAACGTCAAGTCCATGGCCCACTTCTCGTGTTTCCCCGGCGCTTCGGCCCTTTCCGATTTCCGTCAAACCCGCCTGCTCGAAACGCTCACGCGCATCGACGCCAACATTACCGGCGTGCGCGGGCAATATCTGCACTTCGTCAACGCGCAAACTCCGCTGTCCGCGGAAGACAACGCGAAGATCGAGGCGCTGATGCACTACGGCGATCCGCTCGAAGAAACGAAAGAGCGCGGCGCGGTTGAAACCTTCCTCGTGGTGCCGCGTTTCGGCACGGTGTCGCCGTGGGCCAGCAAGGCAACGGACATCGCGCATCTGTGCGGCCTCACGCAGGTGCGCCGCATCGAGCGCGGCGTCGAGTACACGGTCACGCTGAAAAGCGGCCTGCTGGGCAAGAAAACGCTCTCCGACGAAGCCCGCGCGGCGGTCGCCGCGGCGCTGCACGACCGCATGACCGAAAGCGAGTCGCCATCGCGTGATCATGCGCTGCATCTGTTCGACGAACTGCCGGCCAAGCCGCTGCAAACCGTCGACGTGCTGGGTCACGGCCGCGGCGCGCTGGAAGCGGCGAACACGGAGCTGGGCCTCGCGCTCGCCGACGACGAAATCGATTACCTGGTGGACGCGTTCACGAAGCTCGGCCGCAATCCGACCGACGTGGAACTGATGATGTTCGCGCAGGCCAACAGCGAACACTGCCGCCACAAGATTTTCAACGCGGAATGGACCATCGACGGCGAGAAGCAGGACATCTCGCTGTTCAACATGATCCGCAACACCGAAAAGCTGAACCCGCAAGGCACGATCGTCGCGTATTCGGACAACTCGGCGATCATGGCGGGCGGCATGGCCGAACGCTGGTTCCCGCGCACGCCGGCCGAACCCGGCGAGCGCGAGTTGCCGGAGCACTATCGCCGCAACGTCGAACTCACGCACACGCTGATGAAGGTGGAAACGCACAACCACCCGACCGCGATCTCGCCGTTCCCCGGCGCCGCGACCGGCGCGGGCGGCGAAATCCGCGACGAAGGCGCGACCGGACGCGGCGCGCGTCCGAAGGCGGGGCTGGCGGGCTTTACCGTGTCGAACCTGGAATTCCCGGACGGCGTCGAGGCTTGGGAAAACGCCCGTGACGCCGCGCAGCCGCTCGCGCACCGCAATCCCAACGACAAGTACGAAGCGTATGGCCGTCCCGACCGCATCGCGTCGCCGCTGCAGATCATGATCGACGGGCCGCTCGGCGGCGCCGCGTTCAACAACGAATTCGGCCGGCCGAACCTGGGCGGTTATTTCCGCGCATACGAACAGAACGTTGCGGGTCTCGTGCGCGGCTATCACAAGCCGATCATGATTGCCGGCGGCATCGGCAATATCTCGGATCAGCACACGCACAAGCACGATTTGCCGGAAGGGTCGCTGCTGATCCAGATCGGCGGGCCGGGCATGCGCATCGGCATGGGCGGCGGCGCGGCCAGTTCGATGGCGACCGGCACCAACACCGCCGAACTCGACTTCGACTCGGTCCAGCGCGGCAATCCGGAAATCGAACGCCGCGCGCAGGAAGTCATCAACGCGTGCTGGCAGCTTGGCGAGAAGAATCCGATTCTGAGCATTCACGACGTGGGCGCGGGCGGTTTGTCGAACGCGTTCCCGGAAGTGGTGGACGGCGCGGGCAAGGGCGCGATCTTCAATCTGCGCAATATTCAGTTGGAAGAGAGCGGTTTGTCGCCGCGCGAAATCTGGTCGAACGAAGCGCAAGAGCGCTACGTGCTGGCGATCGCGCCGGCCGATCTGCCGGCCTTTGAAGCCATGTGCAAGCGCGAGCGCTGCCCATTCGCGGTGGTCGGCACGGCCACGGCTAAGCGTCAGTTGAAGGTGATCGACTCGGAACTGAAAGACGACACGGCGCATCAGCCGGTCGACATGCCGATGGAAGTGCTGCTCGGCAAGGCGCCGCGCATGCATCGCGACGTCGAGCGCGTCGAGCAGAAGCTCGAGCCGGTGGATGTCACCGGCATCGCGTTGTCGGAGGTCGCGGTGAGCGTGCTGCGTCACCCGACGGTGGCGAGCAAGTCGTTCCTGATCACGATCGGCGACCGCTCGGTGGGCGGCACGACCGCGCGCGACCAGATGGTCGGCCCGTGGCAAGTGCCCGTTGCGGACGTCGCGATCACCACGATGGATTACGCGGGCTTCCGCGGTGAAGCGATGACCATGGCCGAGCGCACGCCGCTCGCCGTGATCGACGCGCCGGCGTCGGGCCGCATGGCGGTCGGCGAGGCCATCACCAACATCGCGGCGGCGCCGATCGCGTCGCTCGACAAGCTCAAGCTGTCGGCGAACTGGATGGCCGCATGCGGCGCACCGGGCGAAGACGCCGCGTTGTACGACACGGTCAAGGCGATCGGCATGGAACTGTGCCCGGCCTTGGGCATCAGCATTCCGGTGGGCAAGGATTCGCTCTCCATGCGCACCAAGTGGGAAGACCGTGGCGTGGCGAAGGAAGTGGTCGCGCCCGTCTCGCTGATCATCTCGGCCTTCGCACCGGTCGAAGACGTGCGTAAGCACCTCACGCCGCAACTGCGCCGTGCAAGTGGAAACGATGGCGTGGGCGACTCGGTGCTGATCGCGATCGACCTCGGCCGCGGCAAGCATCGTCTGGGCGGCAGTATCCTCGCGCAAGTCACGCAGCAGGTCGGCGACACGGTGCCGGACGTCGACGACGCGCAAGACCTGAAGCGTTTCTTCAACGCGATCCAGTCGCTCAATAGCGACGGCAAGCTGCTCGCGTACCACGACCGCTCGGACGGCGGCCTATGGGCGACGGTTTGCGAAATGGCGTTTGCGGGGCACGTCGGCGTGTCGCTGAATGTGGACATGCTGGTGCTCGATCCGCATCACGAATCCGATTACGGCGACGCGAAAGACTGGGCCAGGCAGACGAGCGGCCGTCGCGAGGACCGCACGATTCGCGCGCTCTTCACCGAGGAACTCGGCGCCGTCATTCAGGTGCGCGCGGCGGACCGCGACGCGGTGCTGGTCGCATTGCGCGAACATGGTTTGTCTGCGTGCTCGCACGTGATCGGCAAGCTCAACGAGCGCGACACGATCGAAATCTATCGCGACGCGAAGAAGATCTACGAAGCGCCGCGCACTGAACTGCACCGCACGTGGAGCGAAGTGAGCTGGCGTATTTCGCGTCTGCGCGATAACCCGGCTTGTGCTGATGCCGAATATGACGCGCTTTCCGACGCTGCGGATCCGGGCATCACGCCGGTTCTCACGTTCGATCCGGCTGAAGACGTTGCCGCACCGTTCATCCCCCAAGGGGACTTCCTTCGGGGCGTCCCCCGAGGGAACTTCCTTCGGGGCGCTGGCAGGAGCGGGCGTCCGCGTGTCGCGATCCTGCGCGAGCAGGGCGTGAACTCGCACCTGGAGACGGCCTACGCATTCGACCGCGCCGGTTTCGACGCGCACGACGTGCACATGAGCGATTTGCTGTCAGGCGCTGGGCATCTGCAACGGCTGCCAGATGATGAGCAGCCTCGCGTCGATGATTCCGGGCGCCGAAGCCTGGCCGAAGTTCACGCGCAACAAGTCGGAGAAATTCGAAGCGCGCTTCTCGCTGGTCGAGGTCGAGGCTTCGCCGTCGATCTTCTTCGCCGGCATGGAGGGCTCGCGCATTCCGGTGGCGATCGCGCACGGCGAAGGTTACGCGGACTTCTCGCAGCAGGGCGATGCGTCGAAGGTGGCGGTGGCGATGCGTTATGTCGACCACCGCGGCCAGGCGACCGAACAGTATCCGTTCAATCCGAACGGTTCGCCGAACGGCATCACGTCGGTCACCACGCCGGATGGCCGCTTCACCGTGCTGATGCCGCATACCGAGCGCGTGCATCGCGCGGTGCAGATGAGCTGGCATCCGGAAGGCTGGGGCGAGGGCGTCACGGACGCGAGCCCGTGGATGCGCGTGTTCCAGAACGCGCGCCGCTGGCTGGGGTGATGAAACGACAAAGCCGCCCGAGGGCGGCTTTGTCGTTATGAAGCAGCAAGCAACAAACGCGCTTACTGGATCTTCGCGTTCTTACGCAGACCTTCTTCAAACGCCTGCAGCTTTTCCTGCTGGATCTGCTGCACGATCTGCGGACGCACTTGCTCGAGCGGCGGCGGCGTGATGTTGCGCACGTCGTCGACACGGATGATGTGCCAGCCGAATTGCGTACGCACCGGCGTGTCGGTCATCTGGCCTTTCTGCAGATGCGTGGCCGCGTCCGCGAATTCAGGCACGTAGGCCTTCGGATCCGACCAGTCCAGGTCGCCGCCGTTCTTGCCCGATCCCGGGTCCTTCGAGAATTGCCTGGCGAGGTCTTCGAAGCTCGCGCCGCCCTTGATCTTCGCGATCAGATCCTTCGCTTGCTGTTCGTTGTCCACGAGGATGTGGTGCAGGTGATATTCCTTGCCGCCCGCGTCCTTGATCAACGCGTTGTAACGCGCGGTGACTTCGGCGTCGCTCGGCGTGTTGGTCTTCACGAAGTCTTCGATCAGCGCGCGCAGCACGACGGTTTGCTGCGCGACGGCGATTTGCGCCTTGATGTCCGGACGATTCGGCAGGCCGCGGCGCAGCGCTTCCTGCATCAGGATTTCGCGGTTCACCAGCTCTTCGCGCACGGCCATTTGCAGTTGCGGCGTGTTTTGCTGGCCTTGATGAACCAGTTGATCGATCAACGCGTCGGCGCGCGCTTTCGGAATCGGCGTGCCGTTCACGACGGCGATGTTCTGTGCAAATGCAGGTGCGGCCGCAAATGCAGCCAGCAATACCCAAAGGCGGGTTTTCTTCAAGGTCATCGGAAGTTTTCCTAGCGGGGCAACAAAGCGAATTCTTCGGGCGTATACGCCGTGATTGCAAGGGCATGAATGCCGCGCTGCATGGCATCGGCCAGCGCATCATACACCATGCGATGCCGCGCCACGCGGGCCTTGCCGGCGAATGCGGCAGCCACGATCGTGACACTGAAATGACCGCCGGCGGAGGCGCCTGCGTGGCCCGCGTGCTGCGCGCTGTCGTCGGTGATCTGGATCGAGATGACCGGCGCGAGCGCGGCGGTGAGGCGCGCCTCGATCAGCGCGGCGCGCTCGGCGGTGGTGGCGTGCATGAAAACATCGCTCGTCATGTCACTCTTCCTTCATATATTTCGCGAGCCACAAACTCTGCCCGACGATGAACACCACAAGGCACCCGGTCGCGCCGAACAGCTTGAAATTGACCCACTGGTCGGTGGTGTAGTTGTACGCGACGAACAGATTGACGAGGCCGAGCAGCATGAAGAACACCGCCCAGATGATGTTCAGCTTGCCCCAGATCGCATGCGGCAACGTGATCTGCTTGCCCATCATCGCTTCGATCAGATTTTTGCTGAAGGCGAGCTGCGATACGATCAGCACGACGGAAAACGCCCAGTACAGCACGGTGGGCTTCCATTTGATGAAGGTGTCGTTGTGCAGCACGAGCGTGGCGCCGCCGAACACGGTGACGACGCCGAGGCTCACCCACAGCATCGGATCGACCTTGCGATGGCGGAACGCCACCCACGCGATCTGCACCAGCGTGGCGGCGATCGCCACTGCCGTCGCCGTGAAAATGCCCCATAGCTTGAAGGCGACGAAGAACAGGATGATCGGGAACAGATCGAACAGGAATTTCATGTCTGGCCGGGAATTCGGAGAGTGGGTCGGAGAACGAGGGACGCGGTGCGAAGCGCCCGGTGGTAAGTGAGGCGGCAACCCGCCGCGGTGGCCGGCGAACGGCGTTCATTGCCGTTCATCGCGGGATTGCCGCGCCGGATCGACCGGTTCGCCAGCCGGACACATACACAAAGCGGTCGCAACCGGCGCGCGTTTGATCAGAGATGCAGGCCGGCCACGCGCCGAACTCCGCGCTGCGTTACTTGGGTTCGAATTGTAGCGCAGCCGAATTGATGCAGTAGCGCAGACCGGTCGGCGCCGGTCCGTCTTCGAAGACGTGGCCCAGATGCGCGCCGCAGTTCCTGCATTGCACTTCGATGCGCAGCATGCCGTGCGAGCGGTCGGTTTTTTCGGCGATCACTTCGCCGTTGATCGGCTTGAAGTAGCTCGGCCAGCCGCAGCCGGCGTCGAACTTGGTGTCCGATTCGAACAGCGGCGTGCCGCAACATACGCAGTCATAGATGCCGCGGTCCCAGTGGTCGTGATAGCGGCCCGTGAAGGGGCGCTCGGTGGCCGCGTGGCGCGTGACCTGATATTCGACGTCGGAGAGTTGCTTGCGCCACTCGGCGTCGTCTTTCTGCACGGCGGGGGCGTCGGTCTTGAGGTCGTCGGGATTGTTCATGATCGGGTTCCTGTCTCGGGCTTGTTTTGGGGACTGCTCAGTGTGGCCGGGCCGATTCGGGTTCTGGCGGAGTCGGCCGATCACACGGGTTCAGGCGGATTCAAGCAGGTTCAATACAGATTCAAGCGCGCTTGCGCACATCATGACGAGCAACTGACTTCCAGCGAGCTCGCCCAGTCGGGCGGCAGCCCCGCATACGCTTCGTGCTCGGGCTGTTCGTCGAACGGATGGCGCAGTACGGCGGCGAGGCGCTCCACTTCGGAAAAGTCCTTCTCCTTCGCGCGGCGGATCGCCGTTTCCGCCAGATGATTGCGAAGTACGAATTTGGGGTTCACACGGTTCATTGCAATGGCGCGCGCCGTGTCGTCGCGTGTTTCCTCGGACAGCCGTGCGCGGTAGTCGTTCGCCCAGGCATCGAACGCGGCGCGGTCGAGGAACAGGTCGCGCACCGGCGCGTCGCCGCTCGCGTCATGCTTCGACAGGCGCGCCAGATTACGGAACGTCAGCGTGAAATCCGCGCGATTCGCGTGCATCAGTTCGAACAGACGATTGATCAGCGAAGCGTCGCCCGACGTGTCATCTCCGTCGCGCTCGACTTCGAGGCCGAGCTTGGCGCGCATGCGGCGCTCCAGCCCCGGCGCGAAACGTTCCTTGAAACCGGCGAGCACGCGCTGCGCGTCTTCGATCGCCTTGTCGCCGCGCACGCTTTCCTCGTGCTGTTCGCCCAGCAGCGGCAACAGGCCCTGTGCGAGACAGAAGAGATTCCAGTACGCGATCTGCGGTTGCATCCTGTACGCGTAACGGCCTTGAGAGTCGGAATGATTGCAGATGTAGCCGGCATCGAAGCCGTCCATGAAACCGAACGGACCGTAGTCGATCGTGAGGCCGAGGATCGACATGTTGTCGGTATTCATCACGCCGTGGCAGAAGCCCACTGCCTGCCATTCGACCATCAGGTCGGCGGTCGACAGCACCGCTTCGTTGAGCAGCGCGAGGTACGGATCGTCGGCTTCGCGGCAAAGCGGATAGAAGCGCTCGATCACGTGATCGGCGAGCGCGCGCAGCGCATCGGTGCGATCGTTCGAATAGAAATGTTCGAAGTGGCCGAAGCGCACGAAACTCGGCGACACCCGTGTGACCACCGCGGCGGTTTCCACTTCCTCGCGCCGCACCGGCTGATCGGAGCCGATCACGCAGAGCGCGCGCGTGGTCGGAATGCCGAGATGATGCATCGCTTCCGAACACAAATGCTCGCGGATCGACGAACGCAGCACCGCGCGGCCGTCGCCCATGCGCGAATAGGGCGTGCGGCCCGCGCCCTTGAGTTGCAGCTCGAAGCGTTGGCCGTCGTGTTCGACTTCGCCCAGGCCGAGCGCACGGCCGTCGCCGAGCTGGCCGGCCCACACGCCGAACTGATGACCCGAATACACCGACGCATACGGCAGCGCTTCGGCGGGCCACTCGCGCGTGGCATTGCCGGAGAACAGTTCCGCGAAACCGGGATCGTTCTGGAGCCCCGGCTCTAAACCGAGCAGCGCGGCGGTCTCCTCGGAGAACCCGACCACGTACGGCGCGCTGAGCGGCGCGGCGGGCAGGCGCGTCAGAAACGTGCTGCCGAGCCGCACGAACGCGTTTTCAGCGGTGGTGGTGAGAGCGTCGGAAAGGGCCGATAAAGGCCCGGATAACCCTGCAATGCTTGGGGAAAACGACATGTTGAGCGCCTCTGGATTAACCGATATTGTAAGTCCGCGCCCGCGGGGCTGCTGGCCGGCTTGCTATCGGCCCGCTATCGGCCAGTTGCCGGTCTTTTGCCGGCATGGCGGATTCCGCCGACGGCGCTTCCGGCACACGCCCGCGCCGCCCCCGAGGTGCAATCCCACTGAAGCAAACAAGGCGAGGAGACCTCTCTTTATGACGACGCCGCTGCTTGGCCAGATGATGGACGTGCCGCTCACCGTATCCTCGTTGCTCGCGCATGCCGCGCGGCATTTCGGCAGCACGGAAATCGTGTCGCGGCGCATCGAAGGCGACCTGCATCGCTATACCTACCGCGATTGCCAGAAGCGCGCGAAGCAACTGGCGCAGGCGCTGATCGCACTCGGCGTCGAGCCGGGCGAACGGGTCGCGACACTCGCGTGGAACGGTTACCGGCATCTGGAAGCGTATTACGGCACGATCGGCTTCGGGGCCGTGTGTCACACGATCAATCCGCGGCTCTTTCCCGACCAGATCGCCTACATCATCAATCACGCCGACGATGCCTACGTGCTGTTCGACACCACGTTCGCGCCGCTCGTCGACACCCTCGCGCCGCAGTGTCCGAAAGTGCGCGGCTGGATCGCGCTCGCCGACGAAGCGCATCGGCCGGCCATGCAAACGCCCGTGCTCAGCTATGAAACGCTGGTCACCGCGCAGGACGGCAACTTCGAGTGGCCGCCTATCGACGAGCGTCAGGCCTCGTACCTTTGCTATACGTCCGGCACCACCGGCAATCCGAAGGGCGCGCTGTACTCGCATCGCTCGACGGTGCTGCATGCGTTCGGCGCGTCCTTGCCCGATGCAATGAGCCTGTCCGCGCGCGACGCCGTGCTGCCGGTCGTGCCGATGTTCCATGTGAACGCGTGGGGCATTCCGCACGCGGCGCCGTTGACCGGCGCGAAGCTCGTGTTCCCCGGCAAGGACCTCGACGGCAAGTCGCTGTACGAATTGATGGAAAGCGAGCGGGTCACGTATTCGGCCGGCGTGCCGACCGTGTGGCTCGGCTTGCTAACCCACATGCGCGAGGCGGGCGTGCGGTTTTCGTCGCTCAATCGCACGGTGATCGGCGGCTCCGCGTGTCCGCCGGCCATGCTGCGCGCCTTCGAGGACGACTACGGCGTGCAGGTGATCCATGCGTGGGGCATGACGGAAATGTCGCCGCTCGGCACCTTGTCGAAACTGACGTGGGAGCAGAGTCAGCGGCCTCTCGCCGAGCAGCGCAAACTGCTCGAGAAGCAGGGGCACGTGCTGTACGGCGTCGACATGAAGATCGTCGGCGAAGAAGGGCAGGAACTGCCGTGGGACGGCGTTGCGTTCGGCGATCTGCATGTGCGTGGTCCGTGGGTGATCGACCGGTATTTCCGCAAGGACGACTCGCCGCTGGTGGACGGCTGGTTTCCGACCGGCGACGTCGCCACCATCGATCGTGACAGTTTTCTGCACATCACGGATCGCTCGAAGGACGTGATCAAATCCGGCGGCGAGTGGATCAGTTCGATCGATGTGGAGAACGTCGCGATCGCGCATCCCGCGGTGGCGGAAGCGGCCTGCATTGCCTGCGCGCATCCGAAGTGGACCGAGCGGCCGTTGTTGGTGGTCGTCAAACGGCCGGGTTTCGATGTGACACGCGAGGAGCTGATCGCGTTCTACGACGGCAAGGTCGCCAGGTGGTGGATTCCGGACGACGTCGTGTTCGTCGACGAACTGCCGCATACGGCCACCGGCAAATTGCAAAAGCTGAAGCTGCGCGACATCTTCCGCGACCACGTGCTGCCCTCCGCGTTGGAGGATGAAAAGGACTGTCCGCTTGCCAGGGGAAACCCCGCCTAACGATAAATTGAACGAGCGTGCTTTTCTGTGTATTCTGCCTGCTGACGCCGGGAACTCGCCAATGAGTCGCACAATGAGTCCGATAACGAGTCGACTCAGTGAACCGGACGGGCGGCGCGCCATGCGTCGCCCTATCGAATGGACCGCATGGAGGAAGGCAGATGGCAGTGGACTACACAACTCATGATGGCGTGGCCGTCATTACGCTGAACAATCCTCCGGTTAACGGACTCGGCCTTTCGACCCGAGCCGGCATTGTCGAAGGGATCGAGCGCGCGCGGAACGATCCGGCCATCAAGGCGATCGTGCTGACGGGCGCGGGCAAAGCCTTCTCGGGCGGCGCCGACATCACCGAATTCAATACGCCGAAAGCGGCCCAGGAGCCGACGCTCGCCACGGTCATCAAGACCGTCGAAGGCAGCGCGAAGCCGGTGGTTGCGGCGATTCACGGCGTCGCGATGGGCGGCGGCCTGGAACTGGCGCTCGGCGCGCATTACCGCATCGCCGCACCCGGCGCGCAGATCGCGCTGCCGGAAGTGAAGCTCGGCATTCTGCCGGGCGCGGGCGGCACGCAGCGGCTGCCGCGCGCCATCGGCCTCGAGGCCGCGCTCAACATGATCGTCTCCGGCGCGCCGGTGATGTCGGAGAAACTGGCCGACTCGGGCCTGTTCGACGAAGTCGTTGAAGGCGATCTGGCCGAAGCGGCGCTCGCGTTTGCCCGCAAGGTCGGCGCGAAGGAAGGTCCGCATCCGAAGGTGCGCGACCGCAAAATCGTGCATCCGAACGCCGCCGGTTTCATTCAGTTCGCGCGCAATAGCGTGGCGGCGGTGGCGAAGAATTTTCCGGCGCCGCACAAGTGCATCGACGCCGTCGAAGCGGGCGTGCAGAACGGTTTCGACAAAGGCCTCGCATTCGAACGCGAATGCTTTGTCGCGCTCGTGCAGACGCCGGAAAGCCGTGCGTTGCGGCATGCGTTCTTCGGTGAGCGCGCGGCGAGCAAGATTCCCGATGTGCCATCGGACACTGTTGTTCGAGAGATCGGACAGGTGGCCGTGATCGGCGCCGGCACGATGGGCGGCGGCATCGCGATGAACTTCATCAACGCGGGCGTTCCGGTCACGCTGCTGGAAACGAAGCAGGAAGCGCTCGATCGCGGTCTCGCCACGATCCGCAAGAACTATGAGGCCACCGTCAAGAAGGGCAAGCTCAAGCCCGAAGCGCTCGAACAGCGCATGGCGCTGATCACGCCCACGCTTTCCTATGACGACCTGAAAAACGCCGACCTGATCGTCGAAGCCGTGTTCGAGGAACTCGGCGTGAAGGAGCAGGTGTTCAGGCGTCTCGATGAAATCGCCAAGCCCGGCGCGATCCTCGCGTCGAACACGTCGACGCTCGACGTCGACAGGATCGCCGCCTTCACGAAGCGTCCGCAAGACGTGGTCGGCATGCACTTCTTCAGCCCGGCCAACGTGATGAAGCTGCTCGAAGTCGTGCGCGGCAAGGAGACGGCGAAGGACGTGCTCGCCACCGTCATGAAGCTCGCCAAAAAGATCAGGAAGACCGCGGTGGTGTCGGGCGTGTGCGACGGCTTCATCGGCAACCGGATGATCGAGCAGTACATCCGTCAGGCGCTCTTCATGCTCGAAGAAGGCGCGCTGCCCGCGCAAGTGGACAAGGCCATCGAGAAATTCGGCTTCGCGATGGGTCCGTTCCGCATGAGCGACCTGGCCGGCAACGACATCGGCTGGGCGATCCGCAAGCGCCGCTATCAGGAACATCCCGACATGCATTACTCGAAGATCGCCGATCGGCTGTGCGAGACCGGGCGCTTCGGGCAGAAGACCGGCGGCGGCTGGTACGACTACAAGGCGGGCGACCGCACCGCGTATCCGTCGAAAGTGGTCGACGAGATGATCGTCGCGTACTCGAAGGAAGCCAACGTCGAGCGCCGCAAGATCGGCGACGAGGAAATCGTCGAGCGCCTCGTGTTCGCACTCGTGAACGAAGGCGCGAAGATTCTCGAGGAAGGCATCGCTTCGAAGGCGTCGGATGGACACGGTCGGCCTCTATAACGTCGAGCGCGCGATTCGCCGCTACGCGGCGCGGCCGAACGGCGATGCGTGGCAGCTCGCGCCAGGCATCGCGAAGCTCGCGGCCGAGGGCCGTGGGTTTAATGGCTGAACGCGGCCGAAACAGCCGCTTGAGTGAATGAGTGAGGTGGGGCGTTTCGGCGATCAAGCGATGCAGCGATCAAGCGATCCGCGAGCGCGCCACCCTCGACATCTGGAAGCAGCAAGCAACTTGTATGGGACCAGAGTAAGCGCTAAAGCGCCAACTCTGGTCGACCGCGATAAATCGCATGGGACCAGAGTAAGCGCTAAAGCGCTAACTCTGGTCGACACAGGAGACATGCATGACTGATGCCGTAATCGTATCGACCGCCCGCACGGCTCTCGCCAAATCATGGCGCGGCGGTTTCAACATGACGCACGGCGCGACGCTCGGCGGCCACGTGACGCAGGCCGCCGTCGAGCGCGCGAAGCTCGACCCGGTGCGCGTCGAGGACGTGATCATGGGCTGCGCGAATCCCGAGGGCGCGACGGGCATGAACATCGCGCGGCAGATCGTATTGCGCGCCGGTTTGCCGGTCAGCGTGCCGGGCATGACGGTGAACCGTTTCTGTTCGTCGGGTTTGCAGACGATCGCGCTCGCCGCGCAACGCGTGATCGCCGGTGAGGGCGACGTGTTCGTCGCGGGCGGCGTGGAGTCGATCTCGTGCGTGCAGAACGAGATGAACCGCCACATGATGGCCGAAGGCTGGCTCAGCGAGAACAAGCCGGAAATCTACTGGTCGATGTTGCAGACCGCCGAGAACGTCGCGAAACGCTATTCGATTTCGAAGGAGCGCCAGGACGAATACGGCGTACGCTCGCAGCAGCGCGCCGCGGCCGCGCTCGAAGCCGGCAGGTTCAAGGACGAGATCGTGCCGTTGACGGTGCTCGCCGGTGTCGCCGACAAGGCAACGGGCCGTCTTTACACGAAGGAAGTGACCGTCAGCGGCGACGAAGGGATTCGCGCGGACACCACGCTCGAAGGCGTGTCGAAGATTCGTACGGCGATGCCGGGCGGCGTGATTACCGCGGGCAATGCAAGCCAGTTCTCGGATGGCGCATCGGCTTGCGTCGTGATGAACGCGAAGGTCGCGGAACGCGAAGGCTTGCAGCCGCTCGGTATTTTTCGCGGCTTCGCGGTGGCCGGTTGCGAGCCGGATGAGATGGGCATCGGCCCGGTATTCGCGGTGCCGAAGCTGCTCAGGCAGGCGGGCCTGAAGGTCGAGGATATCGACCTGTGGGAACTGAACGAAGCGTTCGCCGTGCAGGTGCTGTATTGCGCCGACAAGCTCGGCATTCCGCACGACCGTCTGAACGTGAACGGCGGAGCGATCGCGGTCGGCCATCCGTATGGCGTCTCGGGCGCGCGGCTGACCGGCCACGCGTTGATCGAAGGCAAGCGGCGCGGGGCGAAGCTGGTCGTCGTGACGATGTGTATCGGCGGCGGGCAGGGCGCGGCGGGTTTGTTCGAAGTGGTTTGATGCGGCGCGGATGGCGGCAGGCGGTTGATGCCGTGTTTTCCGGCATCAACCGCCCGCGTGGCTTCCCGGCATCACGGCAAAGCCATTCCCGCCGTGGGCAGGCTCAACGTGCCCTGATCGACGAAGCGTGTCGTGCCCGTCAAGCCGCCCGCAAGCTTGCCGCGCAGAATGTACGGAATCTGCCCCGACTGCGCGGCGCCCGCGAACGCGAAGGCCTGGCGAACCGCGGCGAAAGCCGGCACCGTCAGCGGCACGTTGACGACGGTTTCGCCAAAGCGCGGCACGGTGCCCATCTGATCGCTGACGCCGCTCGCGAACGGCTTGCCGTTCAGTTCGAGATCGAGCGATACGCCGTTGAAGCTGGCAGCGGATTCGTTCGGATTCTGCACTCGCAGTTTGACGTTGAAGCGCATCTCGAAACCCTGGCTGTCGAGCGGCTCGATGCCGGCCACGTTCACGCGCAACGGGTCGCCGAACAGGCTGGCGCAACCGTTGAGCGTCAGCGTGACGAGAGCGACGAGCGTGGCCAGACGAGCAGGACGGCCGGACAGCGGCGCGCGAAAGAAGGACATGACCGGCACCTCGAAGGAAGCGGGTTGGGTCATGCATTGTACCGGGTGGCTTTGCGCGACAAGAGGTGTTTCAGTTGACGCGCCGCAGCCGTGTTTTGACGAGGCTCGCCAGATGATGCGCGGCTTGACGGATGCAGCCGTGAGGTTCGTTTTCAGCTCGCCATGGCTGCACGACGAACGCGGCGGTATTCGCATGCGTTGCGCTGATCGACGCGACGCCGCGCTGTGGCGTGACATAGCGTTCGCCTTCGCCCGGCATGCGGGTCGGCTGGATCAACGGCGGGCGGTGGCATTCGCGTGATGCCGGGCACGGTGTTTTCAAAGGCGGGCGCTTCGATCATTTCATTCGATTGAGTTCTCCGGGTACGGACCTCGATCTGGCCGATGAAGCGCTGCGCAGGTTAGGGTGCCTGACGGCCCGGACGGCGACGCGTGCGGTGTGATTCGGGCGCGGTGCGCGCTTGCCGCGTGATCCAGTCTACGAACCAGGCGCCCGCGCGTGCACAAACGCCATAGCGGTTATCATTTCTTACTGCGCGTGTGCGCCGCTCAACGCACGCGCGAGCAGCATGAAGCCCGAGGACTTTCGCGCCGCGCGTGAATGCAGCGGAATGCAGCGGAATGCGACGAAACGCGATGAAACACGCCCAACTGCAAGCAAACGCAGCGAACGCAAAGTCC
>WNGR01005913.1_pt1 | contig 16166 bp, 12 predicted proteins | sample 5407581 | NCBI WGS metagenome assembly WNGR01 (sample SAMN13153383, study PRJNA577476) | soil metagenome | isolation source: 80 cm soil or saprolite under Garry oak tree replicate 2 | place: USA:California | collected 2016-06-15 | reverse complement strand
GTTCGGGCCATGTGGTAGCTGGGACAACTCGCACGTCAGACAAGGCCTCCATCGTACGTGCCATGGGAGCCGATGCGATTGTTGTCGACGCACTAGATGCCAACGCGGTAGCAAAGGTGATTTGCGACTTCAGACCAGAAGTAATCGTGCATGAACTCACCGCCATTCCAAGCCGCCTGAACGTTCGGAAGTTCGACGATGAATTTGCGCTGACCAACCGCTTGCGCACGGAAGGTACGGACAATCTGATTGCAGCCGCACAGATGGTCGGAGTTCGCCGGTTTATTGCGCAAAGCTATGCGGCGTGGCCCTATGCGCGTGAGGGGTCGCTGGTGAAGACCGAAGCTGATCGATTGGATTCGAATCCACCACCGGCACTAAGCGGCACACTGAGAGCCATTCAGCACCTGGAATCAGCGACCCTGGGAGTTCGAGGAATCGAGGGGATCGTTCTGAGGTATGGTGCTTTTTATGGTCCGGGCACTTCGTTCGGCGCAGATGGATCCGGCTTGGAGGACGTGCGTGGTCGCAAATTCCCGATAGTCGGGAAGGGCACCGGCGTATGGTCGTTCATCCACATCGACGATGCTGCGCAAGCCACGCTGGCAGCGGTCGAAGGCGGCGCACCAGGGATTTACAACATCGTAGATGATGAACCCGCTCCAGTGTCGGATTGGCTACCGGCTCTTGCGGCAGCGATCGGGGCGCGAGCACCAAGGCACCTGCCCGCGTTTATCGCCCGGCTCGCGATTGGTGAACACGGAGTCATCATGATGACTGACATACGAGGCGCATCAAACGCAAAAGCAAAACGCGAACTCCGGTGGCAGCCGCAATGGCGAAGTTGGCGGGATGGTTTTAGGGCGGGGCTCGCTGATGATGCACCTCGCGTGCGCGAATCCCACGTGGCCTAGTTTGATTTGGCAATGCCTGTCCGACTTCGTCGTTCCCTCAGATGTGAGATCGGTCTACAAGGCAGAAGGATATGTCTCAGGGACCTCGCCGCGTTCCCACGGAACAGCCTTTTCGAGCGGAATCAGCGCGCGGGTTCGGTCGATATGGATGACGGCGTCAAATTGTTCCGCGAGCTGCGCTTCGAAGTAGTGACTCAGGCGCTCGGTTTCTGGCCGGTAGATAACGCCGATCGCTCGCTCCAACAAAGGTGTTGAGAGTGCCTCGCGCACCGCTGTATTTTGCAGTGATAGGTGGAAGTCTCCCAGTGACGTCTCATGCAACAGGGCCTCGTAACTTCCGGCCAGTGCATGCCGCACGATCTTGCGGTCGGCGGGTCCATCCCAGTTAGAAGCTGCCGTCACTTCTCCCGAGTAGGTCGTGAAGCCAAGCAGAAAACTGTTATTGTCGCCATACTTCTCGCGCACAAGCTGCCCCAGATTGAATTCCCCACGGCGACTCATTTCGGTTGCTCGCGCATCCCCAAGGTGCGAATTATGTGCCCAGACAACAATCTTTGATTGGGAGCCAAGATGCTTCAGCAGCCGGTCCAGCGTCTCTGCCATGTGCTGATCGCGCACGTTCCAGGAATTTACCCGACCGCCAAACATGGTGCGGTAGTATCGCTCGGCATCGCGCACCAAATGGGCATTTTCCTTCGCCGAAAACATTTCCTTTTCAGCAAAATGTCCATCTCTTGAAGGCAGTTCGGTCGCTTTGAGATGCAACTCCTTGAGCTGCTCTACAACCGCATTCTCACAGCTTTCTGTCATACCGAAGCTGGCTGCGTACCCATAAGCCTGCTTATCTTCGCCGAATCGGTCGAAACAACTATAGCGATACCTCGCCCTGGCGGCGGCTGCCGGATCTGTTTTGTCCAGATAGCGCAGCACTTCCTGGGCTGAAGTATAGAGACTGTAAAGATCCAGACCGTAGAAGCCGACGTTTTGACCATTACGCCGATTGTGGCCGCGAAGCCATTCTGCGAACTCCAGAATATCCATGTTGCGCCACATCCAGGCAGGAAAGCGCTGGAAATCAGAGAGAGCTTCCTGCACGTCAGAATCCACACCTTCGTTCTGGACAAAATGGTTTAGCCGGTAAGCGTCGGGCCAGTCTGCCTCCACGGCTACTGCGGAGAAACCTCGTTCCCTGATGAGCATGCGGGTGATACGGGCGCGCTCCCGGTAAAAGTCATGGGTGCCGTGCGAGGCCTCGCCAATCAAAACCAACCGGACATTGCCGATTTCCTGCAACAGGGCTGCGTACTCGGCAGCATCGTCGCTGAACGTGAGAGGACGGGCGGCCTTGGATATTGCGGAAAGCACCTGTGTTTTGCTGCCATTGGCCCGCATTTAGAACCACCTGATGTCGATCTGGAGATCAAAGTCTTCCGCTACGAAACGCAGGCTGCATGTTGCCTGCTTGCCCGGCAGAGCGATCGAGCAGAGCACGAACTTCCCGATCGGTCGTTTGAGAAAAATTTTGATACCACTGGCCGACAGCATAAAAATCGAAGGGAGTGTAGAGGCAAACAGCATGATCGGCTTCCTTGCCGAGCTCCTCACAGGTGGAGCGCGCAGCCACGGGAACGGCCACGACGATCTGCTCTGGATCCTTTTCCCGGAGGGCTGCGATGGCGGCGCGCATGCTGGAACCTGTAGCCAATCCATCGTCTACGAGGATGATCGTCTCTCCACGCACATCCAATGCTGCTCGGTTTCCTCGATACAGCCGTTCCCGCCTTTCCAACTCCTCTGTCTCACGAAGCGCTATCTCCTCGATCTGCTCCGGTGAGACGCTGAAGTGATCGATTACGTCCGCGTTCAGAACGCGAACGCCGCCGGAAGCGACGGCGCCCATGGCCAACTCTTCCTGTCCGGGAACGCCTAGCTTACGAACCACGAAGATATCCAGAGGTGCGTTCAAGGCGCGCGCAACTTCAAACCCAACGGGCACTCCGCCTCGCGGCAGAGCGAGTACGAGCACATTGTCTCGATTTGCAAACTCCTGAAGCTGTAAGCCCAGACGATAACCGGCGTCACAGCGATCTCGAAACAGCATATCGTTCTCCTGTACGGGCGCATCCTCGTCTGCAAATTCCTGGGTATCACTGGTGTGACGCTCGACACGCGGATTCTTCGCAAGCGCAAGGATGCCGCCTCTCGTATGGCGCTGGATATGTTCAGCTATCGGGTGCGGCAGACCGTAGGCGCGTACCTTGCGGTTCTTGGAACGGCAGAGGCGATCGTGTTCGGCGGCGGCATTGGCGAGAACACACCGGAGGTTCGGAGTATGGTCTGTGAAGGCCTCGCTGGATGGGGTGTCTGTCTCGACGATCAACTCAACCAGACGACACGGAACGGCGATGCCCGTATTTCGACGGCAGCATCGAAACTGGCGGTGTGGGCAATCCACGCAGATGAGGCGATGCAACTGGCTTATGAGTGTGCGCAGGTCTCCATTTGAGGTGACCGTGCATGGTGAACGCGTGAAAAGGTGTTTGCAAAAGGGTGCATGTCGCAACCATCGTAGATCTCTTCACGCTGGAAGCACGGTTGAGCATCCTCACGGCTTGGATGACGAAGCCTTCGAGCGCATCTTCACGCCAGACAAGCCCCGTAATTATCGCTTTTCATGGCTCTGGAATCGGAAAAATGAACCGTAACCGCGTCACCATCAACTGGCAGTTTGCACGCACAAACGCACGCCGGAAGTTCGGCTATAACAAAAACAACATCACGCGGCCAGAGACCTGGTGTAAGGGCATCTTGACGACGCGTATCGGGCATCGCAATAAGAATGTCCGCTTCCGCAATCATAGCGGACCGTAAGGAGACAGGTTATGTCCATTGCGCGCGTGGTGGAAATCAGCTCAATGTCCGATAAGAGCTTCGAGAATGCAGTCGAAAATGGGATCGCTCGGGCGTCCAAAACCCTGCGTGGGATTAAGAGCGCATGGGTCAAGGAGCAGGAGGTTCAGGTCGAAGGGGACAAGATCGTGGCGTACAAAGTGAATCTCAAAGTCACATTTGTACTGGAGGACACAGCATAAGTGTGCCCGTTCATTGGGAGAATTCATCATGAACGATCAACAGGAACGTGAAGCGGATCTTCGGGAGAGTGGCATGTCCGGTGGAGGGACCGGGCGAAAAGATGAAGTTGGCGGTTCCGTTATCGATCCAGCATCCGGCCCTTATCCGACGGGCCATGCAGAGATTCGAGAGCAGCCCTCCTGGGGACAGGGTGAGCGCGTCGCTGCCGGTTATGAAGATCATGGCGGTTCCGGGCTGAGCTACCGGGTCGGTCAGGTTCTGGCCGGATATGACGCGGAAAGCCGCAGCCAACAGAAATTGACGGTGCAAATTCCGTCTGGCGAGATCACCCTGGCAGCCGATCTAGGTCTTCCGCAGGAACTTCGCGGTGTTGTGTTGTTCGCGCACGGAAGCGGGAGTGGCCGTCACAGTCCGCGCAACCAGTATGTTGCCGGCGTGCTGCAAGATGCAGGCATTGCGACTCTATAGCTCGATCTATTGACTGGGGACGAGGAATCGCTAGATCAGAAAACGGCTGAATTGCGCTTTGATATTGGTCTGCTGGCGAAACGCCTGCTCGATGCGACCGCGTGGCTTCAACAGCAGCCTCATATTGGAGACATGAAATTGGGCTACTTCGGAGCCAGCACCGGAGCCGCCGCTGCTCTGGTTGCTGCATCGGAAGCAGCCGAAAATATTGGGGCCATTGTCTCTCGCGGCGGACGTCCGGATTTAGCAGGACCTGCGCTCGTCAAGGTACAGGCGCCTACCCTTCTGATTGTTGGAGGTAAAGACCTAACCGTAGCGGAATTGAATCGCGAAGCATTGTCCCGGCTTTCCTGTGAAAAAAGCCTGGAAATCGTGCCCGGCGCGACGCATCTCTTTGAAGAACCTGGAGCTTTGGAAGAAGTAGCCCGACTCGCCCGGCAATGGTTCGAGTGGCACCTGGGCCATCGAGAAGAGAAAATCCAACCGGCATAGAACATAGAAGGTCGAATCGCATCACGGCTACAGGAGCGACGCTCGGCCACCTTCGGTCTCGATATATGGCGAAGCGATCTGCGCGCCATAGGATTTCCGACTTCCTCACCGCAAATGATCATTTTGGGGTAAACTGATCAAACAAGATTCCGACTCAGCTCAGGGATCTTTTCATCCCCTCGTACGTCGACAACCTTGAAGCACCCCGTTCGATACCCCCTTTGTTGAAGTACCAGTTAATGAAAACAGAAAAAACTTTGTGCAGGCGATTAGCCCCTCTGACATACCCCGAACGTCTATGCCTGAATGTTCATTTCCCGCTGAAATGAATGAACTCCTGATCAATAAGTTTTCGCCATCCCGTACTGCTGTCTATCTCATTCCCAAGGAGGACATAGTGAATTGCCGCAGACACCCATCATTTTCTTTCTGTCGTTTTTGGTCCTTACTCATTTTGTGTTTCATGACGGCCCTGGCCCACGCCCAGGTGGATCAAGGTACCGTGACGGGGTCGGTGAGGGACTCCCAAGAGCACGTGATTGCAGGGGCGGTCGTCACGCTCGTCAACACGGATACAGGGCTGACGCTCACGCGAGCCACCGGTGACGCTGGTATGTATACGTTTACGCCCATCAAGATCGGCAACTATAACCTCACCGTGTCAGCGCCAGGTTTCGCCACAGAAGTTCGCGATTCCATCCACGTCGATGTGAGCCAGACGGTCGGGCTGAACATCAAACTCCATCCGGGAGCCACCAGCGAGACCGTAACGGTTACGGCCGACACCGCCCTTCAGACCGAGCAGGCGTCAACCGGCGAGGTCTTCTCAGCCACGGTGATCAATGACATGCCCCTCGATGGGCGGAATTATGTTTTCGCGGCCCAGCTTACTACTGGTGTTGCAGCACCGAACCAAGGATTCCGGCAGGTAGCAGGCGCCGGTGACTTCACATCAAACGGAAACCGCGTTCCACAAAACAACTTTGTCCTGGATGGCGTCGACAATAACTCCAATATGCAGGACTTTCTCAACGGCGCCACCTACGCCGTGCGTCCTCCCCCAGACGCGCTCGCGGAGTTCAAGGTGGAAAGCAGCGACTACAGCGCCGAGCTGGGCCGCTCCACCGGGGCAGCCATCAACGCAGCAATTAAGAGCGGGTCGAATACGTTCCACGGAAGCCTGTGGGAGTACCTGCGCAACGATCGTATGGATGCGCTCGATTACTTCAGCACATCCCGCACTGCGTATCATGAGAACCTGTTCGGCGCGACTATCGGCGGACCCATATGGAAGAACAAGATCTTCTTCTTCGGGGATGGACAAGGAACACGGATTTCCAACTATGTGCCGCCGCAGCCAAATTACACTGTTCCGACTGCGCTGGAACGCACTGGCGATTTCTCCGAGCAGCTGGATCCTGCCAATACTTCGGGCAACGGAGCAATCTACCTCTACCAGAGAGGCGGCAACGTCACGACCACGGTGGGCGGTACAGACGCTCCCGGGTTCGCTCCGCGCTATCTGGCCTGCAATGGAAAGCAGAACGTGATCTGCCCAACCGAGGTCAACTCCGTCGCGCAGAACATTCTGAGCCTTTATCCGATGCCGAACCAGGGTGGAGCGCACCAGGTGTTCAATAACTACACCGTCCCTGCAACCTCCACCACCAACAACACTACACAATACGATGTCCGGCTCGACTACAACTTCTCGTCGAAGGACCAGATGTTCGGCCGGTACAGCTACTCGAACAATCCGACGACCTTTACGCCGCCTCTCGGAGTGCTCGACGGCGGCGGCTATGGCGGTGATGGCCAGAACTCCAATTACGGGAAGAGCGGAGTCTTCAGCGAGACGCACTTCTTCAGCCCGAGTTTGTCGAATGAATTCCGGCTTGGATATAACTGGCTGCATGCCTCGTACCTGCAGGCGCAGAGCGCGAGCAACATCGCTGCAAAATACGGACTGGGTGGCATTCCAACCGGCCCAACTCTGGGCGGATTTCCGAACATCAACTTTGGCGGTACTCTGAGCGGGATTGGCGTTCCCTCGTATGAGCCATCCGATGAAAAGCAGAACGTAGGCCAGATCATTGACAATCTCACCAAGATAGTCGGAGCGCACACGCTCAAAGCCGGCATCAACTTCCAGCACGTGCGCTTCTACGGGCTGCAGCCGCCCAACGGCATCGGGTATCAGAATTTCTCGGGCGTCTACACCTCCGACCCCGGCCAGCCGAATGCAGTGACCGGTTCGGGTGCTGCAGATTTCCTGCTGGACCTGATGAACAACTCGGGCATGAACACGGTTACGCCGTTTACCGACCTGCGCTGGTACTATTCCGCGTTCTTGCAGGACGACTGGAAGGTAACGCCGCGCCTCAGCGTGAATCTAGGTCTGCGTTGGGAATACTCTCAGCCGATTCGCGAGCTCCACGATGAGCAGGCGAACTTCTTTGGCACGTATGCCGGGATGAACCAGGGAACCGGAACCTACCTCATTCCGGAGAAACAAAGCGGCTTCCCAATCTCGTCGACTCTGGCCAGCACGTTTGCTGCGAACCACATCTCAACGCAGTACACGTCGAACGAATCTCTCGTACACCCGCGCAAGGTCAACTTCGCGCCTCGTATCGGCGTGTCTTACCTTCTTGATCCAAAGACGGTGCTTCGTGCGGGCGGTGGCATCTTTTATGGCGGGCTCGAGAATATTGGGCTCGGCCTGAACCTTGCCAATAACGCGCCTTTCTTCGTGAACGCCTCTTTCGTTCCGACGCCAAACCAGTGCTACAACGTTCTTGGAAACGTCAACTGCCCAACGAACGCTCAGACTCTCGAGACCGGCTTCGGCAGCGCCGCGAATGATCCCGCGGTGCTGGCCAATGCTTCCGGCATTGGCACCATCTATGCGCAGGATCAGAACGCGAAGAGCGCGTATACAACTGCCTATAACCTCTCGCTTCAGCATTCGATTACAAGCACACTCACATTCACGCTGGGATACCAGGGCAATCAAAGCAGGCACCTTCGCGTTAGCTACAACGCAAATACCTTTGCCGGCTATGTTCCGCGCGGAGAGGACGGGCAGGATTACCAGCCGTTCCATGACTTCTCCGTTGTGAACGTGGCGAGCGCAGGCATCGGCCGTTACGATTCACTGCAGGCGAAGCTCGACAAGCAATACCACAACGGCCTCTACTTTCTGGCGGGCTACACATGGTCGCACTGCCTTGACGATGCGTTCGGCCCGATCGGTCAAAGTGCTTACGGCGGCTACCGCAATCCCAACCTGCTCGGGTTCCGCTATGACTACGGGAACTGCACGCAAGATGTGAGAAACCGCGTCACCCTGAACGGTCAGTATGAGCTGCCCTTCGGCAGGGGGCGCCGTTTTGCAAACAAGAGCATCCTTACGGACACTCTGATCGGCCAGTGGAAGACGAGTCTCACCTTCCAGGCACAGAGCGGCGATCCCGTCTTTCTAAACTCGAGCAATCAGGGCAGCAGCTACCCGATCCGCGTCATTGACCCGATGTCGCCGGGTGGAACTGCTGATGCTGCCACGCAGCCTCAGTTCAACTGCGCCACAAAGACAGGAACTCTGTCGCAGTGGTTCAACCCGTGCGCGTTCAAGAATCCCCCGCGAGCCGTGCTTGGCGCGACCGATCCAACTCAGAACTTCATTAACGTGGCCGAGGCTGGATTGCAGCCGTCTGGTCCTCGCGGTCGTCAGTCTGTTGTTGGACCGGGCTTCAACAGGGTCGACGTGTCGCTCTTCAAGAACTTCGTCCTTCCTCTGCACGAGACTAACCTCCAGCTTCGTGCAGACGGATTCAACGTGCTCAATCATCCTTCGTTCAGCAATCCGGGCACGAGCCTGACCGGAGAGACAGGGCAAGCTATCACATCCACACGCTTCTCATCACTCATTCCGGATGCACGCGTGATCCAGGTGGCAGCTCGCGTCAGCTTCTAATTCGACATTCGTCACGAGGAGGCAAGCCGTTTGTCGAAGAACGGAACAGCCTGTGCAAATGAGCGCGCACCAAACAGAAGGGGCTCTCGTACTTTACGAGAGCCCCTTCAACTTCCGGGCCGCAGTAATGTCTCTCGATGGTCAAAGCAGATTAAGGTTCTGCGTCAACCGAATGTAGCAAGCACCTGATCGAGATTGAGTGGTGTGCTGCAAGCCGTTCCTGGGGGAACATTCTTTCCAATCAACACCCCCTGGGAGCTACCCTCGAGCCAAGCAAAGAAAATTCCATTTCCCGGAGCCGTAATCCGGTTGATTTCGATCCAATTATACCACGCACCCATATCCGCATCGCGCAGCGATCCTTCCGGATCAAAACTTGCAGTTTCCTCATCTCGCAGCAACTCATCGAACGCGCGATAGCGCTGTCGGGGCGCATAGCGCAGCAGTAGAGTTTCAGGCCGGGCACGGCGCGCCAGTTCCCGCCCGGCCCACTGTACGAAGCTTGTGCTGAATATCTGCGGCCCGGAGCTTTCCGTGAATAGCTCGGTGTAGAACCTCTGCAGGATCGGGTCGGGCGTAATCTCCGCTGCATTCAGATCGTTTGCACTGGTATTCGCCAGTCGCGTTCGCATTTGTTCCGCACCCGCATTGCCGCTGTCGACCACGCGCTCCATTTGAGTAAGCGTGCGTTTCCTGAGCGGGCCAAGGGTGGGATAACTGATGGTGATCGTCCCGGGAAGACTGCCGTAGGCTTCCGTCCACGGTTCACCACCATCCACATACCAATGCGCGTACGGTTCGGAGGAGTGCGCCGCATGCTCGCGGAATGCACGGAAGATCTGCTGCGGCATATTGCGATGATCAAGTGAAGTCAGAGCGACGCCGCGCCTCTTTAGCTTGTGAAACACATTGGCCGGCGAGGTTTCGGCATCTCTTCCAATAACCACCAACGATAAGCGATGCGGGTGAACATCGCCTTCCGGGATAGCGGCGAAGAACGCCTTGGAAGCGGACCGGAACTCATTGATTTCTCCGCTGGACCATAGAAACGCCGATAGGTCGGCGATGAAGGACGCAGGCGCATGAACCCAGTCACTAGTCAGCAGTTGCGATGACAGATTGATCCGCGCAAAGGGTGCGACAAGCTCGCCGAATTTGGATACCGGCATTTGTTCCAGAGAGTCGCACTGCCAGCGCAAAGCATCTCGCTCGGCGGGGAAGCTCGTATCCAGCTTCTGAATCTGCAGCAGAAACGACGGACAGACCGCGAGGGGCAGACGCTGCAACAACGATAGATGCTGACTCGCGAATTCGCGCGCAATTGGCGGATAGGATGCGAACGTATGCGCAGTCAACTGATCCGGCTTCATACCAGTTCCTCGATCGCGCGGCCTGTGGAGTGAGTCGCAAACCCGAGATGTCGCCCGATGGTCGGCACAAGATCGATGGACTCAATGGGATGCTCGACGACTGCGTTGTGTCGGATATGAGGACCGAGGGCAAGCAGCCATGTGGTGCGGGCCGAGGCGCCGCCCGTACGATGATGCTGAAAGCCATTGCCTGCCGGATCATCGTCCGCATCACGCCCAAAGTCGGGCATGATGTAAAGCGTAGTGCGATCTTTGTACTCGGGATCGGACTGGATCATGGACCACAGGTCCGCACACAGTCGGTCGGCCCGCTGAATGGCATCGACATAGAGTGAGAACGCACCTGAGTGAGCGATATCCATATCATGCAGCGTTAGCATCATTAACGATGGTGAATACTGGCGCATTAATTGTCGAGCGATGAAGACGGACAGTTCATCCGCGCTATCGAGCGTCTTTGCGTCGTGCACGAAGTCTGAGATCGACAACTTGAGTGTGGACTCGAGCGTGTTCAGGTGTAGTTCGTGATCATAGGTCGACTCGAGAGGCTGATAGACGGGCATCTCGTAATTGTCTTGCATCAGGTGTGCGAGCCGGTCGCCTTGGCTGGGCTTGCCACTGTTGAGCGCGGCGCTCAACAGGCGCTTGGGTAGGATGACACCGGCGCCATATTGCGGTCCGAATGCCGTATGGCTGCTGCTGCCGATCCGCTGAAAGCCATTGCTGGGAGCAATGACCCAGGCATCGGTCGACGGGCGCCGCAGTTCTTTTCTGAAACATTCGAAGAGAGTCGGATTCGGGGGGGGCTGGGCGATGAAGTTGTTGAATCGTTCATACGTACCGGTCACGATGCTGGCAGTGGCCACATAATGACCCAGGATGCCGCCATTGATCACCTGGGTGAAGAAAGTACCCTGCGGCAGGAGATCCCGCAGAAGATGAGGAATATTCTGCTGCCCGTCTTCTGCGAAAGTCTCCTCGTCCCGCGCTCCTCCTCCGAATGTGACGATGATCGTCTTCAGCCGAGGAGCCGCGATTGAAGCCGCGCGAGCGAAGCTGCTTCCGAGGCAGGTACTGGAGACGAGACCCACACCTCCTCGCAGGAAATTTCTTCTGGATCGCGAGATCGAAGTCGAGGACGGCAAATCACGTAGGTGCATACAATAAGTATGGCGCAGCCGCGAGGGTTTTAGAAGCGCCTGCGGCGACTTCGACGAGCATTTATACACTCATCCACTTGCAGCGGAGTGGAGTGCGATGATCGATACCGTACCGCACGCACTTGTTCGCACTTTGCCGCAGCCGCTTCGGGATGGAGCCGAGACGGCGATCAGCCACATTCAGATGGGCACTTTTCAGCTCTCGATGTCGCTGCTGGTGGCGGCCTTTCCGCCGGACAGGTCACCTTCAATCTGCACGAGAACGACAAGAGACTCATCGAGTTTGGCAGGAAGAAGGTCATAGAAATCATGCGCGCAGCCGGAGCAACGGAAGTCGAGCAGGAATCCCGATTTGCTCATCTCGTCGGCGCGTGCCGCATGAGCGCCACGCCAGACGCGGGAGTGTGCGATAAATTTGGCCGCACTTGGGATGTGCCCAATCTATTTGTGATGGATGGCTCCGTAATGCCCACGCAAGGCTCGGCTAACCCGGGACTCACTATCCAGGCGCTCGCCGCGCGCACCGCGGACTATCTGATTTCACATCGACAAGATCTTCGATCGGTTCTAAGACGCGATTTCACAGAGCCCCCTTGCCGTCTTTCCTTATCGCCTCCCGGGACATTTCTCAAAGGCGCACCGCACCTCCGGTGAGAATTGATACTTGTCAACGGAAGATAATCGAATGAAGCTTCGCTAACAAGATCCCGTAACATGGAACCGTTTGGTTCACATGGGTGTTGGACTTGCTCAGAAAGGATCACCTATGACAACGGCACGTAAATATGCCGGCGGGTGGATTCAAGTGGGTGTATGGATCGCCGTCCTGATAGCGATGAGTTCAGCAAGTGATCAACGTCTGGTTGCCCAGCAGCATGGTTCCCATGTGCCGGCAGAGGATGCCCGCAACACCGAGATCCCGACTACCACGACTCATTTATCTCTGCCGGAGTTCACCAGTTTGAAAGCATGGGAGCAACGCAGGACGTTTCTCCGAAATCAGATTCTGGTTTCAGCCGGACTCTCGCCCATGCCGGAGAAGACACCTCTTCACGCACAGATCTTCGGAAAGATTGAGGAGAAGAACTACACCATCGAGAAGGTGCTGATTGAGACGCTGCCCGGATTTTATCTCGGCGGCAATCTCTATCGGCCGCGAAATGACAGCGCGAAGCATCCGGGGATTCTCAATCCGCATGGACACTGGCCGTATGGCCGCCTCGAGAACCAGCCACTCTACTCCGGGCCCTCTCTTGGTATCAGCCTCGCTCGGCAAGGATATGTTGTCTTTGCCTATGACATGATCGGGTATTCAGACACGATCCAATTGCCCCATCGTTTTGGAAGCCCCGAGCAGCGGTTGTGGTCTTTCGGTCCACTGGGCTTACAGCTATGGAACTCCATCCGTTCGCTCGACTTTCTTGCATCGCTGGATGACGTGGAATCAACTCGGCTGGGTATAACCGGTGCGTCCGGCGGCGGCACACAGGCCTTTCTGCTATCGGCCGTGGATGATCGCTTGCAGTTTGCGTCGCCGGTCAACATGGTGTCGTCGATCATGCAGGGTGGCGACCTGTGCGAGAACGCCCCTGGACTGCGGCTCCACACAAGCAATGTTGAGATCGCCGCCATGTTTGCACCCAAACCGATGTTGCTCGTTTCCGCGACAGGGGACTGGACACACAACGTTCCGAAGGAAGAGTACCCCGCGATACGAAGGATTTACGATCTCTACGGCAAGGGCGACCAAGTCGAGGTCGTACAGATCAAGCAGGTACATAACTTCAACGAACTGAGCCGGGAGGCGGTTTACCGTTTCTTAGCGAAGCAGAATCCGGGGCTCAGCGACAGCCGTGAACTCACCGAGCACGACATCTCTGTGCCGACGCTGCCGGAGATGATGGCCCTGTCGAATCGCACCTTGCCCGCCAACGCCCTCGATTTAGATGGTGCATTTCGCCTTTGGCAGGATATCTCACAAGCTCAGAACAACCAGATTCAAGATCCGGTGTTTCTTCGCGATCGGTTGATGCAGACGCTCGCAGTGGAGATTCCCCAGGATGTGATAGCCGGCCTCGATGGCCGATCAATTGTTCTCAGCCGCCCTTCGCAGAAGGATCGTGTGCCCGGCATTTGGATCCAGGGACATGGCAAGACAGCGATCGTCGTAGATCCGAATGGGTCGGCCACCGCCCTGAAAACCGAAGTGGTAGCGCGTCTGCGAAAAGAGGGAAGACCCATTTTGCTTCTCGATGTGTTTCAGACGGGGGCTGCGAAGGCGCCACGGAATGGAGATCCAGCAACTGATGCTGCGTCGAAGCTGGCCGATGATGCCGACGATGAAGAACGAGCTGACGCTGCCGCGGGCCGTCCGAAGTTCCTGACTTTCAATGTGAGCGATGACGCCGCTCGTGTTCAGGATATCGTTACGGCGATTGTCTACGCGAGCAGGAGCGGTGGAGAAGTTGAGGTATTCGCGAGAGGGGACGCCGCCTTGTGGTCCGTGTTCGCGGCTGCCGCTAGCACTGTTCGGGTTTCATTGCAGTTGGAGAGTGTACCCAAATTGACATCCAATGCCGACTATTTGGAACATTTCAATGTCCCCGGCATTTTGAGCGCGGGTGGCATAACAGTCGCAGAAAAACTGGTGCAAGTCAGGTGAGGGCGGATCGACAACACGGCTCGTCCAGCGCTTGTTACCACCTCTTAGCGGGGCAGTAAAAGATCATCTCCGCCCACAAGCCGAACGATAAGGAATGAACGGGCCAGGATGTGAGCTTCGCCGCTACCTGGATTCAATTGCGAATGCGTCGGCCTCTCGATCAAGCTCGGCACGCGAGGCGGAGTGGGAGAAGAGGGTTACACGGTAGCGGAAGGTAGCTGAGTGATCTTTCTCGAGCGTGTAATTGAGTGGGGCTGCATGGGGCGAGAAGATGCTGCGACCGAGGGGGTTGGCGGCAAACAGCCCATAACCGCGCGCGTGCCAATAGGTCGGATAGCCGGGGTTCTGCGGCTGATCAAAGATGGCAATGGTGACTGAGTGGTTGGCGGTGTTGCCTGTAAGGGCGCACCAGCGGCCGCGCGTTCCCCACGCTGCATCTCCCCGTGCGTCTTCGCTGGTGAGATACACACCGGTAGCGGGGTTTGCGCCGGCGACGTCTGACTCCGCGGCGTCGACTTTGGTGGGGTTTCCGGCTGCGTCGGTGAAAGTGCCACCTTTTTCTGTCGAGGATTCCAGCCAACGCGCCACGCGCATGCCAAGCACGCCTTCCTTATCGTCTTTGAAAACGACACGGTCGAGAGCTTTCAGGGTTATAACCTGATCGATGACTCGAGTATGACCGCGGCGCAGAAAAGCATAGCGGGTGGTTTGGTTGAGGACCTTCTTATTTTCTCCGGAGATCCAGACTGACTCGACTACCAGATCTCCGCGATCGGAGCCGCTCTTAGCGGACACGATTTTTGTGTGGACAATGGTGCCCATCTTTGGGCTATCCTCCGCCTTGATGGCATCCGAATTGTTCCAGAAATCGAAACCGTTGACGTTACCGTAGTTGAACCAGAGGCCAGCGTGGTGGGGGTGATCGACACGCTCCCCGGGTCGGGGTTCAAGCGGGTAGCCGCGGGTGACGGTAATGCCTTCATCGGTGATGAGCGGGTAGAGGACCGGCTTCTTCAATGAGGTTGGCCAGATGTAGGAGGTGAAGGGTTTGCCATCAATGGTGATGTCGACGCGCCGATGGCGCTCATCGGCAACGACCTGAACGCCTTTGCGCGGAACGGCAAAAGTGCTTGTCGCCAACATAGAAACTGCGGCCAAAAAGCTAAACGCAATCCACCTAGGCATAGACCTTGCCGCCCGCGATCACCTGCTGGGTCTCTTCGTCGAAAGTGACTTTTTGGCCGGTCCGGATTGCGGCAACGGTCATGCAGAGCGCGATGGAATGGCTGTAACCGGCTTCAATCGAGGCATTGGGGGTCTTGCGCGAGCGGACACACTCCATCCAGTTGCGCATATTGGCCGAGGTCTGCGGATCGTCACCGGTATCGGCTCCGCTGGAGACGGACTTGGCGTTTTCGAAGAGCGAAAAGCTTGCCAACAGACTTGGCTTGAGACCCATGACTTCAGCTTCGCGGGCTTGCAGGCCGCCTTCGGGACTGACTCGCTGCGTGTCCATATTGATCATGCCGCTGTTGGAGTAATAGAGTTCCTTGACTCCGCCGGCGGAGTTGGTGAAGCGCGAGGAATACTGCACCTGGAAGCCTTTGCTGGGATCGTCGAGCGGGCCGTAATCGAAGACAGCCGTCATCGTGTCCCAGTTCCGGCGACCATCCTTCCATAGATAAAGACCGCCATTGGCGACAACACTGCGCGGATGAGGATAGCCAGTAAACCAATGCACCGTGTCGATCTGGTGGACCATCCACTGATCGGGAATTCCTGAGGAATACGGCCAGAAGAGACGAAATTCGAGATACTTGCGTGCGTCGAAGGGCTCATAGGGCCTGTTCAATAGAAACCGCTTCCAATCCGTATCTTTCTCCTGGAGAAGGGGAACAACATCGGGACGACGCCAGCGTCCAGGTTGATTGACGTTCCAACTCATCTCGACCATTACGATGTCGCCGAACTTGCCGGACTGGATGTATTCGTAGGCCTTTTGATAACTAGGAGTACTGCGCCGCTGAGTAC
>WNGR01005453.1_pt1 | contig 16166 bp, 18 predicted proteins | sample 5407581 | NCBI WGS metagenome assembly WNGR01 (sample SAMN13153383, study PRJNA577476) | soil metagenome | isolation source: 80 cm soil or saprolite under Garry oak tree replicate 2 | place: USA:California | collected 2016-06-15 | reverse complement strand
GGGACGGCGGGACCCGCGCGCCGCCATCTTTGTCCAGCGGGGGTGCGCGCAGTGTCACGCGATCACCGGATTGGGTGTGCGGGCGTCGGCGGACGTCGGGCCAGACCTGACGTTCGCCTATGCAGATGTCGTGAACCGCTACGGGACCACTCTCAAGTCCTTCCTCTATAACCCCACGGGAGTGATGCGGCTGATGCTCGCCTCGCACCTGCAGCTCAGCAGGGCCGACCGCGACTCGATGCTGCACATCCTCACGCGACTCTATGTCGAGCGGCGGGCGGACATGGACGGAAGGATCCCCTCGTTTCCGCCCCTCAGGCCCCAGCGGTCGACCGGAACATCTCCTACTGAATGAATGGAGGCATCATGCCACGTGCCGGAATCACCATCTTCATCGTGTTCTTCGGGATCGCCGTCCTGGACGCCTTCGGCAGCGGGCGCTGGCCGCGGATCCTGTTCTGGCTCGTGATGGGCGCCGGCTTCGCTCTGCTGGATTGGTGGGGCCACCGCAAGCGGGCCTAGATGGCTCTGCCATTCACGCCGGAACAGTTCTTCCGCGTCTTCACGGACTACAACCGGGCGGGGTGGCCGTGGCGGTTTCTGACCGGACTCCGGGGCCGGGGGCCGATCCATCACGTCAGGGACGGCGGGACCTCGATCTGCACCGTGTCGACGACGTCCCGGACGCCGGGGACGCGGGCAGCCGCGCGCCCCACGGCGCGCTTGATCACGTAGCTCGGCAGCGTCCCGCTCAGGGTGACGACGCCCGCACCGACCTCGACGCAGAGGGTCTCGGTGTCCGCCAGGTGCTTCCATAGCGGCTCTCGCTCAATTTCCTCCCAGACCTGCCGCTGGATGTCACGCTGCGAGCGCGTTTCGTCGCCGCGCGACAGCCACATCTCGACGTTGCTCCCGCCAGCGATCTCATCGCTCATACGACCCTGCTCCGGGGACGATCCCTCTCAGCGGTAGCGTAGCAGCGCGGCAAAGCCGGCGATGCCGAGCGCGAGCTCTTTGTCGCGCACGACGCGGACGCGCGCCCGCTGCCGGCGCGCCTCGACGACCGCCTCCCGCAGCAGGTCGACCTCGGCGTCGGCCCCCCCTTCCGCCACGCACTCCGCAGCCGTGAGCACCAGCCGGCCGGTCCGGGCGCAGCGATACGCGGGCCCCCGGACGTCCGCGGCGATGACGATCGTGCGGACCCGCCGCTCCTGCAGCGCTTGCAGCGTGGCGGGAATCCCGTTCACCGCGAAGCCCGTGCCCAACCCCTCCCGCACCGCGTCGATCAAGCCACGATCGGAAGTCCGCTCGTAGCTCTTGCAGGCACGCCGGGCCGCCTTGTGCACGACGGCCGGGGTCACCTCGAGCGGGTTGAGCCGCGCGGTGCCGGCGACGCGGGCCTTGAGGTCGGCCGGCAGGAAGCGGCGCAGGGCCGCGGTGATCGTGCCGGGCCCGGCCAGCAGGAGTCCGCGGGCATCGTCGTGCCCTTCCGAGGCCCGGATGCGCTCGACCACCGCGCGAAAGTGCCGTCGCTCCTCTTCCCGGAGGCGGTTGTGGTAGCCGGCCTCCCCCGAGCCGGGGGCGTCCTGGCGGTCGCTGTGGTACCTGCCGCCGCGGGTGCCGGGGGACCACAGGTCGGTCACCTCCACGGTCCTGTCGAGGCCGACGTCGAAGAACCGCGCGTGCGCGCGGTCCACGACGACGGCGAGGAGACGCGTGCCGAGCGAGGGGCGGGTGATGGCGGTGGCGGTCATAGACTAGATCGCAGCCAGCGCGCGTTCGAGCCGCTCCCTGGCCTCGCGCGCGAGTGGCTCGATGTCCTTCCGCCCCGTGATCGAGAGCTGGACAAGCGGATCGAGCATCGCGACCCGGCTGCGCGCCGGATCTTCCTCGTACACGATCACGTTGCACGGCAGCAGCAGTCCGATGTCGGGCTCGGCCTGGAACCCCTGATACGCGAGCGGGGGGTTGCAGGCGCCGAGGATCACGTACTTACGGAAGTCGACGTCGAGCTTCTTCTTGAGCGTCGCCTTCACGTCGATCTCGGTGAGGATACCGAACCCCTCTCGCTGCAGTGCGTCGCGGGTGCGCTCGATCGCCTGCTCGTAGGGCAGCGCGACCGACTTGCCGATCCCGTATCGTGTCTCTGTGGCGGTGGTGGTCTTCATGGCTCAGGCCGTGGTGAAGGTGAACACCATCCCGTAGGTCCCGTTGGCGGCGCGCCAACCCGGGCCCATCATGCTCCCATCTCCCATCATACCCCCGTCCATCATGCCCGACGTCGCCCACTGGCCGCCGTACTGCGAGAGGCAGGGACCGTAATCGATCGGCCGGCCGGAGGCGTCCCTCATGCCGCCCCCCAGGTGCAGAGTGTAGCGCGTCTGGGACTGGAGCGGCGCCGCAGGAGTGAAGGTCAGGCTCGTCCGGTCGGCGGACCACGTCCACGAACCCGGGACCACGGGGCCCGTGACGTCGCCTTCGTGGAGGGCAGCGTACAGTTCCATGCCGGGCTGCATCATGCCGGTGAACGAGACGACGATCGGCGCGGTCGGATCCACGCCAGCGGAGCCGCCGGCCGGTACCACGGAGGCGACCGCGGTGAGCGGGGCGGAGGCCGCAGGGTTCGGGCCACAGCCTTGCAGGATCACAGGAGCCACAAACAAGGCGAATAGGGATGCACGGCGAAACATCGACGTCTCCAGAATGTTGGGTACGGGGAAGCCTGCGTGTGGGACGCTCAAGTCGGCATGAAGCAACCATGAGACCGCCTTAACGAACCCGATCGACTGCGCACTCTCCCATTGCCGTCCGCCACCTCCCTGCATTGCGTGGCCTGCGTCCTCACGCAGCGCCAGGAACCAGGACATCGAGATCCGTCACCGTGCGCGCCTGTCTGCCGCGCTCCATCCCAAGAACGGGGTATTCGACCACGGTGAAGTAGCCGTTTACGTTCAGGTAGGCCTGGACCAACGCGACCGCGGTGTCCATGATGTTCCGCTCAAGTGGGGGGGACGAGCTGGCATTCAGACATGTGCGCTCGGTTCACCGCCCGACGTCTCGGTTAGCCGGCCGTAGTGCGGCGCCGTCCCGCTCTTGTGCCACGTGAGGTGCTCATACACCCCGCTCCAGTACATCCCGAACGTCGCGCCGAACAGCAGCTCCTCGAGCGGGATGCCGTAGATGAGCACGCCACTCAACGCGGGGAGATGCCAGACGGCCTCGATGTAGCCGGGCGCGAACCAGCGGAGGCCGAGCATGAACACCGCGTAGAGCCCGAGGAAGAGCCCGCCGCCGACGAGGGTGCTTCTCGCGAGATCGGGCCGGCAGCGCACCGCCCCCAGCGCGCCGAGGGCCAGGGCGAGAAGTGAGGGGTAGATGGGGTTCCACGGCAACAGAAAGCCGGGAACCAGCAGGACGATCGGCGCGAGGAGCGCCACGCGATGGAGCCGATGGCGGCGCTGCCGCCGGTCCGCGGCCCCGAGAGGAACGCGCTCACGCCGCGTGAGCGTCGTGTACAGAACCATCCCAATCCCGCCGACGGCGAATGCAAAAGCGAAGCTCTCGATGTCGAAGCCGGTGCGCTGCGCCAGCTCGAACAGACTGGGCGGATTCCAGTATTCGGGAACGAACAGGGGTTCCGTGAAGCCGAACAGCGCCGTGACCAGGCTGGTGCGCCACATGGCGCGGCGTTGTCCCGGATTCGCTGCGAACAGCACACACCAAAGGCCCACGAACCCCACGGACCAGAGGAGCCACACGAAGTGGTGTCTCATGACTGCTGAAGGCTCGTCGGTACCACCGCCCGCACGAACAGCGACCGGTGCCGCTCCAGCACGGCGGCGATCTCCGGCAGCGTCGCTTCCGCCGCCCGTTCCCCCGCGGCGATCAATCCCCGGGGGTCGCTGAAGTCCGCGAAGTGCCGGAGCGTCGCCTGCGGCCGCACCACGAAATCAGCCTCCCGCGGCTGGCTTTCCTCGAGCAGCTGCCGCGCCTGCGCATCCGCCAGGAGCGCCGTCGACACCACGCCGCGGGCCGCTTCGTGGGCGTGGCGCTCGGCGACGTCGACCGCGACAACGTGGATCGCCCCCAGATGGTGACAGGTGTTGACCGGCACCGGCATCGCGTGGCCCGCGCCCTCACGCAGCGCCAGGAACCGTACGATGCGCGCCCGGTGCTCGGTCATTAATGGCGGTAGCTCCGCGGCCGCGAGCTGCGGCAGGCGAATGTGGTCCTGCCGCAGTTGCTCCGCCATCGGCTGCATGTCGCTCGGAACCCGTCGCGGCGAGGTGGCGAAATTCGAACCACTAGGAGATCACGCTCGTCGCGGGGTGCAGGATCGAGACGCCAAGCAGCGCGCCCAACACCACGTGGCCCGCGAGCCACCGGTTCTTCACCGCCTCCAGCTTCAAGGCCCCCCCCTCAGCGCCGCGCGTACACGCGGCTCGTCCCGTCGCGGTCGAACACCAAGACGTCGTAGGGGCCGCCGGTCCCGGCATCCATGCCCGGAGCGTCGGCCGGCATCCCGGGGACCGTGATCCCGGCGACCGCCGGCCGCTCCTGCAACAGCCGCTGGACGAGATCGGCCGGCACGTGCCCGATAACCAGATAGCCTCCGGCGAGCGCGGTGTGGCAGGAGGTGAGCCCCTTCGGAACCCCGTAGCGCGCCTCGATGCCCAGGAGGTCGTCCACGTCCCGCACCACTACCCGGAACCCGGCGGCGCGCATGTGGTCGACCCATTTCGCGCAGCAGCCGCAGAGCCGGCTCTTGTACACGACCACGCTCGGCAGCGGCTCCCGGGCCGGCGCCGCCCCCAGGGCAGCCGCTGCGCCGCCCGCCATCACCACCAGCGTCAGGGCCCGCCGGGCCCACAGCCACTTATCGTTCATCGACCGCCTCCTTTTATGTACGGGCGCCGCCGCGAAGCAGCGCTTACGCCGCCCGGCCCGTGCTCACACGGTTGTGGACCCAGGCGCCGAACGCGAACACCAGGCCGATTCCGACGCCCCAGAACACGACGCCCCCGAGTGCGTTGCCCCATGTTACGCGTCGCGCCAGCGAGGTGAGATCGAGATGCACGACGTTGCCGAACAGGTTCGTCGCGAACTCCGGTGCGACCGCGACAATCAGGGCGCACGCCACGGACACCACCGCCGCTGCGACGCCCCCTGCGATGCCAAAGGCTCTGATGTCGAGCTTCATACGCCACCTCCGGTTGAGATGGACTGCCTCCCCGCACCCCGGCTGACCTCCCAGCTCCGCCACAGGAAGTACACGGCCGGGATCACCACCAACGTCAGCACCGTCGCGGTGACCATCCCGCCCACCATCGGCGCCGCGATGCGCTTCATGACGTCCGCCCCCGTGCCCTCGCTCCACAGGATCGGCGCCAGGCCCGCGATGATCGCCGTGACGGTCATCATCACGGGCCGCAGCCGCTGCACGGCGCCCTCCGCTACCGCCTGGGCGAGCGCGCCGCTGGCGCCGAGGCGCCCTTCCGCCGCGGCGCGCTGGAACGCCTCGTCCAGGTAGATGATCATCACGACGCCGGTCTCGGCCGCCACGCCGGCGAGCGCGATGAAGCCCACCCACACCGCGACGCTAGTGTTGTAGCCCAACGCCCAGATCGACCAGATCCCCCCGACCAGGGCGAACGGCAGCGCCAGCATCACGATCAGGGACTCGGTCGCGTCGCGGAAGTTGAGGAACAGGAGCAGGAAGATGATCCCCAGCGTGACCGGGACGACGATCTTGAGCTTCTCGCGGATCCGCTGCATCGACTCGAACTGCCCGCTCCACACCAGCCGGTACCCGGTCGGCAGCGTGAGCGCGGCCGCGACCACCCGCTGCGCGTCGCGCACGTACCCGCCGAGGTCCCGCCCCGCGATGTCCACGTACACGGTCGTCACCGGGAAGGCGTCGTCGGTCTTCACAGCCATCGGCCCCTGGACCACGTTCACCGCCGCGACCTGCCCGAGCGGGATCTGCAGGCCCGACATCGTGGGGACCACGACGTCCCGCAACTTCTGGAGGTCGTCGCGCAGCTCGCGCGGGTAGCGCACATTCACCTCGTAGCGCTCCCGGCCCTCGACGGTGATCGCCGCGGTCATCCCGCCGGCGGTCGCCATGATGGCGTCGTGCAGGTCGCCGGCGTTGAGCCCGAAGCGCGCCGCCTGGGCCCGGTCGATCTGAATGTCCACGTAGTAGCCCGACACGTTGCGCTCGGCGAACACGTTGCGCGTGCCCGGCACGTCCCGGACGATGCGCTCGACCTCGATGCCGAGCTGCTGCAGCGTGTCGAGACTCGGCCCGTAGACTTTGATCCCGACCGGCGTCCGCACCCCCGTGGCCAGCATGTCGATGCGGTTCTTGATCGGCATGGTCCAGGCGTTCGTGACCCCCGGCATCCGCACGGCCTGGTCCATGGCCGCGACGAGCCGGTCCGTCGTCATCCCGGGACGCCAGGCGCCGTGCGGCTTGAGCACGATCGTGGTCTCGTACATGTCGAGCGGGGCGGGGTCGGTGGCGGTATTGGCGCGGCCCACTTTCCCGAACACGGAGGCGACTTCGGGGAACGAAGCGAGAATCGAGTCCTGCCGCTCCATGATACGGCGCGCCTGGGCGATGGAGACGCCCGGCACGGTCGTCGGCATGAACAGCAGCGAGCCCTCGTCGAGCGGCGGCATGAACTCCGAGCCGAGACGGCTCCAGGGAACCACCGTGAGCGCCAGCACGGCCGCGGCGGCCGCGACGACCCGCAGCGGGTAGCGCAGCACCGCAGCGATCACGGGCCGATACGCCCGCATCAGCCACCGATTCACGGGGTTGGCGTCCTGGGGGCGGATGCGGCCACGGACCAGGTAGCCCATGAGGACGGGCACGAGGGTGATGGAGAGCAGCGCCGCGCCCGCCATGGCGAACGTCTTGGTGAAGGCGAGCGGCTTGAACAGCCGCCCCTCCTGCTGCTCCAGCGTGAACACGGGCAGGAACGAAACCGTGATGATGAGGAGGGAGAAAAACAGCGGCGGGCCGACCTGCACCGCGCTGTCGCGCACCACGTCCCAGAGCGGCCGGCCGGGGTCGTGCTCGCGATGCTTGTGCATGTTCTCGATCATCACGATCGCCGCGTCCACCATGGCGCCGATCGCGATCGCGATTCCCCCCAGGCTCATGATGTTGGCGCTGACGCCGATCTTGCGCATCACGAGGAACGAGATGAGGATGCCCAAGGGCAGCGTCACGATCGCGACCACCGCGGAACGAAGGTGCAGCAGGAACAGCACGCAGATGAGCGCGACGATGATGGATTCCTCGAGCAGCGTGCGTCGGAGGTTCCCGATGGCGCGGTGGATCAGATCGGAGCGGTCATAGACGGGAACGAGCCGTACGCCGGCCGGGAGTGTGCGCTGGATCTCGGCGATGCGCCCCTTGATGGCCTCGATGGTCTTCAGGGCGTCGCTGCCGAAGCGCATGATGACGATCCCGGCGACGACTTCCCCGCGGCCGTTGAGATCCGCCGCGCCGCGCCGCGGCGCCGGGCCAACCTGCACCGTAGCCACGTCGGAAACACGGATCGGTGTGCCCGCCATGGTGGCGCCGACGGCCACGTTGCGGATGTCGTCGAGCGTGCGCAGATAGCCGAGCCCGCGGATCATGTACTCTCTTCCACCCATCTCGATCACCCGCGCACCGACGTCGGCGTTGTGCGCCCCGATCGCCTGCACCACCCGCATCACCGGGATCCGGAACGCCCGCAGCTTCTCGGGATCGACCTCGACCTGGTACTGCTTGACGAAGCCGCCGAGGCTGGCCACCTCCGAGACGCCGGGGACCGCGGTGAGCTGGTAGCGGAGGTACCAATCCTGCAGGGTGCGGAGCTCCGCGAGGTCGAGCGAGTCGCTCTCCAACACGTACTCGAACACCCAGCCCACACCGGTTGCGTCGGGGCCGAGCGTGGGCTCGACGCCCTGGGGCCGGCGCTGCCGGATGCCGTTCAGGTACTCGAGCACGCGCGAGCGGGCCCAGTAGAGATCGGTCCCGTCCTCGAACAGGACGTACACGAGCGACGTCCCGAAAAACGAGAAGCCGCGCACCACCCGCGACCCCGGCACCTTGAGCATCTCCGACGCGATGGGATAGGTGACCTGGTCCTCGACGATCTGCGGCGCCTGCTCCGAGAAATCGGTCTGGATCACCACCTGCACGTCGGACAGATCCGGCAGGGCGTCCACGGGCGTGGTGCCGATCGCCCAGACGCCCGCGCCGATGAGCGCCGTCGTGGCGAGCAGCACCAGGAAGCGGTTTCGCAACGACCACGCGATGACCTTGGCGATCATGGCTGTTTCTTCTCCATGTTCATCCCCGGCATCCCGGCGCCGCCCGCCCCGCCGGCGAGGCGCGACTCGGCGTCCACGAGGAAGTTGGCGGAGGCGACGACGCGCTCGCCCTCGCGCACGCCCCTCAGCACCTGCATCCGCTCGCCGGCCCGGGCGCCGAGGACCACCTCGCGGGGCTCCAGCATGCCGTCCGCCCCCACGACGAAGACGAGGTTCCGCTCGCCGGTCATGACGACCGCTTCGGCGGGAAGGCTCAGGGCATCCCGGCCCAGGCTCACATCGAAAAACAGCGTGGCGTACATCCCCGGCTTGAGCAGCCCCCCCGCGTTCAGCAGCACAACCCGGACCTTGCCGGCCCGACTCTGTTCGTCCACCGTGGGATAGACAAAGCTCACGCGGCCCGCGAACGACCGGCCCGGGTACGTCGCGACCTCGACGCGCGCGGGCGCGCCGACGCGCATGAGCCCCAGGTCCTGCTCGAACACTTCTCCTTCCACCCACACGGTGGAGAGGTCGGCGAGCCGGTACAGCTTCATCCCCGGCATCACCGCCTGGCCCTTCACCACCATCTTCTCGAGCACGACGCCGTCGAACGGGGCCTGGAGCGTGAGGGTCTTGGTGACTTCACCCGCGCGCTCGAGGCGGTCGATCTGGTCGGGCGAGATGTCCCAGTAGGCGAGGCGCCGCCGCGCCGCCGTGACCAGCTGCTCGGCGTTGCGCCACGCCTCGACGTCGCTCGTGTCCACGGAGGCCGCCAGCCGGTTAGCCGTGAGCAGCTCCTGCTGCGCCGCCACGAGCATCGGGCTGTAGATCGTGAGCAACGGCTGGCCGCGACGGACCGGCACGCCCGTGGCGTTCACGAACAGCTCGTCGACGAACCCGTCGATCTTCGGCGTGATGTCGGCGAGGTTCGGCTCCGCGGCCGCAATCTGGCCCACGGTGCGGACCGTGCGCTCGAGCGGCCCGCGCGTCACCGTCGTGTAGGTGACGCCGATCGCCCGCGCCTGCTCGAACGAGAGATGGACCGGCTCCCGTCCGGTCGCGGGGGTGGTATCCACCCCCGTGCCTGGCATCCCGGCCATGGCCTCCGAGTCGGACTTGGCGCGGCAGGCGCCGAGCGCCAGCGCGGTCAGGGTGAACAACGCGAGCCTCGGTCTCATGGCTGTCCCTCCAGCGACCGCCCGACCAATGCCTCGAGCTCTCCCACCGTCTGGCGATAGTCCGCCAGCAGGCGGGCGCTCTCGGTGTCGTAGCGGTTCACGGTCATCTGATTGTCGATGAGTTGCATGAACGTCACGCGCCCCACGCGGTACGCCGCCAGCGCCGCGTCCACCGCGGCCCGCGCCTGGGGCAGGATACTCGTCCGGTACAGCCGGCCGAGATTCCGGTCTTGCTCGGCGCGGGCGCGGGTCTCGATGATCTGCGCGATGGTCTCGTTGTGCAGGTTCGCGAGGTCGGCCTGCGACATGTCCCGCATCGCGGCCGCCTCCCGCCGCAGCGCCAGCTGCTTGGAGCCGGCGAAGACCGGGAGGTTCACCCCGACCATGACGCTGAGCATGTTCGGAAACGCGGGGCGGGCCTGGTAGGCGATACCGAGTTGGAAATCCGGGAACAGCTCGCGGCGCGCGGCCCGCAGCGAGGCCTCGGCGGCCGCCACCCGCTCGGTCCCGGCCCGTAGCGCCGGGCGGGACGCTAGCGCCCAGGCGATCAACGTGTCCACCTCCGGCAGGTCCGCGGCGGGCGGCTCGGGCAGCTCGAGCGAGCCGATCGGGCTGGTAGCCTCGCGGCCGAGGAGCGCGTTGAGGCGCGCGGCCGCGGCGATCCGCTCTTGACCCATCCGCGTGATCTCCTCGGTCATCCGCGCCACCTCGACCTGGGCGCGCAGCACGTCCTGCTGGAGGCCCGTCCCAACGCCGTACATCGTCGTGGTCACGTCGCGGAAATCGCGCAGCAGCCCCAGCGTGCGTCGCATGACGTCGAGCGCCCGGTCCGCATAGGCGACGTCGTAGTAGGCCATCCGCACCTGGGCAGCGAGCATTCGCCCCTGGCCGTCGGCGTCGGCGCTCGCGGCGGCCGCCATGTGGCGGGCCGCGGCACGCGCGCCGCCCAGCTTCCCCGGCCAGGGCAGCATTTGCATCAACTGCACCTGGTTCATCGTCATCGGGTCCGCCGTCGACCGGAATTCCGACGCCATCCGGTTCATCAGGCCGAACTGCAACTGGGGATCGGGGAGCGCGCCCGCCGGCCCGACGCGCGCGGCGGCCGCCGCCGCTCCGGCGCGGGACGCGCGCAGCATGGGGTTGGTCGTCTGCGCGAGGCGGAGCGCGTCCGCGAGTCGCAGCGTGTCACTGCCGCCGCCCTGCGCGAGCAGGACGGAGACTGCCAAAATTGTCACGTTCACTGAGCCGATCCTCCGCTTCCCGGCGCCAGCGCCGGGCAAGGGTTCACCAAACCCCGGCAATCGCCGAGGTCAGACGCGTCGCCGTTAGGCGACGGGGATCAGCTGTTGGGAGGAGGAGTCGGAGGTCCGGCGCTGAACAGATCGCGGACCGCGAGCGGCGCCGGGGTCGTCGTCCGAAGGCTCACGGTGGCGATGCGAAGGATGGGCGCGACCGGCTGCAGGACCGTAACGGTTCCCAGACAGCCCAGGGCGGACTGGCATGCCGGAATGCCTGCATCGTGGCACGACCCGCCCGCGCCGACGAGCTGAGCGGACGACTGCGGCGGACAGGCGTGGCCCGGGCGCAACGCGGCGGCGGGCCCCGCGAGGAGCGCCAGTGCAAAGACGGCGAGCGAAGTCGCCGCAATCAGCCGCCGCGTCATGTGCCGAAATCTACCCTCGCCGCTCGGAAACGTTCAGTGTCCCTCGTGGCGCTGCATCATCGGGCCCATCTGCATCATATCCGCCCAGCCCTCGACACGGGCGCGCTGCGTGTCCGTCAGCACCGCTTTGGCCTGGGCCGCCGCGCGCAGCATCGCCGCGTGGGCCTTGCCCATCGCCGCGTGCATCCCGTCGAAGTGCAAGCGCACGGCGGCGGTGTCCGGTGCGGGCGCTGCGAACGCCTGAGCGAGCGCGTCTCGGTGGCCTTTGGCGTCGGTCGCCGCGGCGTCGTGCACGACCTTGGCCGCGTCGCGGATCGCGGTGAGCCGCGCCACCTGCTGGTCGGTCAGGCCCAGGGCGTCCTTGTGGCCGAGCAGGTGCTCGGGGGCGTAGACCATCGCGCGCATCATCGGCCCCATCATCTCCTGCATCATCGTCATCCCCTGCGCCATCATCGGGCCCTGGTGCGGCATCGCCCCGGGCTGCTGCGCCGCGAGCGGCGCCGCCAGCGCGACCGCCACGAGCCCTATCCGCCATGCGTTCACGAGATCCCTCCCTGGTTGGTCAAGAAGGTCGCGGGTCCGGCTGGGCGACTGGGTGAACCCAGGATGAAGAAACGTTCATTCACGCTCCGGCGCGGCTTCACGGACCGCCGACGAAGTTGGGAGCGTCGGCTCATCGTACCCCGCAGGAGGTCCGTATGTCCTGGAAGCCCGTGATCGTCGGTGTGGACGCCACCCCGGCCGCCGCCGGGGCGGCCGCGTTCGGCTGCCACCTGGCCGCCGTGACGCAAACGCGTTGCCATCTCGTTCACGCCACGCGCGACGCGTGGACGCTGTACGCGGCGATGGAGGCCCCGCAGGCCGTCGCGGATTTCAATACCGCCCTGATCGACCAGGGGCGTCACCAAGTCAGCGACGCCCTGCGCGGTGGCGTTCCCGCCGCGACACTCGGCGAGCTCGAGGTCCGCAGCGGCCCGCCGGCGGAGGTCATCGAGCGGGTCGCCGACGAGCGCGACGCTGGCGTGATCGTGCTCGGCGGCAAGGCGCACTCGCCGCTGGGCCGGTGGTTTGGCGGCAGCACCTCGCTGAACGTCGCGCGGACTGCGGCGGTCCCGGTGCTCACCACCGTAGGCGCGCCGCGGACGCTGCGGCGCGTGCTGGTCGCCGTGGATCTCTCGGCCGCCGCGGGTCCGACGCTCGCCGTCGCCCAGGCGTACGCCGAGGCGTTCGGCGCGAAGCTCAGGGCCGTGAGCGTGTTCGAGCCGCTGCCGGTGGTGCCCGAGGCGGCGCCGCTGTTGAGTCCCGACGAGTACTATGCGCTGCTGCAGGAGATGCTGGAGCGGGACGTGTGGTCGCGGCTGGCGCTGCCGGGCGCGGACCGGGCGATCCGCTACGGCACGGCGGTCGAGGCGCTGTTGCGAGAAGTGACTGAGTGGAAGGCCGACCTCCTGGTGCTCGGCTCCCACGGCAAGGGCTGGGCGGAGCGGGTGCTGATCGGCAGCGTCACCGAGAAGCTGCTCAATCACCTCCCCACGTCGGTCTTGGTCGTGCCGGTCGCGGCGGCCGCCCGGCGCGAAACGGCACGCGCGGCCCGGCGCGAGGCAACCCTCGCGACGGCACCGGCGTAACGGATTTCATAGAGAGGGCCGGACGCTAACCCTGGTGTCTTGGCTTGGCTACTTCACATCGAGTCCCGGTGTGGGGCTTTCTCTCTGGCGAACCTCCAGTCTCCCGCATGGGGTCGGGTGGCGGATCAGCTGTCCGGAGCAAATAAGACAAGCGTGCGGTTAAAGCGGACCTGAATCCAGTGTGAACCGGAGCTCCCCTCCCAACGCTTCGCCTCCCCGATCCATCCAATCAAGCGACTCTCAGGAGAAGCTTCTCATGAAACCGTCCATCCTGGTGTGGTCCGCCCTTGGCGTGCTGCTCGTCTCGGCCCCCGCGTCGAGCCAGGCGCCCGCACCGGAGGCCTTCGTGCCACGCCACGTCACGCTCGACGTGCGCGTCGATTACACCGGCCGCACCCTCACCGGCTCGATGACCTACGACCTGGAGAACTGGACCACGCGCCCGGCCGGCGAGGTGTCGTTCCTCGTCAATCGCTTGATGGAGGTGTCAGGAGTGCGGGGCGCTGCGGGTGGCGCGTTGGCGTACACGCAGGACGTGGTGCGCGTCAGCGATGATCCCATCTGGGCCTTCACGATCCTCCGGGAGGATGCGCTGGCGTTTCCCAGCATCGGCGGGACCATGAACGCGGCGAACCGGAAGCGGCCGAGGCCGGACTTCACCTACGATGCCGCGGTGCGCGTGCCGTCGCGGTATCTCGTGGCGACAGGCGGCGCAGCGACACGCACACCGCATGAAGACGGGACGACGACGTGGCGGTACGCGTCCGGCGTGCCCAGCCCGTTCCTGAACATCGCCATCGCACCGTTCGACACGATCGTAGACGGCGGGGTGCGCGTGTTCTACTTCCCGGCCGACAGCGCCGGCGCCCGCCGGCTGATGACGAGCGCCCAGACCGCGCTGCGGACCTTGACCCAGTGGCTTGGGCCGCCGCGCGGGGTCCTGACGCTCACCATCACGGAGATCCCGGACGGCTGGGGCTCGCAGGCCAGCCTTGTCGGCGGCATCATCCAGACCGCCTCCGCGTTCCGCGATCCCACCCGCCTCGGCGAGCTGTACCACGAGCTGTCGCACCTCTGGAACGCACCCGACACCGACAACCCATCGCCGCGGTGGAACGAGGGGCTGGCGATGTTGCTGCAGCACCTGATGCGCGAGCGGCTCGACGGGTGGACCGGCCGGGCGGACTTCTATGAGCGAGAGATCGCGACCGTGCGGGCGAGCGTCGCCGAGGACACGTCGCTGGGCCGCGTCCCCTTCATCGACTACGGCAAGCGCGACATGACCGGCCGGTCCTACGTGGTCGGCGACTTAATGTTTGCGACCCTCTACGACCTGCTGGGCGAGGCCCAGTTCGACAGCGTCGTCGGTGGCTATGCCCGGCAATTCATCAACGGGGGCACCACGCGGGACTTCGTCGCATTCGCCAGGCGCACCGCGTCGCCCGACCTGTCAGCCTTCTTCGCGGACTGGATGTTCACCACGCGGTGGAGCGGGCTCCTGGCGACCGCGACGTCGATCAGGGATCTGGCCGACCACTACCGATCAAAGTGACCGAGGACATCAGACGCCCGACGTTTACCATGCGGTACCCGGCACCGCAATCGGATCAGGACGCGCGGTGCATTACCGCACCCGCAGCGCGTTGAGGATCACGGCGGCGTCGAGCCCCTCCTGTAGCAGCGCACCGACCGGCGGGGACAGATAGCCGAGGCTCGCCACCGCCATCAGCGCGACGCTGACGCCGAGCCCGACGCCGATACTTTGCAAGACGATCCGGCGCATGCGCCGGCTGATCGCGATCGCGTCGCCCACGCGGGAGATGTCGTCCACGAGCAGCACCACGTCCGCGGCTTCCGCAGAGATGGCCGTCCCGTGCGCGCCCATCGCCACGCCGACGGTCGCGGCCGCTAGCGCCGGCGCGTCGTTGATCCCGTCCCCTACCATCATCACCGCGCCGTAGCGCCGCTTCAGCTCCTGCACCGCCGCCACCTTATCCGCGGGCAGCAGGTTGGCGCGCACGGTGCGGATCCCCGCCTGCCCGGCGATCACCTCCGCGCTGGCCTCCCGGTCCCCCGTCAGCATCACCGTGTCGGTCACGCCCAGCACCGCGAGCCGATGCATCAGCGCCGGCACCTGGTGGCGCATGCGGTCGGCGAACTCGATCGCCCCGGCAAGACGGCCGTCCACGCCCACGTAGGCGGTGGTCTCGGCGGGCGGCGCCTCCGACACCGCGATGCCGCGCGTCGCGAGGTAGGCGGCCGAGCCGACTTCCACCGTGCGGCCGGCGACGCGGCCGGACACCCCGCGCCCGGGGGCCTCCCGGAACTCGCCGAGGTCCGCGAGGGGGCCCTGGTGACGACCGTGTTCGACGATCGCCCGCCCCAAATGGTGCGAGGAGTACTGCTCCACGGCCGCAGCGAGGCGCAGCACGTCGGCGGGGGGCAGCCCGTTCAAAGCGCGCACGCGCGCCACGGCAGGGTGGCCGATGGTGAGCGTGCCGGTCTTGTCGAACACGACCGCGCGCGCCAGCCCCAGCTGCTCGATCGCCGTCCCGGTCTTCACGATGACGCCCAGGTCCGCGGCGCGGCTGATCCCCGCGATCACGGCGACCGGGGTCGCGAGGATCAGCGGGCACGGCGTGGCAACGACGAGGACCGCGAGGACCGCCGTGGCCTCGCCAGTGGCGAGGTACGCGACGAGGCACATCCCCAGTGTGAGCGGCGTGAACCAGACCGCGAACCGGTCGGCGAGTCGCTGGATGGGAGGCTTTTCCCGGCGCGCCTGGTCCACGAGCCGCACGATCTGCTGGTACTGGCTCTCGGCCGCGGGCCGAACGGCGCGGGCGTGCAGCACCCCGTCGAGGTTGATGCTCCCTGACAGCAGGGCTGTGCCGGGGCCGGCGCGCACGGGGAGCGGCTCGCCGGTCAGCGCCGACTCGTCCACCGCGGACGTGCCATCGATCACGGTCGCGTCGACCGGGACGAGATCGCCCGGTTTGACGACGATCTCATCGCCGACTCCGACACGCTCTACCGGAACCTCTTCCAGTTGCCCGTCCCGGCGGCGGTGAGCGATACGCGGGGCGCGCGCGAGCAGGGCTTCGAGGGAGCTCGACGCCCGCCCCAGCGCGTAGCGCTCCAGCGTTTCGCCGCCGGACTGCATCAGCACGATGACGGCGCCGGCGAAGTACTGCCCCAGGAGCGCCGCGCCGATGATGGCGAGCGTCGCGACGATGTCGGCAGCGAAGCGGCCCCGCCACACGCCGTGGAGGGTCTGGAAGACGAGCGGCGCGCCGCCCGCGAGGAGGGTGAGGAGGAAGATCCGTTCGGCGACGACCGGTGAGCCGAGCAACCTGGCCGCCAGTCCCGCCGCGAGCCCCA
>WNGR01004329.1_pt1 | contig 16174 bp, 20 predicted proteins | sample 5407581 | NCBI WGS metagenome assembly WNGR01 (sample SAMN13153383, study PRJNA577476) | soil metagenome | isolation source: 80 cm soil or saprolite under Garry oak tree replicate 2 | place: USA:California | collected 2016-06-15 | reverse complement strand
TGGAGGAGAGCACACTATAACGAAGGCCGCGATTGACGCCTTACCCTTGGACCTTGGCCTCGTTAGCTTCGACGCCCATCTTGACCTTAGAGACGAGTATCTTGGTGAGAAGATTATGCATGCAACTTTCATGCGAAGAATCGCGGAACGAATCGGTCCCGGCCACGTCATGGAAGTGGGAATCCGCGCTTTCTCAAAGCCAGAGCTGGACTATTGTAAGAAATCCGGGGTTGAGGTCATCACTCCGCTGGATCTCAGAAGAAGTTCAGTTGAGAAGACTGCTCAGAGAATCAGAAGCTTTCTCGCCAAGTTCGCCCACGCCTACGTCACCGTCGACATAGACGCCTTAGACCCTGCCTACGCACCGGGTGTGGGAAACCCGGAGCCTGACGGACTTTCAACTGACGAACTACTCACCCTCGTGCAAGGATCGATGGGCCGGAACATCATAGGCCTCGACGCGGTGGAAGTCTCGCCAGACCTCGATTCTGGCCAGACGGCAGCGGTTTGTGCAAAGGTCATATTCGAGGCAGTTGCTGCGCTCTCGGTTCGAGGCCTTCAAAGATAATGCTGGATAATTACGTCACCGCCTCGACGACGCGGGTCAAGAGCGACAAGAACGTTCCCAGGTCAAGGTTCGACGAACTCAAACACAAGGCGGAGAAGAGACTCAACTCTTCCTCATCATTCAACGCTAAAGCCAATTTGAACGGTGTCGTCGTTGAGTTCTGGGGCAACAGCCGACACCAGTACGACTTCTGGAAGCTCAACTGGAATGAAGCTAAGGCGAACTCCATCACAGACGCAAGGATCATCTCAGCGTTCGGTAAACACAGAATACTACGGGCAGTGCAAGAGCTGGGCCTTGGGAATGGCCGCTGCGGTTCTTGAGACGTCGAAGAACACTCACTCGATTCATGGGGCCTGCGTTGACGTTGACGGTAAGGGAGTGATAATCGTCGCGCCAACGGGCACTGGTAAGACTACCCAGGCGTTTAAGCTAATGGAGGTCCCAGGCGGTAGGATAGTTGGCGATGACTGGGTCTACATCGATCACGGAGAAGGCCGTAGATTGGGGCATCTTGTGGGAAGGCAGCCTGAGAAGAGTCTCTATATGCGCACAGAGAGCCAGCTCAACAAGGACTGGCTGAGAAAGATCTTCGACGAGAGCAAATGCGAGAATGTTGTTACGAGCAAGTCGAAGTGCGAGTTCACTCAGGGTCCCACAGGCTGCAAACTCACCGGGCGGAATTGTGTCTTTGACGACGGTTTCGAATGGTGCTACTATGCTTTCGGAAACAGCCGAGCCCTCGTCCCGCGAGAGAAGCTGTTCGGAATCGACAAGGTGGCCGACGAAGCCAGAATTCGACTCCTTGTATTGTTACGCCGCGATGAGACGAGCCCGCCAGAAGTCAAACTCGACGCTGACGGTGCAATGCACGTACTTCGAAAGGGCGAGTATATGATTCGTCCCGGAGCAGGACCCAAGGAGATGTGGGGGCGCATGGGATATGAGCCCTGGTACAATCCGTACCTGCTCCACCTAGACCATGCCCGTCAAGAAGAGTTCTTTCGAACAATGATCTCCCGATTCAGAGTGAAGTGTCTATTGTTGAATACAGGGGTTGAGAGCGTGGAGGCGACCCACAAGCGAATAATGAGCTCACTTCACACCTGTTGAGGTAGTATTGTCTAGACTGCTTCCATCGGTTTAGACTCGATCTTCTTCAATTGATTATTGTACATTTCAATGATCTCGACAGCGGTGGTTGCGTCTTCGGGGGCCTTTTCAGTTCTGTATCTTCCAGTGAATCGTGGGAATCTTATTGCAAGGCCCGCCCCCGGTCGAATCGCGTTCATGCCGCAAGTGTGAATCGGACTCAACGTGATCTCCGCCCCGATCACTTCTATTACTAGTCCGGGCACGAACCAAGCGTCCGCCTCAATCTTAGAGTCGACCCTAGCGTGCTTGTGGTCCATTTTGTACTTGTCTAATAGTCCCGGAAGCTTTGCCAGGTCTTCGTCGGTGAAACCAGAGCCGCATTTGCAGACTGTCTTGAACATGTCCTCATTCTCGTCATATGCAGCGAGAAGGAGCGCGCCGTAGGCTCCTCCTCTCCTTCCTCTCCCGGCGAACGCGCCTACTACCACGAGGTCAACTGTGTCTTGCATCTCCGACTTGTACTCTCTCTTGTACTTGATCCAGGCCCACCCTCTCGAACCGGCCTTGTAGATCGAGTCTGGGCCGACACTCTTGATCATCAAACCCTCGCAGCCGTCTGCGATTGCCTGCTGCATGAAATCATCCAACTGTTCAGCGCTTCTCACTATCATCTGGCGGGAGAGACCCAGCCGGTCTCCAGATCTGACCAATTTCTCCAGGGCGCCACGACGTTTGAGATATGGTTGGGCGGTGTAGTCAATTCCATTGGCGAATAGAAGGTCGAAGGCGAAGAATGCCACGGGAATTTCTTGGATCGTCTTCTCAAGCTCGTACTTGCGACCTCTCCGCTGTGATACCAGCTGGAAAGGAAGCAGGTCTCCAGTCGCGTTGTCGACAGGGACCGTCTCGCCCTCAAGAACGATCTCCCCAGTGCCTACTCCCTGCTTCAGAAGCTTCTGGATGTCCGGGAACTGCTCAGTGATATTCTCCAGTCTCCGAGAAAACATGGTGATGCCGTTGTGGGAGAGATGGGCTTGAATCCTCAAACCATCATACTTGTACTCGGCGGCTGCAGTCCCATCCATCTTTTCAAGAATCGCCTTCGCATCGGGAAGCCGTTCAGCCAACATTGGGCGAACTGGAATCCCTACTGTTATCTTGAAGGACTCGATGTCTTTGATGCCTCCAGAAGCCAACCTTTTTGACAGCAGCCCTAGGTCTGATGATCGATTGTAAGCCTGCTCGAGAACCGCTCTCGAGGCTCTCCCACTTGCGAATGCCTGTGAGAGCGCATCGAGGATGGTCATGTCTGCTACGCCCAGACGTAGCCGCCCTAGGGCGGTTCTGATGAGGTATTTGGCCTCGACCGGGGAGGCTTTACCGAGCATTCCTGTCAACTGTCGAATCTTCGACTCTAGGGACCCTGACCCGGCCGACCGGGCTATACGGTCCAGCCCATTGTATACGTCCTCTACTGTAAGAGGTTCTTCCCGGAGCGCGACTTGGGTCTTCTTGCCAAGGAGTTCTTCGACAGCAGTTCCTAGGTCTCCCTTCGCCTTGTATTCGGCAGTCACTTTCTGCTCGGTCGTTCCGGCTACCGCGCTTATGCACTTGATTGCCAGTTTTTCCGCGATTCCGACCTCGATTCCTAGATAGTCAGGGTAGAGCTTTCCTTGAGTGAGGTAGACGACCTTGTCGATTATGGTCGGGGGCGTCTGTTTTAGGAGACCAACGAGGAGGCTGGTGATCTCCAGTCGCTTGGTAGTTCTGCTAATACTCTCATATGCATCGACCAGGCGCGAATAGAACATTCTGATCACGACCTTCAGACTCGCGCCCGCTGCTCAGTCTATGTTATAGAGCGTTGGTTGGGAGGACTGGTCCAATTTTCGGCACTTATTCTCCACATCGTCGGCCATCGAAGTCGTCATCCGCGCGTTACAGAATCGGAAAACCTCAGATCAAGCCCTGATCGCGAATCTGTCAGGCTCGCCCGGTTCTTGCGCCATTCTCTTCCGCTTAACCCACGCTTTCAACGACCCCTGATCAGCCCATTCTATGCCCCGACTCACGAATCTCGCCCGGAAAACAAGCCACCTGTCAAAGTCCTCCCCTCAAGATCTGAAAAGTAGTTGCTCCCTCGCGACGCAAGAGTGCTCTTTCGTGGGACGTTCTGTTGAAGAAGAATCGTTCGACGGGCTTGTCAGTCTTCTCACTCTTCAGCTCTGATGGTTAAAATACCCGTTTCGAGTCTCGGATCGCCGGCCGATGTACTCTTTCCCGGCTTGGAGGCGGGCCCCCTTCATCGCCTTGCTCATCATCATCTTCGTAATCGCATACGCCCCGGCCACGACCCAGGGCACGGCTACCGTCCGGCTCGCGGCCCTCGTCTCACCCAGCAATGTTAGCCACATGTACGTCAGCCTCTCGAGCATCCAAGTCCACCGCGAAGGCTTTCTCAACTGGACAACAATCTCCCAGACCTTCCCCACAGTTGACCTGCTATCCACGGCAACCGGGTCGACACCCCCGACAATGATCTCCACATCAGTCCATTCGGGCCGCTACGATTCTATCAAGCTCTTCTTCACAAACTCGACAGTCTCAGTCAATGGACAGAACCAGGCAGTGGCTCCGCCCAGCCCTATCACTGCGAACATGACTCTGCTCGTCGCACCCAATGGAATCGGTGACCTTCTCCTCGTAGTCGCGTTTGATTATGCGTCACTCTATGAGACCCCGCCCTCACTCTCTTTCGTCCTAATCAGTGTATCAGTAGTATAGAACCCGATAGGGCACGCGCGACCGAAACCATCAAATTCTGCCCGATAGCACCGGCGAGAACATGTGCATCATAGGCAAGAACCAGCTCACCGACCTCATCAAGACCTATAAGTGCATCTACCCCTTCGACTACAGCCTCCTAGACGGGGACGGCTACGTACTCACAGTCAAAGACGAGCGAACACTCCACTATCTCGAACACCAGAACCTAATATCACACGAAGTCGTTTTCACACCGCCAAACTACGTCGCGCACCTAACCGCAAAGAGCAAGTACGGCCGGATGGGACTCTCCTTCCTCAACGCCGCCAAAGTCCACAGCGGCTACGTCGGAAGACTCGCATTGGAACTGGTCAACCTAAGCAACGAGAGACAGCCCATTACGATCCGCCGAGGCGACCCATTGATGCATATCGAATTTGTCAAACGAGAAGGCGAAGCCTCCCCCTACAACGGCAACTACATGTTCCAGTTCATGAGCGAAGAAGAGATCTCTGACTATGTCGGAATCCTCACGCGCGAATTCAAGACAGTATTCCACAAAGATGACCTGCTCGAGGCCGCGAAGCAGAGAGTCGCGCTCGCCTCCACAGCCTAGTGCGTGATCTCATTCAACACCTGGCTAAGCTCGGGATCCTTCACTTCCCTAGAAGCGGACCGGAAAAAATCCTCCACCCTAGTTCTGCCAATCCTCCTTCCGATCCTGTCTGCTTGGAGCGCCATCTCCAGCTTATCGAGCGCGTGGACTAGCAACGCCTCTCTCGTTCGTAATAGTCTTAGATCCGTCCACAGTCTACGATACGAGACTCGACTACTGCTCGGCAGACTCTGGATCAGTTCCTCTATGGCCCTCCGTTTCGCCTCGCGCACCTTAGAAGCTCCACGAATCCTTTTGTCTCCAGGAGTAAGATCTCCCATTATTGCCTCTTCCAGATCATGAATAAGAGCAAGCTTGAGAACCGTCCCAACTTCGTATTTCCTCCGATCCGCTTCCAACATAGCCAACAACGCCAGCCCAAAAGAGTGATCTGCGACAGACTCGACCCTCTTCAGTCCTAACCTCTTCCAGCCCCTTCTCTCCTCGCTCTTCAGCCGGGCTGCATACTGCCATAACTTGACCAGTGGGTCCAACGTGAATCGGTACCGTAAAACACGCGCAAATTCTAAAACCTTTACTTACGTAAACGTACATATACATCTCCGAGTCTGAAACTTGTTCGGCAACCCGTTTGGTCAAGAAAATACTCACCCGATTCGCCGTCGCCAAGAAAACAGCCAAGACCGGAGAAACGGTCTATCGATCACCCAGAATCTATCTGCCCACCAAACTAACAGACGACTCCGTCTTTCCCTTCAAGGAGGGTGATCTTCTGATGGTAAAGGTCGACGGACGAAGGGTGGTTGTCCAGAAAGTACGAAAGGCGTTGGGCCTCACTGCGAGTCCGGATCAGCAACGCCAGAAGTGATATTATGCTCGGAACGCTTGGTAGGACGACGTTAGGTTGCTCAGAGTAACGATTCAGGTAACAAACATCAGTGGAGAACGCTACTGGGCCCCGGACAACCCGTTACCCAGTCAGGTCCAGATCGCGGTAAACATAAACATCGTCGGCTTAGACCAGAAGAACGATTCAACAGCCGAAGCCCCCTTCGTATTCACCGTAAGCTACACACCATCCATAGCACAGCTAAGCATCAAAGGGAAAGCCCAGATATTCGGCGACCGCACCGAGGTTGGCCAGATAATGGAAGATAACAAGAAGAACAAGCCACCGCCCGCAACTGTAATCCAGGCCGTCTCCAGCATAGCCATGGCCGACGCAATCATCATCTCAAGAAGCCTCGGAATCCCACCACCCCTCCCACCAATGGGTGTTCCTGCTGAAGGAGCAACTCAGCCAGGGCTAAGGAAAGAATCCAGATACACAACTTAGAAACCAAAAGCCGGACTCCAAAATATTGGAGAGGTCTTATCTCTCCAAAAAATTGGAGTACACGAAACCCCTAGCCGACAGAGGCCGTTTCACACATCATTGTCCTTTTCGCGGTCTGTGTCCGATTGGGCATTCATGGTTCATCGTGAGCAATCATGCCAAAGTTTGCTTTCTACAACAGAAAGCAAACCCTAAATCATCATTTTCGCGATTCTACACGGTCACTGACAGCGAATGGCTCACAAGAAACGAAAGGTCTGGCTTACCAGCGAGCAAGTAGACACCATGCTAACTCAAGCCAAACATAACAGCGAAAGAGACTATCTTCTGTTGCTACTGATGCGTTATGGACTCAGGTGCGGCGAGATAGTTGGATGGCGAGGCTTACCAGGCATTAGAATCGAAGACATTAGAGAAGATGGGATCTGGGTGAAAGGAAAAGGGTATGCTAGAGGAATCGTTCAGGATCGACTAGTCGTAATGCCGGGAGAGATGATTAAGCAACTCCGCCTCTATGTCTCTCAGACTCGCGTGGGCCATTTCCAAGAAAATCATGAGGACAAAGTGTTCCCGATCTCCGCGGTCCGAGCGGAACAAATTGTGAAAGGATATGCTAAGGATGCAGGGATAGACGATTGGGAGAGGGTGGGACCCCACCGTCTCAGAGCATTCTTCGCCACCGATGCCAAAGACAAAGGCCTAGACGCGTTTACGATACGTGACCTCATGCGCCACAGGAATATTACCACAACCAACCTGTACGTCGGTCAATCCTCCACGGAAAGACTATCGAAGATCATGGAGAAGCTGGCATCAGGATAGGAGAATACGACGCAGTTTCAGAGCAAGTTTGGGCGGCATATTCGGACCGCTTTACTTGCGTAAAGACGTCCCTCACCGTGGCTGGGTCCCCTCCCGCTGATGCCGACCCGAAGCGCCATAAGTATTAAACGGGGCCATCCGCTCCGCCGAAATTGTGACCGCTGATGCCGCGTAGAGCTGTCCGTGGACCTCCAAGGCAAAAGACGACTATCCTTTTCAAGGCGGGAAACCTTCCCAGTAACGCTGGGGAGTTGTTTCGGCGAGTATTCTGGAAGAGCGATTTTCTGGCGAGCGAGGCGCAGAATTTCTGGCATGAAGTCAAGCGGTCTGAGCCGATGGGCTTACCAATTCAGGCTTGGAAAGACTGGATTTCAAAGCGCAGTATGAGCGTGGGTCAATTCTACAACATGATCCATGGTCTCGTCGGAGCAGGATTTATCGAGAAGAAGGACTCGAGATGGCACCTAAGCGGCGGTTTTCTCCGCGAACTCGAACAGATGGTCTCGGTCTACTCATCGGAGAGTGGTCTACAACCGCAGCCACACTGAGCATCACGATAGCATTAATCGCTCCAATCTAGCCGCGGACAGTGGAGTCCCGGCATAATCTCCCGCGCGAATCTATCTCTCCAAGCCGTATCCGGGTTACGGAAACCGGTTTCCGGTCTTTGGCTTTGACCAGCCTTACAATGTACAGGCGAAGCACAGGCAGGCCTCGATGCCGTCTGAGAACATTCGTCCTCATCCCGTTGGATCGCGTCTCTTCGCTCACGACCAGGGCTTCGAGCCCCTGCTTCCTCACCGCGGGGCCGAATGGGTCCTTCAGCTCAATGATGTTCGCCCGTCTCAGCCAACTCCGTGATCTCAGGAATTTTCGCAGATCTCGCTTCCTTGCAGAAAACGCCCGAACATTATGATGCTTGTGAAGTCTTGAAACGAGCTTGTCTCCCGTAACACCGATGAATACTGTCTCTCCCAGCTCGAACGCTCGGCCCAGAAGACGCTCATGCCCAACGTGCAATATGTCAAAAGTGCCCCCGACGGCGATGGTTCTGTGAGCAAATTTTGAATCGTTCAAGCCGGCTATCTCGAACAGAGACTTTTGGGGTGATAGACCATGATCTTCCTATGAACGATCTCTGCTATTTATTGGATAATGTCCGAGACTAGGTTTCATTCGAGTTGAAGACGAAATCTTCTGAATTCGACTCTCGAACCCTCCTTTCCATAATCGAGGAAGCCCATTGGATAACTTCCTACGAGGTAGCCCGGGGGAGATTCGAACTCCCGTCAGCAGGTGACTCCTTCCCAACCGTCTTGGGATCCAGAGCCTACTAGGGACGCTTGAAATGTCTGGCCCGTAACGTCCGTGCTATGCTAGACCACTACACCACCGGGCTACGGTGGGCTAACCACCTAAGCTTGTCCATAAGAGGTTTCGAGGGCTGAAACCGACCTTACCTATATACTTGTCGAAAACCTTTTATACACTCAGCGCAAGTTGGCTCTCACTTTCCTTGAGTCGAGCCTCCACAACTGCTCCGGTATATCCTGTCGAACCGATTGAGTGACGGCTCAGAGGAGAAGATTGAGGGGGAGACAACGACAACTCCGACAGCTCCGGGTGGAAAACCGCCTAGAATCCATGTTTGTCCCGAATGTAGCAGTGTCAACCTCATCGAAGATTTTGATCAAGGGGAAACTATCTGTCAGGACTGCGGACTCGTGCTCTCTCAGAACCTAATGAGCCGGGGCCCCGAGTGGCGTGCTTTTACAAAGGAGGAGAAGGACTCGCGCGGACGGGTTGGGATCCCAACCTCATTTTCGATCCACGATAAGGGACTGTCGACTGTAATTGATCGAGTCAATCGGGACGCATATGGGCGTCAGCTCCCTATGGAGACGAGGATGGAGATGCTTAGGCTTCGGAAATGGCAAATACGAACGCGAGTTCACTCGTCATCTGATCGTAATCTCGCTCAGGCGATGGCGGAGCTTGACCGGCTTACTGACAAGCTTCATGTCCCGGCGAACGTTAAGGAGAACTCAGCAGTAGTTTATCGTAAGGCTCTCGACAGCGGCCTTGTCAGGGGACGTTCGATCGCGGCGATTGCCGCTGCCTCTCTCTACGCAGCATGCAGATCATCAGAGACCCCTCGCACACTGAAGGAAGTGGCGGGTGCCAGCAGAATAAAGAAGAAAGATGTTGCGAGATGCTACAGGCTTCTACTTCGCGAGCTTGAAATGTCTATGCCGGTCGAGGACCCAATAAGATGCATCTCCAAGATCGCGAGCCGAGCGGAGATTTCAATGCAGACACAACAGTCGGCCATAAGAGTTCTCAAGGACGCCAAGAAGAAGGGAGTGGTCGCAGGCAAAGACCCCATGGGGCTCGCGGCGGCCGCACTATACGTCGCCTGCGTCCTCGAAAGCGAGAAGAAGACTCAGAAGGAGATTGCGGAGATCGCCAATGTGACAGAAGTCACAGTGCGGAACCGCTACAAAGGCCTTAAAGACTCACTGGGTCTCTCGGCTTGAAGGTCAGGGTTATCTGAGGTACTGCCTCATGCTCTGTATATTATTGAAGACAGTGCTCCACTGAGGGTGTGGCGCGGAACTAGCTCCGCTGAAACCATTCAGCGAGATAGAAAACCTGACTCGAGGATCACGGGAATAGTAGTAGATGATGTCGAGCTTCTTCTTCGGGGTTGCATTGGATAGGCTTCTCTTCAGAGCATTGAACAGATACTTGTTAAAGAACTCCAGCTCAATGGACACGGAGATGCGCTCGCTCATTCTCCCACTAAGACGAATAAACATAGTTAGCATTGAATATTTATCGCTATACGTTAGACTCGAGGCGTACCCCTATCAAAGGCCTACCCTGGAAGGCTCCAGCAATCCCTAGTACTCCGCAGATGCCCGCAACCCGCGCTATGCGGTCGGCAAGGGCAGTACCGGGATTCGTCACTCTGAGGTTACAAATCCGATTTTATCACAGTCAGAGCATATTACCAGCGGGGACGGGATGGAGGAGAAGCCGACAGTTCTTATCGTTCTCATAGGCACGTGGCTATTCTGGTTTCTGTTTTTTCTGGCTATCGGAGTCTAGCTCATGAAAGAGGGCACGCTTAAATAAGTGGGAGGCGCTACGATGCTTGTGGACGAATCGAAGGGAGTTTTAGGCTTCTAGAATGGCCGACGTTTGTTCGACCTGCGGCCTGCCGAAGGATCTTTGCGTCTGCGGAACAATCAGCATGGAGCAGCAGACAGTGAAGGTACGTATGGAGATGCGTAAATGGGGAAAGCCTGCAACCATTGTCGAAGGAATAGATGGAAAAAGCGTCAATCTTTCTGACCTCGCGACCAAGCTGAAGACCTACTGTGCGTGCGGTGGAACATCGAAGAACAACGCTATTATTCTTCAAGGAGATCACCGCGACAAAGTCAAGAAAGTCCTGGTCGGCTACGGGTTTCCAGAAGCGAGCATAGAGCTTCACTAGGCACATAGATTCTTTGTCGGCTTTACTCGACGTCTTTCGATCTATCCGACAGGGAGCGCATGGACCGCTTTCATGTCCGAACTGCGGGGCGAGTGTGAAGCGTTCACGCGCACCCTTGGAAGGGTGGATACTCCCGACGAGGTATCTCTGTGCGAAATGCGGCTACTCGGGGTTCCTTGCTCTAGAGGAGGAACGTGAGAATGCAGCTCCGCCGGAATAGCCGGCCAAACTCACTATCACTGAGACTCCGGATTCCACAATTTTACAGCCTTCTTCAGCCCTTCGTCCAAGGTAAATTTGGGCGTCCAGTTCACTTCCCTCTTTATTGCCGAGTTGTCGAGAACGAGATAGGCAGGATCCTGGCTCTGAGGCCTTTCAGGATAGCCTGGCGGATATGATCCGAAAACGACTCTTCCTTTGAATCCGACAATTGAAGACAGCCGCCTGGCAAGGTCCGCGTTTGTAATCGGGTTTCCAGGAGACACGTTATAGATTCCTCCAACCGCCCTTTCGTTCCGTGCCACGTCCAAATAGGCGTTGACGTGGTCTTCTACGAACATGTAGTCGCGAACCGAGTCTGGGGCGCCTACATAGCAAATTTCTCCTTTCAACATTTTTGATATGAGATACTCTGTGTAGAAGCCGCCCTCCAAGCTCCGTCCGTAGCTGTTGATTGGACGCATGATCGTTCCTCGCAGATGATAGATTTTGTTGGCCATCTGAACATACTGGTCTGCAGCGGCTTTCGTCACGGCATATGGCGATGCAGGCTTGAGTATTGCTTCTTCTGATATCGGTCGCCCGCCTGGTTGCCAACCGTAGACCTCTGCGGTGGAAGCTGCTATGAGCCTGGTATTCGGGGATTGTTTCAGGATTGCATGCACGAGGTTCACGGTTCCGTCAAAATTGATTCCAATGTACGGGTAGGGATCGTCGAATGATAATCGGACTGGCGTAAGCGCCCCGAGGTGAAACACTATACTTGGATCAGATGCCTCAACCGCCGACAGGACCGAGTGATACCTCACAAGGTCACCCTCGATGAGATGCACCTTGGAGACAATACTCTCCAGCCTCTTCAGCTCTCTCTCTGAGGAATGTCTCACAAGACCGTACACATTATCTCCTTGATCAACCAACTTCGAGGCGAGTTGTGATCCTATGAAACCCGTTACCCCAGTGACAAGTACGTTCAACCGTGGCGATTCTCCTTCAGGTGTTCTTCCGCCTCCTCGAGCTCTCTTAATGAGTTGACTGTGGTGAATGACCCTCGGTGACGATAAGCGCCTAATTTGTGAAGGCGTGAAAGCCTTGGGAATGTTGCCCTTTCAATATCGCCGTGACGAGGCAGGTACTTGATGATCCTTTTGTCGAAGACGTATACTCCAGTAGAAATGAATCGTTCCTTGAGGATAGGCTTCTCAAGAAATCCAAGGCAATAATCGTGGTGATCGACTTTCACAAGCCCGAACGGCAGTCGAGGGTGGACGACAGCGATTGTCGCAATAGCACTCTTCTCTGCATGTTTTCTGATCAAGGAATCCAGTTTTAGATCGGTTATCTGGTCACCGTTAAGGGCGAAGAAAATGTCGTCCCGGACATATCGGCCGATCGCCATCCTGAATCCCTCTCCCGTCCCTCCCTCCACCGTATGGACGCTGTAGGTGATTCTAACCCCGAACCGGTGTCCATCGCCAAAATAGTCGACTATATGGTCTTTGAGATAGGCCACGCCGATTACTATGCTTGTGACTCCGTTCCCCCTTAGCCATTCAACAACCCATTGGAGGAGAGGTTTTCCCCCAACCCTGACGAGCCCTTTGGGGAGGTCCTTAGTGATCGGTCGCAGTCGTATCCCTTCACCGCCTGAGAGAACGACTGCCGTCCGAACCGGGTTCTGCCGACTGCGCAAGGGAGATTCAAGTGAAGCCTCGGAAGAGTAAGTATAAGGATTCTATATTCGGCAATGGACTGATACGGCACTCCTGACTTCTCTCTGAACGATATCTATTCGTGACCTTAAAACAAGAGTGTTCTGCATTGGACCGGGGTCTTCTTGTTTGCAATGACTAGAATCGTTCACCAGTTCTCCAAACAAGCTACCGCTGAGATATCCTGCTATGTCTCCTCGCCTATCTAGACGACAGACGTATCGCAACAACTAGATGCTGGATAGGACGTTTCCGACGCATTCGGTAACAAAGGATAATTAAGCTGTAGAACCGGTAAGATTTCGCGAGACTATGAGCGAAGATCCCCCGGCTACAAAGTATGTGGTCGAGATCTTTTCACCGGAAAAGCCGCCGCCTACTGCAAAGCAATATGTCAACGAGCTGAAGGGAGTCGCTGGCGGGAAGCAGATAGCTAGGATGAAAAAAGAGGCCGTGGCATGTCCTGTTCTGAACGAGACAGTCTCGTTTGTCCAATGCTTTGGTTGTCCAAACTTTATTCGTCGGGTGAAGGGGAAGGTCGACTGTAGAGGACTGCCTCTATCCACGGCTTAGAGGCAAGCTCGAGTCTGCCAGGCCTAGTCTGCGAAGCAGAAACGTAACTCCTACTGACCGCGATATATTTCTAGGCCGAGGACCAGCTTGGTAAGCAAGCGGTTGTAGGGAGCGTCGACTCCGAGCCGCCCAGCCAATGAGGCTATCCAACCATTCAGCTGTCGAACCTCAGTTCTCTTTCCGGCTTCTATGTCTTGAAGCATTGAAGACTTGTTGCTCCTGGTCAATGCTAGAACCTGTAGGAGCATAGGTCTCGGGGCTGGATTGAGCGAGACACCATGAGCCCTCGCCACAGCACTTCCCTCGTGAACCATTGCGTTGGAGATTGATCTTAGATATGGTATCCTTAGGAGCTCTCCATTAGGAACTCGTAAAAGCGTGGTTATCGGATTGATTGCGGAGTTCACGATGGCCTTTGACCAGATTACACCCTCGATATTCTTGCTCGCCTCAGTTCTAAATCCGGCTTTGCGAAAGACCTCTCTGAGAATTCCGCATCCGTTCGAGGTTACTCTATTAACTTCTCCAATCCAAGTCGTGCCTTTTCCGGTATGCGTGACCTGACCAGGCCCAGTTTGGAGTGCAGCTTCTGTCGTTGTTCCCGCTAGAAGCTTTTGCTTGGGTAAGTATCGGCGAAGAGTCTCGATGTTTCCTAGACCATTCTGAAGGCTCAAAACTAGGCCATTGCCTCCAATCGACTTCTGTAGAGCTCGAGTGGTTGCTTCCGTGTCGTAGGCTTTGACTGTCAGTAGAACGAGATCTGGATCATCTCGTCTCGATAATGACCGCTTCACTTCTAGATGTGCCCTGACAGTGGTTCCGGACGGTTCTCTTAGAAGCACGCCCCTCTTTCTGATGGAAGCGATGGTCCGCTTGGTATGGTGTATTAGCAGGACGCTGTGGCCTGAGTTGTGCAGTCGCACTCCGAACAGACAACCAATCGCGCCGGCTCCCACGACGGCTATCCGCAATCCGTCAAGTCTTCCGTCGAGAATCGACCGCTAGTCTCTGGTCGTCTTCCATTTTGAAGATGTTCTGCTCTGTGGGAAAATCGCCGCTTCGCACATCACCTGTATACTTCTCGAGTGACTGCTTGATAATGGTGGACACATCGGCGTAGCGTTTGGCAAACTTAGGGGTGAACCTTGGGTAGAATCCTATGATGTCGTGAATCACGAGAACCTGGCCGTTACAAAACCTTCCTGACCCGATACCAATTGTTGGAATCGACACTTTCTCCGTAATCGCTCGAGCCGCCTCTTCTGTAACCATCTCCAAGACGATTCCGAAGGCTCCAGCCTTCTCAAGTGAAACAGCGTCGTCGACGAGGTCTGCGGCTGAAGTCGGACTCCGTCCCTGGACTCGGTATCCTCCTTGCAGCGTCGCTGTCTGAGGGGTAACCCCGATGTGTCCGAGAACGGGAATTCCGGCTCGAGAAATTGCTCTGACGATCGGAGATGTATCCCTGCCGCCTTCTACTTTGACAGCTTCCATTCTACCCTCTTTTACGAATCGTCCCGCGTTCCGAACTGCCTCTGCTGTTGACGCTTGAAAGCTCATGAATGGCATATCCCCGATGAGGAGAGGATGTGTGGCTCCTCTCTTGACCGCGCGACAAACTGGGAGAAGCTCGTCGACAGTTACCGGAATCGTGTTTTCGTATCCGAGGACCACCATTCCGTACGAGTCGCCGACGAGTATTGAGTCGACGCCGACCTCGTCTGCAATCGCGGCAGTAGGATAGTCATAGGAGGTAACCATGACTATCTTCTTAGCTTCGGCCTTCATCCGTCGGAAGGTCGCAACTGATACTTTTCGTTTTTCGATTGTGTCTGTAGCTTTCAGACCTACGCCCATCCTCTTAGATATTCAATCATTTCTCTAACTGAACTCTCTAGATTACGCTGGTTGTCAAAGTCAGATACAAATCGCTCTAGACTAGTGCGCCGCATTTTCTTCAGTCTGTAAGAGGCCTGGGTCAAGGCCGGGATAGCTCTTATCACGTTGTCGACAATTGAGACCGAAGCTGCCCGAGAGGTCCGCGAGAGAGGGTTGAGGTCTATCGCGATTGTTTTCTTTCCATCTCGCGAAAGAGCTTCTGCCCTATCGCCATCCTCCAAGGGAATTAAGACAACATCTGCCTTTCCAATACCTCTCGGGTCCGTCTGTCTTCGTGAACTCGCTATGCCTCGGATGGTGCTGCTTGCAGACTTTCCTACGCCAAGAACGTCTCCCGCGCCCAAGCGTTTGAGATAGCTCGCGATTAGACGTTCTCTCTTGCTGGTTCGATGGAAGAGGTTGACTTCTATCGGTGCCGAGATGGCCGCGGATAGGTTCACAATCTCCTTTCCGGCGAGGGCGGCAGTGTTCCCGTTGACCGATAAGACCGGATGCTCTGCCATAAGCAGAAGAGCGGCTGCTGCGGATGTGGCGGCAGTTGCTGCTGGTAGAGTCTCTTCACCCAGGATATAGTCGAAAGCCTCTCCTCTGCCATGAGCGATCAATCCTTGGGGAACGACAATGCCTTCACTCATGGCCTTCGCAAGCCTTTCTCGAGTTGCGAGGGACAAGAACCTTGGGTGATGTGTGCTCACGTTCATATCAGGTGTGCACCTGAGTTCGCTATCCGGGAAACGTTTGGAGTCATACCGCGCCTTTGAAGAAAGGTTGTCACAGTAGGCGCTACATCCTCTGGAATTAGACAAAAGATCGATTCTCCCAGCATTGTCATGCTCGATTTGAAGCCTGTCGAGTCGAGTCCGAAGATGAGCTGTGACAACCTTCGAGACATTAAACCCACACATTCTGAGAATTCTTTCGATAGCATCATGAAACTGGTCTGCGGGGCTCGCCTGTCGAACCTCCGGATCAAGCCATTGCCGCAAGTGTTAACACGTCTCTTGAGACTAACCCTTTCAAGGACGGACCTGGTCGAGATTGGACCAAAACTAGCGGTGATCAGTCT
>WNGR01009757.1_pt1 | contig 16178 bp, 16 predicted proteins | sample 5407581 | NCBI WGS metagenome assembly WNGR01 (sample SAMN13153383, study PRJNA577476) | soil metagenome | isolation source: 80 cm soil or saprolite under Garry oak tree replicate 2 | place: USA:California | collected 2016-06-15 | reverse complement strand
CCGCGTTCCAGCGGAACGAGCTCAAGCCCGGCCACAAGCCCGTGATGGCCGAGATCGACACGACCTCCTCGCACCTGCCCTGGGCCCCGTTGCCGACCATGGTGCCCTGGAACAAGGTCGGTAACGGCTCGATATTCGATCCGCAGCCCGCGGAGAGCGAATCCTCGACCACGGTCTGGCGCAACGAAAGCACCGTGCGCCAGTTCTACGGCATGTCGATCCAGTACTCGCTGACTGCCCTCACCTCATGGGTCACAGAGCTGAACGACCCGAACCTCGTGCTCATCTTCATGGGCGACCACCAGCCCCACACCGCCGTCTCCGGCTCCGGAGCTAATCACAACGTGCCGGTCTCGATCGTTACCCGCGCCCCCTCGGTGCTCAAGCAGATGTCCTCCTGGCACTGGCAGAACGGGCTGATGCCTGATCTCAGCGCTCCGCTCGAGCCCATGGACGCCTTCCGCAACAAGTTCCTCAACACCTTCAGCTCGGCCGTGGCCCAGACGGCATCGGCCGGGACCGCAGGCCACTAGTCAGTGAGTCAGGGAAGGTGGCTGGTGTCGTTGACGCGGTGGACGGCGGCGAACCCGCGGCCGTGCCACTGGATCTCGTTAATGCAGGCGGAGCCGAGATACAGCCGGTAAAGGGTGCCAAGCGGGACGCCGAGAGCCCGGCACAGCATGATCTTTATCGGGGTAACGTGACTGACCACCAGGACGGTCTGGCCGCCGTGATCCCGCAGCAGCCGGTCACAGGCCCGGTTCACCCGGCATGAGGTGTCGGCGAAGCTCTCCCCGCCCGGCGGTGCCTGTTCGGGGTCGCGCCGCCACGCCGCCGCAGCCGCGGGCCACCGCTGCTGGATTTCTTCCAGGGTGAAGCCTTCCCAGTCACCGAAGTCGGTCTCACGGAGATCATCATCGATGGCTGCGGTCAAGCCCAGTTCGCCGGCCGCAATCGCGGCGGTGGCGACAGCGCGCTGCAACGGCGAGCTGACCACGGCGTCGATCGGAGCGCCGCTGGCGAGGCGGCCGGCGGCGGCCTTGGCCTGCCGGGTGCCGCTGGCGCTGAGCGGGAGGTCGCGCAGTCCACTGAAGCGGTGTTCAGGTGATAGCTGGGTATCGCCGTGCCGCAGCAGGACAGTGGTGGTGGGATCTGCTGTGGGGTTATCCCAGCCCAGCGTCATACGGCTGCCCCCGCGATAGTGACGAGTGATCTTTCCTATCACAGGACACGAAGATGCCAGCAGAACGGTTCAGCTGCCCGCTCTTAGCCTCGTCACAGTACCCATGCCGTACGACCTGGCCGGGCCGGTGTCAGCACCGTGCGCGGTATCCGCCAAACGCGACGGGATTTTCCCAGACTCGCACGGCCAGTGATTCGCCGCCTGCCGCGGTTACGACGGGCGAGAGGGTGTCATGCACCCAGCGGGCGAACACCTCGACGGTGACCGCCTCGGCCTCGGGTGGGCGTATCTCCTCCAGGTTGCGGTCTTCGACCCGGCTGGTCAGCTCGGTGAGCGCCGCTTCCAGCACATCCAGATCACAGACCATGCCCCGCCCGTCGAGCTGCTCGCGGTCCACCACGATATCGATCCGGTAGTCATGATCATGGAGTTGCCCCTCTGGCCCGGGCAGTCCCGGCATGATGTGGAAAGCGCGGACGCTTCGGCTCAGCCCGACTTCACAGGTCACCGGCAGCACTCCTGTCGTAGTTGAGAACGGCATGCATCAGCCCAGGTCTCCCCTGGTCCACGGCTCGGAACGCCTCGGCGGCGGCACCAAAGTCGAAGTCGTGAGTGCACAGCTGCGCCAACGGTAGCTCGGGCAGCAGTTCAACGGTCTCCTGGCGGCGCCGAGACCGGCTCCAGGTCCCGGACAGCCGGGCCGGCACGGTGGAGACCTGCGTGCTGCGAATCGTCAGACGCCGCCGGTGGAAGGCGCCGCCGAGCGGCAGAACCACGGGTTTGGTACCGAACCACGACGCGACCAGCAGGGTCCCCTCGTGGGCCAGCATGTCCAGCGCCACCGCTGGCGCATCCGGGTTACCGCTGGCGTCAATGACGAGCGGAACCTCCTCCTTCACCAGTTCCTCCGGTGCTGCGGTGGTGACGCCGAGGCTGCTGGCCACGGCTCGGCGCCACTGGAGCGGCTCGGCGATCAGCGGCCGCCACCCGGAGCGCTGCAACAGCAGGCCGGTCAGCAGCCCGAGCACGCCGGCCCCGAGCACGATGACCCGGTCTCGATATCCGGTCCCCGAATCGAGCGTCACCTGCAGCGCCGTCTCGACCAGCGGCAGCAAGGTTGCGGACGCGGGATCGATTCCGGGCAGCGGAATCAGTTCACTAGCCGGCGCCGCAAATATGTCCTGGTGCGGATGGAACGCGAAAACCGCCTGCCCGGACTCCGCCACTTCGCCGACACACGCATACCCATAGGCGAAGGGATAGGAGAAGGTGCCGCCAAGCGCGTCGATCGTGTCGTCCAGCGCCAACTCGGCAGGGATCTCGCCGCGGTAAACCAACCGTTCGGTGCCGCCGCTGATGCCAGAGCACACGGTGCGGACAAGAACCTCACCGGCCGCAGGCCGCGGTGTGGGCAGTTCCCTGATCTCCACACAGCGCGGCGCGGTATGAAATAGCGCGCGGGCAGGCACGCAGCTCATTTACCCGCCATTTTTCTGTACAAAACGGTTGATTTGCCCACCTGGTGCAGGGGTGTAAATACGGCGGCTCCGGCTCCCTTACGGTGATAACAGCGCGTCAGGCTCTGCCGCGCTGAGTCACGCGTGTCATGGTCGGCCGGATATGACATAGATGATCTTACGGGAATCGTGCCGTTTCCCGGGGCGCGGTCCGGTCGAAGCCCGGCGCACCTTAGGCCCGGCTCAGTCGGCGACCGACTGCTGCGCGCTCGGCTCGAGCCGGGGTTCGTCGAGGCGCTGCAGGTGCCGTACGCTCGGCGCCGCGAGCATCGCGGCGACTGCGGCGAGGTCGACCGCGGCTGCTATCCAGAGCGTGCGGCCCATCCCGATCGCAGCCGCCACCACTCCTGCGAGGGCAAGTCCGAGCGGCTGGCACAGCAGGGAGCCGAACCAGTCATAAGCACTGACGCGCGAGAGTGACGCCGGCGGGATGTGCTGCTGCAGTGTCGTCTCCCAGAGCGTGTTGAAGAGCATGTTCCCGAAGCCCGTGACGAGCGCTGTGACGACGAGGGTCTCCCAGGGTAGCTGCAGCGCGAGCAGGATGGCCGGCAAGGCATTCGGGACTACCGCGATCGACGCGAGCAGGAGCGGGCGCCGCGGCTTGAGGCGAAGCGCCGTCGCGCCGGCCGCGAACGCGCCGATGGCCGAGACGACCAGGATCGCCGTCCACGCGCCGGCGCCGCCGTGGCCCTGCTTGATCCACGCCGCGGCGAGCACGAGCCACACCGAGCTCATCATGTTCCCGAGGGACGCACTGACCACGATCAGCCAGACCCAGGTCCGGGCGGTGAACTCGCGCCAGCCGTCGAGCAGGTCGCGCGCGAACGACTGCGGCGGCAGGCTGACGTGCAGCGGCAGGTGCAGGCGGGCGAGGTAGAAAGCGCTAACCCCGAAACTCGCCGCATCAATGGCGAGCGCGTACCCCGGCCCGACGGTGACGATGAGAATGCCCGCCAGCGCCGGGCCGACAAACTGCATCGACGCCATCGACATCCCGCGCAGGGCGTTTGCCTCCTGCAGCCGCTCCGCGCTCACGGTCATCGGCGTGAGCCCGGTCGATGCGGGGTTGAAGAACGCCGTCCCGGTTCCGGCAAACGCCTGCAGCACGACCAGTTCCCAGACGCGCGCGGTATGCGAGAGCAGCAGCGCCGCGGTCGCCGCCTGGATGGCCATGCGCGCGACGTCGGCGGTGAGCATCACGCCGCGCCGCGGCAGGCGGTCGGCAAAGACGCCGCCGACAAGCAGGAAAATAACGAGCGGGGCGGTCTTCGCGGCAATCACGAAGCCGAGGTCGCGTGCGGACCCCGTCAGGTCGAGCACGGCCCAGGCGAGCGCGAACGGCGTGACAGCATCGCCGAGCAGCGACACCAGCTGCCCGGTGAAGAACAGGCGAAACTCGCGCTCCTGAAGCGCACCGAGCGGGATCCGCCGCACCTAGGTCTTCTTCCCGGGGGTTCAGCAGCCCATGCGGGCCCACCGCCTGCTCCATGAGACTCCGTCCCGGCTCGAGCTGGCCGCGCCGCACAAGCCGATGCCGTGCCAGCCTCATCATCCTCGACGAGCGCAAACACGGCCTCGGCCCAGCAGACCGGCTAGCAGGTACCGCCGCACGGCAGGCCCGGCTGCGGTGGATGCAGAAGCTTCCGGCCTGCTGAGCCGGTCAGCGTACCGATTTGCCTGCAGCAACGTGCGGCTTCTCAGTTTCGGGGGCGTTAGCGTCGTGGATCAGTGTTTCCGGGCCGCCCGCCGGCGACAGGTCAGGCTCGCTGCCCCGGCTGTGGAAGATCGTGAAGTAGATCACCGAGCCGCCGATGAGGCACGCTCCGATGGTGCCGCTGCGGGTCGGCTCCGGGCCTGGCCCTCTGGGGCGTCGTCCTCATCGCTGCGTCGGTCCTTGGGGCAGCCGCTGGCTTGCTCCTGGCCGCCCGCCGCGGGCAAGCCCGGCAATCCTCCTCGCACGCTGACCGTGCCTGATCACCAAGCCAGAAACCCGGCCGGCAACGACCAGGCAAGACCACAGTGGCCTACGAGAAGTACGACATCGTGGAATGGGCCAAGGACTCGACTCTCGTGGCCTGCTAAGGCTGAGCGCGGGGCGATGCAAGAACGATCCGGTCATCCATCTTCCGGGGCAGCACCCAGATGGAAGCCAGTACGCCGCGCTCCGCGACGGTAATGTCGCCTCGGGTTCCGCAGCGACCGTCAGGGCGCGGACGTCACCGTCCGCAGCCTTCGATGGCCGCACGTCCACCGCCAGCGTGACGGCTGCCTCGCTGCTCAGGGCCAGTCCCTGTGCCCATAGCCGGGCGACGGCGGCTTCACCCAGATGGCGCGCCGGAGCGAGATAGGTCTCGGTACGGGCAGGCGGCAACGGCGGCACTCCGGCCGACTCGCGTACCGCCGTGGCCGCCGCCGCGAGCCGAACTGCCCGCTCGGGCTGCTTCTCGCGCACGGCCAGCGCCGCGAAGGCCTCGAGCCCGCGTGCGACGCCAATGCGGGCGCCAGTGGCCTGGCTGATCTTGATGCTCCTGGTCAGGTGGCGCTTGGCCTGCCCGGCCGCGCCGAGGTCCAGGGCCACCCGCCCCAGGCCGGCCACGCAGCGCGCGATCTCCGTCCTGGTGCCGACCTCCTCCAGGATCGGCAGCGCCTCCACGTATCGGTCATGCGCCTGGCCTGGATGTCCGCCGAGCCGGGCCAGGTCGCCGAGGCCGAGCAGGGCCCGGGCAGCTCCCCACTGCTGATCGATGCGCCGCATGATCGCGACCGAGGCGCTGGCCAGCTGTGCGGCCTCTCGCGGCTTGCCCATCCGGGCCGCGATCGCCGCCCGGGTGCCCAGCGCGTAGCCCTCGTTCCACCCGTCACCGGCGGCCTGCGCCACCGACAGCGCCTGGTCCGCCCAGGCCAGCGCCGCCTCCGCCCGTCCCGTTTGCACGGCGATCTCGCTGAGCAGGTTCAGCGCCGCCCCCGTCCAGAACTCCTCGCCCGCGTCCCGGCACAGCGCCAGCCCCTCCTCGGCGAGCGCTTCGGCAGCGGCGGGATCGCTGGCCAGGGCAAGCTGCGCCCGCGCCACCAGGGCTGCGCCACGTATCCGCGGCGCAGACGCCGGCCCGCTAGGTTCCAGGAAGGCATCCAGCCATTCGCCGCCTTCGGCGAAGGTGCCCCAGACGAGCCAGCGCGGGCTGACCGCGATGCAGATCCGCAGCCCGGTTTCGGCGTCGTCATGATCCAGGCACCAGGTCAGGACCTGGGATATGTTGCCCTCGTCGACGTGGTACCGGCGGGAACAGCCGACCCGTTCCGGCCAGGGGACCGGGCCGGTAGCCATCCCGACCGCCAGGCTGTGCTCCGCGATACGCACCACGTAGTCGCGCAGCGCGAGCTCGAACCGGGCTGACTCCCCGGCGTCAGCCAGCCGGCCGGGACGTCATCACCAGCGCAGACCTGCTCGGCCATCTCCAGTGACCATCCGGCGAAGACCGACAGCCGCCGGAACAACATCTGCTCGGCCTCGGTGAGCAGCGCGTAGCTCCACTCGATCGTGGCGCGCAGCGTGCGCTGGCGCGGCGAAGCGGACCGGTCGCCGGTAACCAGCAGCGCGAACCTGTTGCCCAGGCGCGCGCAGATCTGGTCCACCGACAGGACCCGGACCCACGCGGCCGCCAGCTCGATCGCCAGCGGCAGGCCATCCAGGCCCCGGCAGACCGCGGCGACGGCCAAGATGTTATCCCGGCCCAGGGCGAAACCCGGCAGGGACGCGGCAGCCCGGTCGGCGAACAGGCGGATGGCCTCATCGTGATCCCCGGCTCCGGCGCCAGCACTCGTGGTCACGGACACCGCCGACAGCGGAGGCACCCGCCATACCGTCTCGGCCGCCACGCGCAGCGGCTCACGGCTTGCGACCACCAGCCTCAGCCCCGGCGAGCTCGCCAGCAGCTGCCGTGCCACCTCAGCGCAGGCGTCGACCAGGTGCTCGCAATTGTCTAGGGCCAGCACCAGCCGACGACGCCGCAGGACATCGGCCAGAGTCTCCAGCAGTGCGCGCCCAGGCTCCTCACTGACCCCGAGAACGGCCGCGATGCGCGAGATAACCAGGTCGGGCTGCTGCAGATCAGCCAGCTCGATGAACCATGCCCCATCGGGGAACTCCGCCGCCACCACGGCGAGCAGCCGCAGCGCCAGCCTGATCTTCCCGATGCCGCCAGGCCCGCACAAGGTCAGCGCTCGCGTCGAATAGAGCAGCCCGCGCAGCTCGTCGAGCTCGCGCTCACGACCGATGAAGCTGTTCGGCTCTTCGGGCAGGTGCGCCTGGATAATCTCGAGCACCCCACTTCACCTGAGCATCAGCGAACATGATCAGAGTAGACCTCAGCGCATGCTCCGGAAATACCAGGCGGTACTCGTGGATCACGCCGCAGGCTGCACGTATCGGAACCTGGCCGAGCCAGGGCCCGAGCGGCAGAATGGACGGGTGTATGCCGCCGACTTCGTTGAGGATCGGTGGCACCGCTAGCCGCGCCCGTCGCTCAGCGGGAGGCTGCTAGCAGGCGGCGGGGGTTCGGGTCGTCTCGGTCGTAGCTCGCCGGGAAGGGGGGTGTCCCGTGCGGACCAGACCGATCGATGTGCCCGGGGCGGAACGCCAGGCGCTGGCCCCAGAGGTCGCGTGGCACACGCTTAGCGCCGAGGAGGTGCTGCGAGCCGAGGAGGCAGACCCGCGGCGCGGCCTGAGCTCGGCGGAAGCGGCGTCGCGGGCCGACCGGTTCGGCCCCAACACGCTCGCCGCGGGCAGGGTAGAGCCTCGCTGGCGCGCGTTCATCCGCCAGTACTCCGACCCCATGCAGATCGTCTTGCTCGTGGCCGGCGTCCTCAGCCTCTATCCCCTCCGGCAGCTGGGAACCGGCCTTCTGCTGATCGCGCTGACACTGGCTAACGCGGTTCTCGGCCTGCAGCAGGAGGGCGAGGCCGAGAGCGCCGTTGCCGCGCTCCAGCGGAGGTTGATTGTGACCGCCCGGGTGCGGCGCGATGGCCAGGAAGCGGAGATCCCCGCTGAACGGCTGGTCCCGGGCGATGTCGTCTCGATCGAGGCGGGTGACGTCGTTCCGGCTGACGGCAGGCTGCTCCGGGTGGCCTCGCTGGAGGTCGCCGAGTCCGAGCTGACCGGGGAGAGCCTGCCGGTCTCGAAGGGCACGGCCCCGGTCGGGGAGGCCGACATGCCGCTGGGCGACCGGACCGACATGGTGTACATGAACACCTCTGTCACCCGCGGGACGGGTGAGTTCGTGGTCACCGCGACCGGGATGGCGACCGAAGTCGGCCACATCTCGGGAATGCTCCAGGAGCAGCCGACGGTCAAGACTCCGCTCACCCGCCAGCTCGACCACCTTTCAAAGCAGCTCCTGCTGGTCGCGGGGGTCGCGCTGATCGCGTCGATGGCCCTGAACCTGTCCCGCGGCTATACCTTCAACGCGGTATTGCCCGCCGCGGTCGCCTTCGCCATCGCGGCGGTCCCGGTGCAGTTGCCCATGGTGGTGACGACGATCCTGGCGTGGGGCACCCGGGCTCTGGTCAAGGTCGGCGCCATCATGAAGCAGCTCCCCTCGACCGAGACCTTGGGGTCCACGTCCGCGATCAACACGGACAAGACCGGGACGCTCACGCTGAACCAGATGACCGCGGTCCAGATGGTCGTCGCCGGGCACCGCTATGCGGTCGAGGGAAAGGGCTACTCGACCCACGGGCGCATCTGCCGCGTCGCCGGACAGGCGGAGATCCCGCTGGACCAGTTCCTGATGCCGATGGTCCTCGCCTCCGGCGCGGTGCTCAGCGACGGCGAGCTCATCGGCGACCCGACCGAGGGAGCCCTGGTCGCGCTGGCCGCGAAAGGCGGCATCGACGCCGTCTTGACCAGGCAGGTACACCCGAGAATCGCCGAGCTCCCCTTCGACGCCGAGTACAAGCTCATGGCGACGTTCCACACGATGACCGATGAATCGGGGAAGGCGGTGATCCGCTGCTTCGTGAAGGGAGCGCCCGATCAGCTCCTGGCCCGGGCCGCCACGGTGCTGGATCCGGACGCCGGCCCGGTTCCGCTCGACGGCCGTCTCCGCGAGCGGTACCTGGCCGATAACCACCGGTTCGCGGAAGAGGGCCTGCGGGTCATGGCCACCGCACGCAGGGATTTCGACCCGGCGGCCTTCGATCCGGGGGCTGACCTGCTCCCGCTCGTGACCGATCTGGAACTGCTAGCTCTCGTCGGAATCGTCGATCCGCCGCGGCCCGGTGCCAAAGCATCGGTTGGGCAGGCAAAGTCCGCCGGGATCGAGGTCCGCATGATCACCGGTGATCACGCGGTTACCGCGGCCGCGATCGCCCGTCAGCTTGGCATCGATGGCAAGGTCATCAGCGGGGCGGAGTTCGGCGCGATGACCGATGACGAGGCGATGGAGGCGATCGCCGATGTCGGGGTGATCGCCCGCGTCACTCCAGAGCACAAGGTCCGCCTGGTGGACCTGCTCAAGCGCGAAGGCCGGATCGTCGCCATGACCGGCGACGGCGTCAACGACGCGCCCGCGCTGAAGAAGGCCGACATCGGGATCGCGATGGGCGAGACCGGGACCGAGGTGGCCAAGCAAGCCGCGGTGATGGTTCTGACCGACGACAACTTCTCCACGATCACCAAAGCGGTGGAAATTGGCCGCGGGCTGTATGACAACCTCGTCCGGTACATCCGGTTCGAGATGGGATGCATGTTCGGCTTCATCATCACCTTCCTTGGCGCCAGCATCTTCGACATCGCCCGCGGCGAGCCGCTCCTTCCGCTGCAGGTCTTGTGGGTGGCCTTCACCACCGTGACGATCCAGTCCATCGGGCTCGGGTACAGCAGGCCTGTCGAGGGCCTGATGGAACGCCGGCCCCGGCCGCCCAGCCAGCCGATCCTGACCGGGGGGGTCGTCATCTGGCTCGTCTCGGTCGGGCTGGTGATGGCGATCGGCACGCTGAGCGTGGTCAGCTGGGCGGAACAGGCGCACACGCTCGCCATCGCGCGGACCATGGGCGTGGTCGTGTTCTCGCTGTTTAACCTGTTCTTCTCGATCGAGTCGAGGGACCGGCGGGAGTCGGTGTTCTCCCTCAGCACGTTCGCCGACCGGACGTGCATCGTGACGACCGGGGCGTCCCTCTTCCTGCTCGTCATGGCAACCGTCCTGGCGCCGTGCCAGGCGATCCTGAAGACCACCGCGCTCGACGTAGATCAGTGGCTTCTCTGCGCGGCCGTGGCACTGTCGATCATCGCGGTCACCGAGATCCGGAAGGCGTTCCTGCGAAAGACCGTCGGTCCGGTCAGGTTACGACGATCACCAATCTGCCCGGTTACTGTTGAGCACGATCAAGTGCTGTGCGGCGGAGAGCGGAGTCAGTTCATGACGCGGTCCGGGCGCGGCCTGGCCGTGGTGCTGGGCGAGCCCCGGACCCGGCTCGGCCTCGGCGTAGGCGGGCTGCTGGGCACGGCCGTAGCCGTGCGGCCTGACCGCGTGGGCCCCCGGGAGGCCAGGGTCTTCCTGGCCGTCAACGGCCTGCCCGATGCCCTGTACCCGGCCGCCTGGGTCGTGATGCAGGCGGGCGCGTTCGGCGCCGTGCCCGCGGCGTCCGCTACGGCCTGGCTGACCGGGGACCGCGTACTCGCCGGCCGCCTGCTGGCCGGCGGCACCGCCGCCTGGGCGCTGTCGAAGCTGGTCAAGCAGGCCGTGCGCCGTCCCAGGCCGGCGGTCCTGCTGCCCGGGACCCGCGGCCGCGGCCGTGACGCCGCCGGGCTCGGATACCTGTCCGGCCACGCTGCCGTGGTCGTCGCCCTAGGCGCCGCCGCGCTACCCCGCCTGAGCCCGGCCGGCCGCGCTATCGTGCTGAGCGTCATCCCCCTGGTCGGGTTGACCCGTGTCTACGTCGGGGCCCATCTGCCGCTCGACGTCGCGGGCGGCGTCGCGCTCGGGCTCGTTGTCGAGGCCACGGCCGAACTGGTCTTGGCCGGCTGTTCCGGCCCGGAGTAAGCACAGCTATACGTAGCCCATGCGCTGCAGCAGGCGCCAGGAGAGCCAGCCGGGCAGCACGGGCAGCCAGTACGTGGCCAGGCGGTAAATGAGCACGGCGGACACGGCCGGACCAGAGGAGATGCCGATGCCGATCAGGCCCGCGATGGTCGCGGCCTTGCTGGCGCCAGGGTCACCAGGGCCCAACCACCGAACAGCAACGCCAGCCTGACCGGGCTCCGCGCCACCCGCCCCAGGCTGGCCAGGGATGACCGCACCGACGGCAGCAGCTTTCTGACCGCGAACTTCCGGCCCTGACGCGTGGCCACGATCAGGCCGACCACGGCGGCCAGGATCACCAGGATCACCAGGATCACCAGGATCACCAGGATCACCAGGATCACCAGCAGCTTGCTGCCCGAGGGCAGCTTGAACGCCTGGCCAGCACCGCGGTCGGCCCAGCTGAGGAAGATCACCAGCAGGAGCGCGTGGACGATGGCCCCGGCCAGCGCGTTGACCCCGACGGCGGCGACGCCCGCGGATGGCTCCACCCCGGTTTTCTGCAGGTAGCGGACGTTCAGGGCCATGCCGCCCACGTTGGCGGGCGACACGCGGTACTGGCCAGCCAGGAGCCGCGGGCCTGATTGGCGGTGAGAGTGACCGGGCGTTCGGCCCCAAATACCGCACTGAGCAGGGCGAAGATCCCAGCCGTGAGGCCGGCCGCGGCCACCGCCCCGGCGGCCAGCCCGGCCAGCAGCCGGAACCGGCGCCTGCGGAGCGTGGCCGCGACCACCACGACCGCCGCGGCCAGGCAGGCCACATGCACCAGGCCGGTAATGACCCGGCCGACTGTCCCGAGACCGCCGGGTCCGGGTGCGGCCGGCCGAGGAGCCACCGGAACGCGGCCGCCGCGGCGGCGAACGCGCCGGCCAGCAGGAGGCCCGCCGAGATCAGCCGGATCACGTCGTCCGGGTGACGGTAGCGGGAGGACGGCAGTGAAGAGGGCCGGGGAGGTGGGCGGGGAGATGGGGGAGGTGGGTGGGGAGGGGAGTGGGGACCCGTCGGGACCGCGACCGGAGGGCTGCTCATCGCCGGTCAGCCGGACGGACGGTGCCCGAGACCGGCGGATGGGCCGAACGGGCCGCCCGACGCGCGGTCCGGCGGCCCTGGAGCTCGCCCACCGCGAAGGCAGCCAGCAGCGCGCACGAGGCGCCGAGGAGAACCCCGGCGAGGGCATCGGACAGCCAGTGCGCCCCGAGGTAGGCGCGGGACAGCGCCCTTCAGCGTGCCGATGAGGACCTCGGACAGCACCACGGCCGCCGCGAACGCGGCCAGGTGCCACCACCGGCGGCGCAGCGCGAGGAAGCCTGCGATGCCGATCCGGACCGGAAGCGTGACGTAGACCAGCCCGAGCCAGTTGAAGACCTTGGCGACCGCCGTGACCGGCGCCGAACGGCCGGAGATCATGAGCCGCAGCCACGCGTCGTCGGCCCGCTGGAGGTGAGCCAGGAGGCCGTGGTCGGCGACCGCGGCGAACGCCGCCGCGGTGAGCGCCAGCACCGCCACGGTGACGACCGCGTCCCGGCGGCGAGCGGCCAGCACCTGATCTTCCGCTACCCGGGGCATGACGCGGCCTGGACAGGCCGGAGTAGATCCACATGCCGACGATCTCGAGGAAGAACAGGGCGCCCAGGAAGACCAGCAGGTGCCGCCAGCGCCGGAAGACCATGGTCAGCGCCACCACCGACAGCCCGACCACGGTGACCCCCCAGCCGCCGCCGGCCGCCTTGATCCCCCGGGCGAGATCGGTCAGCCAGGGCGTCCGCACCTCCGCGAGCATGCGCAGGCACCAGGTGTTGGCCCGGTCTCCGAGCCCGAGCCACGGGGTGTGCGCCGAGATCAGGAAGGCGCAGGCCACGATCACGACCGCCAGCACCAGCCAGGCCGTGGTGCTGATCGTGAACGGATGCGGCAGGGGCGGCGGCGCGCCGGTGGGGCGCCGCTGGCGGGCCGTTCGATGCGCCGGGACGCTGCCGGGCGGGGCGCCCGGCGAAACGGTGTGCTCGGTGTCCTCGCTCATCGCGCACGCCCCCCAGGAGCGGTCACTCCGCGTGCCGCGGGATCTTCTCATCATGCGTGCGCCGGGCCGCTTCGGCTAGGTGTCTGTGCTAGCTGTCTGCACGCCCGGTCACCGCTGCCGCCGAGGACCAGTTTGTGCGGCGCCGCCGAGCTGGTCTACCTTTCCGGCGTGGCTGCGGACGTCGAGCTGATCGGAGCGGTGCGTGCCGCGCTCCGCGGAGCTGCGCAGCCGGAACTGGCCCGGCCTATGCAGGCGTACATGAAGTCAGCCACCCCGTTTCTCGGCGTCCGGGTGCCGATGATGCGAACTCTCACCCGGGCGGAGGCGAAGCTGCGGCCGTTCACCAGCTCAGCGGACCTCATTGACACGGTCCTGCGGCTATGGCGGGAGGCGGGCTATCGCGAGGAGCGGTACGCCGCAATCGCGTTGCTCGACACACCTGCGGCGCGGCGGCTCCGGGATCCGGCCGTCCTCCCGACGCTGCGGGAACTGATCGTTACCGGCGCGTGGTGGGACTATGTGGACGAGCTAGCGCACCGGGTCGGTGACCTGCTGCTCAGCTGGCCGGCCGAGGTCCGCCCGGCATTGCTGACATGGACCCGCAGCGACGACCGGTGGCTGCGGCGGGCAGCAATCATCTGCCAGCTTGGGACGCGTGACCGGGCCGACGTAGAACTGCTCACGACCGCGATCGAGTCAGCCATCAGCGACAGCGACTTCTTCCTGCGCAAAGCGATCGGGTGGGCGCTGCGGGACTACGCGCGAACCGACCCGGCATGGGTGCGATCCTTCGCCGAAACCCACGAACTGAGCCCGTTGTCACGACGCGAGGCGCTGAAACACCTGTCGTGAGCATTCACCGGTGGACACGTAAGTCAAAACCTCATGTCCAACGCCGAGATCGCCGCCGCCCTGTACATCACCCCAGGCACCGCCAAGACGCACGTGGCCCGGCTGCTGGCCACGCTGGGCGCCAGGGACCGGATCCAGCTCGTCATCACCGCGTACCAGGCCGGCCTGTTCGACACCTAAGGCGGCCCATCGCGAGAGCATCGCCGCAGTATGCGCCTTGCCATTTTCCATCGCGCTGGGCCTGGCACTGGGAATGTGCGAGTGGCCGGCGCGTTCTGAGAGGATCTGACCTATGTCCGCACAGATTCCGGCCGAAGCGCTCCAGCTGCGATCGCTGGTGCGCGCCGATCAGATGCTCGAGCTGTTCCTGGAAATGGTCCCGGTGCCGGAGCCGGGACCAGACGAGGTCCTCATCAGGGTGGAGGCAGCACCGCTCAACCCGTCGGACATGGGCCTGCTCTTCGGCGGGGCTGATATGGCTGCCGCCGTGGCGAGCGGATCTGCTGGGCGCCCGGTCGTCACCGCGCCCATCCCCGATGCCGTCATGCGCGGCCTGGCCGGCCGGGTAGGGACGCCCATGCCGGTCGGCAACGAGGGCGCGGGCACGGTCGTGGCGGCGGGCGAATCTGCGGCCGCGCAGGCTCTGCTGGGCAAGGTCGTCGCTGCGGCGGGCGGCGGAATGTACTCGCAGTACCGGTCGGTCAACGTCATGTTGTGCCTGGAGCTCCCGGCCGGAGCGACGGCGGTCGAAGGCGCCGCCTCGTTCGTGAACCCGATGACGGTGCTCGGCATGGTCGAGACCATGCGGATGGAGAATCACAGCGCCCTGGTGCACACAGCCGCAGCCTCCAACCTTGGCCAGATGCTCAACCGGCTCTGCATCGAGCGGCAGATCCCGCTGGTGAACATCGTGCGCAAGCCAGATCAGGAAGCGATGCTCCGCGCGGCTGGCGCCGTCCACGTCTGCAATTCGACGTCCGCCGATTTCATGGCCGAGCTGACCGGCGCGCTCACGGCCACCGGTGCCACGCTTGCCTTCGACGCCATCGGCGGTGGCCGGCTGGCGAGCCAGATCCTGACGGGCATGGAAGCCGCCGCCAGCGCCGCCGCGAGCGGCTACAGCAGGTACGGGTCGGCCGTGCACAAGCAGGTCTACATCTACGGATCACTTGACCGCGGCCCGACCGAGCTGACCCGCAGCTATGGCACGGCCTGGGGCATCGGCGGGTGGCTGCTGACGCCGTTCCTGCAAAAGGCCGGCCTGGCGCGCGTCGCGCAGCTGCGTGACCAGGTCGCTGCCGGGCTCACCACCACGTTCGCCAGCAGCTACACAGCGCAGGTATCACTCCCGGGCGCGCTCTCCCTCGAAGCAATCGCCGGCTACGCCCGGCAGGCGACCGGCTCGAAATACGTCATCATCCCGAGCCGCGCCGCCTGACCCTGTCCGACGACATGTTCACGTTCGCGGCCGCTCAGTCGAGACAGAACTCGTTGCCCTCGATGTCCTGCATCACGATGCACGACTCGTTGTCGTCATCGGCAGGCAGTAGTCGCACGCGTACCGCGCCGAGCGCGACCAGCCGTGCGCATTCGGCCTCAAGTGTGGCCAGGCGTTCTTCACCCACCAGCCCGGTGCCGACCCGCACGTCAAGATGCACCCGGTTCTTGACGACCTTGCCCTCGGGGACGCGCTGGAAGAACAGGCGCGGGCCCGTGCCCGTGGGATCAACGCACGCGAACCATGAACCCTGATCCTGAGGCGGCAGCGTGCGATCGAAATCGTCCCAGGTAGCAAACCCCTCCGGTGGCGGCGGCACGACGTACCCCAGCACCTCGCACCAGAAACGAGCGACGCGCTCAGGTTCTGCGCAGTCGAAGGTGACCTGGATCTGCTTGACCGACGCCATCGGTCCACCATAGAGGCGCGACCCAGCCCTCGCCGACGTCCCCAGGTAAAACTGCTGGATCCAGATCAGCCGGTCTCGGGGAAGGGGCTGCCCGGCCCCAGGTGGGTGCGGGTGCCATCGTGGTCGAGGATGCACAGCATCTCCGCGGCTTCCTCCCGGACGCCGAACGCATGCGGCTCCATCGTGGAGAACTCGGCCGCCTCGCCGGCCCGGACGAGGATGGTCCGCTCGCCCAGCCGCAGCACGATGGTGCCGGACAGGACGGTGAACCAGTCTCGGCCCGGGTGGACGCGCAGCCTGTCGGGCACCTTCCTGGTCACCCGCAGCTTCGCGATCGTCATGCCCCGCGGCGCACCGGTCCGCGACAGCAGCCAGGTCGTCATGCCCCGTGCCTCGTCCCTGAGCGGCCTGATCACCACGTCGGCGTCGTCGTCGGACTCCACCAGCTGGTCAAGCGTGGTGCCGAGGGCCCTCGCGATCGGCGTGAGCTGATCCAGGGCAATCCGCCGGTGACCGGTCTCGATCCGGCTCAGCGTGGACGGGCTCAGGTAGCTCCGGGCCGCCAGCTCGTCCAGCGACCAGCCCAGCGACGTGCGCAGACCCCGGATGCGCTGCCGGACA
>WNGR01009647.1_pt1 | contig 16179 bp, 19 predicted proteins | sample 5407581 | NCBI WGS metagenome assembly WNGR01 (sample SAMN13153383, study PRJNA577476) | soil metagenome | isolation source: 80 cm soil or saprolite under Garry oak tree replicate 2 | place: USA:California | collected 2016-06-15 | reverse complement strand
GAACATCCTCATCAGCGACATGGCCATCTTCCCAGGCCTTGCGAATTTTGTCCTGATCCGCGGACTGAAGTTCGTCGAATCCGTCGAGCTCGTCTGCCTCGGAGAAAGACTTCTTCATGTTGGTTATGATGGTTGCGGTTGTGCAACCCCAATGACGCCAGGCACTATCATAGGTAATGAAGAAAACCAAGGGAATTTGAAGGAAGGGTTGCGATGAGCATGCGCAGAAGTGAAATATGTTTTAAAAGCTGACGTACAAGGAAGTGTGGCCCCTAAAATCGACAACAGAGCCAATTTTGAGCGTGCCTTTGTCGAGGACCGTTCCTAGAAGAACGCAGATTTATGAGCTTGATGGAGAAGCGTGTCGGGAGCGAAGTAAACACCAACCATTGCAAGGCTTGGGGCCTGTTGGGTCGGAAAACGCGTAGAACAGTGAGCAAGGAAGGGAAATAATAGTCAGGAGCAAAAACAAACCCTTGCACTTTGCCCGATTGTTCTTGGCATACTCGAGGCGATAACCCGATTTTTTTTCTTCGGTGTCGGACATTTCCTGTAAGGTGCGGAAGGAAGGAGACAAAAAGGGAGAGAGAGAGAGAGGAAAGGGGGGGATAGATAGACGACGCGACACTGGCAGGCTATATAATGTAAATGTACAGTCGCCTTCAAAGTCCGCTGTATGGTTCAAGTTGGCTGCCTTAGAAAGGGCGATCTAGACACGCACACAGGGCCGCTGACACTCAGAACTTCATCCTAGTAACTGCCTCAATCTCAGCTCTGGGGCCAAATGCCTGAGTCTGAGGCTGCCCAGCACACCAAACACTCTCCTTCCGTCACAGTCACGTGATCCGGATTTATATTATTTACGCACTTTCAAAGTGGTCCGATTCTACACCGACCCAATCTCTATGGAGGACCATCATCCCTCCGACGTACCCACAATGTCTGATTCTGGCTCGTCCCATACCGACAGCCCTCCTGACTGGTCCCAGTTCTCCAGTCTCTGGGACAACGACCAACCTCAGAACGTCAAGTTCGACCCCGCTACCTTTGATTTCGGTCTGAACATCCCTCTCAGTATGGATCTCGACTTCGATCCCTCTCTCGCCATCGACCCCAGTGCCTTGCACTTTGACCCAAAGATGTTCGCCACTACCGACTTGACTCCTTTCCAACCTCAGCAACTACTTGGATTTCCACAAAGTCACCCTCGTCGAATGAGCATTACTTCATCCTCTTCTTCATCCGGCGCATCCCTCTCAGATCTCACTCCTGTGGCCTCCATACCGTCCATCCCTTCTACTGCTGCCACCTCCCCTCATCTCTCTCCGGGTGTTCATGTGCCCATCCATGTACCTGTATCAATGAACGACCCGGTCGACGAGCTCGCACAATCCGTCCGCCAGACTTCCGGTGTCACTCTTGCCGTGCCTGTGCAAGGACAGGCGGAGCAACTCACTTTCTCTAGTATGCTCATCGTCGCACTCGTTTTTCATTTACACTCTGACATCCTTCCGCTTAGATGCCCAAAAGCTTCCAATTCCACGCCTCCAGCGTCATTCCCCTCCCGCGACTAACGCTGGCTCTAAACGTAAATCCCCAGCTGCTGAGTCTACTCCCTCACTAGATCCAGCTCTGGGTGGGACAGTAGCCGTTATCGGTCGTCCAAAGACGAGTCACACCACCATAGAGCGAAGATACCGCACAAATCTCAACGCACGCATCCAGTCTCTTAAAGATGCTGTACCTGCACTCCGAGTCCTCGAGATCAAGGAGAAGGCCAATAAAGGTCAAGACGGCCCGGAGGCCGAGTCACTGGAGAAGCCAGAGAAGCCAGGATGGGAAGATGTAGTGGACGAACGCGATTTCGTAGACGGAGTCAAGGTCGCACGCAAGATCAGCAAGGCCAACGTTCTCGGAAAGGCTGCAGAGTACATTCAGTGAGCATTGTGATTCCTTGCCCTGACCTTTCCCCTCACAACGCATGTAGCGTCTTGAAACGCCGTGAAGGCCGCCTCAAGCGCGAGCAAGCCGGATTGCGCTCGCTCATCTCAGGTCTCGTTGGCGGCCCTGCTCTTCTCCGCGAGTGGGAACGTGAATGGGTGTCTCGTTTTGGTGGACCAGAGCGTGATGAGGCCACTTCAGACATTTCCGACGACGACGACGGCGCTGACGATGGGGAGAGTGACGCTGACGATGATAACTTACATCCCAAGAAGCGCATCAAAGGTGCGCCAAAGAAGCCTGCCAAGGACCCAAAGCCCAAGAAGGAGATAAATCCAGGCGTTGTACCAGAAAAACGCAAGCGCGGACGGCCGCGAAAGGTACAGCCCCTCCCCGAGGGAGAGCCGACGCAACCTCGGGATGTAGCCACTCCTCCCGTCCAAGCTCAGCAAAAGCAGTATCTCCTCGCAGTTTTCACCTTTTTCTCTTTCTTCAATTCGCCGCTCACCTCGTATTCCCGCTCTCCCCCCACCCACGCCGGCGTCGTGCTTGCAGACTCTGGCGTCGTTCTTATGCCGACGGCCCCTGCATCCACTTTCGGCTGGAGAGAAGTGTTGCAAGTCTTCCATCTGGTCGTTTCTGGCCTTGTCTTCCTTTCTATTTTGCTGCCCTTCCTTCCTAAGAGCATCCCTCGCGTCCCCCAACTTCTTACGCTCTTTTCGTCCTCCAACTTCCCTCGCACGGATGCGGCCAAGCGAATTGCTCTCATTGACGCCTTGGATTCGTCACGACGTGGCACACCCGATGAAGCCACTCTGCTGCGCACAGCCCTTGGAGTGTACCCCGGTTTCTTGGGACTTCTGTCGAGTTTCGCGGCGCCCAAGCGTGGAGGGAAGACCAAGACACTTGAACATAAGCAACTTGAGCAGCGCGCGTGGGTGAGGTTGGCGGAACTAGCGGTGTTTGACCGTGTGTACTCTCATCCCTGACTATCATGACGGAACCAAGTGCTGATCTCAAGCCTAGGTGCTACGTCACTTGGCCACCGTTCCCAGGCGTACTGGGGTATGGTTTCTCATACCCCTGCCTTTGCTACGTCGCCAGGTGATTTATCGACGCTCGCCCTCTTGGTCTTTCCTGTTTGGCGTGCCCGTGCCACGGCCCTTTGGACAAGAGCAAACCATGCGCGGGTTGTGCGACCTTTCGAGCGCGCCGTTATTGGCGCGATGACGGTTGAGGAAGCTTCCATCAGTCTCACCAAGACGCGCAATGTCCGTCTTACCCCGCTTAGCTCGCTCGCCGTTCGTAACGTGCGCAAGGCCGTTACACACGTTGCTGCGCGGACGTTCGTGGATGCTGTACTTGGCCCAGATGTGCAATCGGGAGAGACCGAGGTCTATGGTGCCGAGAAGGACGCCCGCGAAGAAGTAGAGCGGCGGGCGGTAGTTGATGCAGGACGCTCTTTGGGCGGGGGCAGCGCGGAGCTCGTGGACCTACTGGAGCGCATCTGGAATAGTGCATTCGTTCGTCATCAGGAGATCGAACACTCCGATGATTCGGACGCCGACGACGAGGAACGGGGCGTGCGTATGCTGCTTTCCGCAATCGTGCTATATAGACGACTATTCCCCTCTGCGTTACCTGGGTCCTCAGGCGTTTCTGTCGTGCTTTCACCTCCACCATCACCTTCGCGTCGAAATGCGGGGCTACGTGCAGCATTAAGGGTTGCCCTAGACGCGGAGGTGTTCTACAATGGCGGTTCAGAGCTCGAGGAGGCAAGGGACCGTGTTATAGACACGCTTGTGGATGTGGACAGGGCCTCAAGGCGGCGAGTATGAACTATTTATCTTTCAGGGGATGGTACTTTATTGTGTTGCTAACTCCTTTATTAATTGCGATGTCTTATCTTGTCGAGGACATGAATAGCCTGTTGTTTTTGGTGTTGGCCGGACTCCACCACCACTGCGTACACGTGACCGTGATGCGACGCGTCTCATAAAAACGCATATTTCTCACTGCCCTTCTCAATTCGTCCTTCTCATTAGCATCTGAAGCTCTGAAGTCTGAAAACCTCTCACACGTCCGATTGCTCGTACCCTCCGCATCTCATCGATGGCACGCGCTGCTTCGTCAACTGCACCACCTCCGCCTTCTCGACCTGACAGCCCCGTTGAAGAAACAGATGACGTTTGTTTATCTTGTCCTTGACGAACTTTTCGGAGACACCCCAAAATTTGCGTTCACGCAGGTGCCATTTTTCGATTCGGTGGATGAATTGCAGCAGCATGTTCGCATATATGCGCGCTGGGTTGTTCACCTCAAGTTTTCTGACACTACCACTGTTAGGGAATCAACGTGCAAGACATTTTAAAGCTCAAGGTATGACCCGGCTTTGCGCAAGTCGCCTAATAGCGCCTTCTTTGTGCTTCCTGTAGGCCGCCGCGATCAACACTGTGTCTGGCGTCAACATGACCACCAGGAAACAGATGCTCAAGATCAAGGTCAGTACCTATCTCGTCGTTCAGAAGGTAAAGAGTGCTCATACGGTGAGTCAATATTGTCAGGGTATGTCCGAGGCCAAGGTCGAGAAGATAAAGGTGTGCGAACCTTGTGGCATATATGCGTCTATCGCTCATCCTGGACGTTCATAGGAAGCGGCACATAAGATAATCGTTGACCTGCCAGTTCCTTCTCTCCTTATTACCACATTGAATCACGTCTCAGGGCTCTTCCTTCGCGACAGGTCTTGAGCTGCAAGAGAGGCGCAAAAGGGTGTTGGCCATCAGCACAGGGAGCAAATCTGTCGATGCCATGCTCGGAGGTAAACTCTGGAATGATTAAATTGAGGGCAGACGACTCAAAATATCTAACTTTTTTGAGGGGGGCTTGTGTCGCAATCTATTACTGAAGGGAGGTATGACTAGAACCTACACCTTCTTAATCTGACATCTCTCTACGTAGTCTATGGAGAATACCGCACTGGAAAGACTCAACTTGCGCATACAATGAGCGTGGTGGCTCAATTACCCCCCGAGCTCGGTGGTGCCTCAGGAAAGGTGAGTTAATGAGGCGTCCAGGCGTTGATCATCTTTTGCGACGTCATTCTTCAGGTTGCCTATATAGACACAGAAGGTGTGTACACGGATGCGTGTCCATTCGTTCCTGAACGCCATGTTATCGCAGGCACTTTCCGACCCGACCGTATCAAATCTATCGCAGATCGATTTGGGGTTAACGGGGACATGGCCCTGGAAAATATTCTTTATGGTGCGCTAGCCTCTGCGATCGGTATCTACTGACAGGCCCTAAAGCTGTGTCAGCCCGCGCATATAATAGCGAACATCAGGTAAAAGACTCCCTTAATAGACTCATTTTTGGAAATAGGCGTTGAGTCACCCTCAGATGGAACTTATCAACGAGTGCTCCCAACGATTTGCCGAGGATAAAGACTTTCGACTTATTGTGAGCACGATCACAATTCGGACGAGACCTGATGTTGTCATCGCAATAAAAGATTGTCGATAGTATAATGGCCCTTTTCCGTGTTGACTTCTCTGGGCGTGGGGAGCTCAGCGAGAGACAACAGAAGGTAACGGGGTCCATGCTTCGTCTGGCTTGCTACTCTATTTACTAGCACCCTCGTAGCTTGCCCAGGTGCGATCGTCGTCTGCTAATTACGCAACTACTCAGCAAGCCGTCCACAGTTTCTTTCTAAGCTATCTAAGCTTTCTGAGGAATTCAATGCAAGCGTGTTTTATCCCTAGTGAATGTCATTGGCTTACCATCGCACTAAAGGTTGCTATTCTTATTACTAATCAAGTGCAATGTCGGTACCGCCCGTTTCACGCAGTAACATTCCACTTACCGGCGCCTTGCCCCACTCGTGTGCAGCTGATCCTGGCGCAACGATGACCTTCGTCGCTGGAGGTGCGCTGAAACCCATCGGTGGTCATATTCTATCACACGCCTCAGCCACGAGGATTTTCCTACGAAAAGGTGCGTCAGGTCAAGTAATCCAGCCACAAGGTCACGGAATTTTGTGGCACCCGTCATCCCTTCCTTTCAACACCGCTAACACTTGAACGCGCGAATCAGGTCGGGCGGAAGAGCGCGTTGCGAAGCTTGTGGATAGTCCAGACAGACCCGAATCTGAAGCTTCGTACAAGCTGGATGAAGGTGGTTGGGCAGATGTTTGATGTGTGATAGATACTGTACCAAGAGGGGTTGTCCTTGTTAACCCATCCTAGTTTCTCGTGATAACGTCAGCAGGACAAGTTATCTCCGGTGGCGCCTTGAAACAAAAACGAATGATGTGTCTGCCCATGTGGTAAAATCGAAGGATACTCGACCCTAGTCCTATCAGCCGACGGTCCCGAGAGCACGGCTTTTTAGGATCTAGTGGCATTGGCATTGTAAGGCATTGTAACTAACGGATTTAGAAGATGCCTCTTGCCACGATGTGTCAGGATTCTTCTATGCAGAAAGCAAGTTGTACCTTTGCAGCTTCCTCGGGGTTTCGGTTACACAAGATGAACCAAAGGAATATGACCATGGTACTATTTTTATTTTAATGCTTTGCCCACCCCAATTGCACACGCACCGTCATCATGTCGCCCCTTCGCCCTCCAGAGGTCTGTTTTTCCGCCGCCGCCGCTTCCTCTTTGTATCCCTTCAGCTAATCCTTCGAAATAGCACGCACAGATCCTTGTAGTGGGCGGTGGCCCCAGCGGAAGCTATGCTGCCGCGTCTCTCGCCCTCGAAGGCTTCCATGTTGTTCTTCTCGAAGCTACCGCGTTTCCAAGGCTCATACCTTGATTCATCGCTCCTCTTTTCCCTACTAATTTTCCTCCAGATATCACATAGGCGAAAGTCTGATTCCCTCTGTTCGGCACCACCTTCGCTTTATCGGCGCAGAGGAAAAAGTGGCTTCTCATGGATTTTTTAAAAAGGTCGGTTATGTCTATGTACCTTCCGAGACGGCTTATCATCACCTACGAGTGCTTAGCCCGGTGCAGCGATGAAATTTAACCAATTTAAAAAGGAGGCTTGTGAGTATCTGCTACCAATCGATTGCTCAAGTCATACAGCCAAGGGCGTTATTTCAGATACCGATTTTATTGCTCTTGGCCACGATAACAACGCCTGGAATGTTGTGCGTAAATTCGCGCCGTTTTAGAAAGAGGTTTCACAATTGCAATTTTAGACTCGTTCCGAATTTGACAAGATACTGTTGGATCATGCAGCGTCCACAGGGGCCCATGTTTTTCAGTCCACCAGAGTCATGTCGCTCACCTTTTCAGGCGAACGCCCAATCTCGGCCTTGTGGACCCATGGACCATCTTCCCAGAGCGGTACAATCACTTTCGACTACCTTGTCGACGCCAGTGGACGTGCGGGATTGATGTCTAATCGTTATCTCAAAAATCGCCGTTTCAACGCGAGCCTCAAGAATGTCGCCATGTGGGCCTATTGGCGAAATACCGGTGTCTATGCTCGTGGCACAACAGCGGAAGGCTCTCCCTACTTTGAGGCCCTTTCAGGTGCGGTAGTCCCGTCAGATGGCACCAAATGTACTCAACGTGAGACAGATGAATCGGGATGGGCCTGGTTTATACCCCTCGGTGAAAGTCTCACTTCAGTCGGCATCGTGCGCGATCAAACCGCTTTCAATCAATCTGCGCAGGCGCACAGGTCTCGCAGTTCACAGTCATTTAGCCCTTCTCCTGTTACACCGTTGATGAGTTTCCGGGGTGCAAGCCCAACCTCCTCCTCTGCAGATTCTCTTTCTCTTTTGTCAGCAAATCCGCCGTCACATGGCACTCCACCGTCATCTCCTTCATCCCCAACTTTTCCTTTTTCCCCTGGCGGTTCATGGTCTGCACCCGTGGGGGCCGAACAACGATACCTCAGTGCCCTGGACCTGGCACCAGGGGTCAAGCAGCTGTTAGGTCCTGACGGTGTAATGCTTCGAGAGGATTCAGAATCGGATACTGTGCGTACAGCAAGCGATTATAGCTACTCCGCGTCATACTACGCTGGTGAAAATTTTCGCATAGTGGGAGACGCTGGCGGTAAGTTCGTCGTCTTTGGTATCGAGATATCAACCGAATAGTGAACTCTTCGCTGGCAGCTTTCATTGATCCGTTCTTTTCGTCCGGCGTACACCTAGCCATGACTGGGGGCCTTTCCGCCGCGGCATCAATCGCAGCCTCGATTCGCGGAGATTGTCCCGAATCCGAGGCAGCCGAGTGGCACTCACAGCGCATTGGCGTTTCATACACACGGTAGCGGTTTTTTTTTCCCTTTACACTTCACGCTCACCCCCATTTTGGCGCCCAGGTTCCTTATAGTGGTCTTGAGCGCATACAAACAGATGCGCGCGCAGTCGAAGGACGTGCTTTGCGACATCGGCGAAGACAATTTCGATAAAGCCTTTTCATTCTTGCGGCCTGGTATGAGTCATATATACAAGCACACCTCTCCTTCTCATCCCTTTATGCAGTCATACAAGGGAATGCAGACCTTGGCCCCCGGCTCTCGGAGGTTGAAGTACAGAACGCATTGGACTTCTGTGCGGGTCTCTTCACACCCGTCAACACGGACGCAGTGAACGCTTTACGCAAGCACTTCGAAGGGATTGACCTCGACGCACAACTACCTCCAAGTTCTGTTCCAGAAAAGACATTCGTAGAGAACAATATCACAGAGGCAAAGCAAGACACGCAACTTGTTCCTCGCACTGGAAGGAAACGCAGTGGAACCACCGACACGGTCCGCAGGTGGCTAGGCAAAGTCAGCGGCATCTCAGAGCAGTGCGAGGAACGCGAACCAGGTACCCGTTGCCCTTCCACAACACCAGCCACAACCGAAAGGTCACCCCTGCTGTCCCGACGAAGGGTTACAATCTCCAGCACGATCTCTCCACTTCTAGTTACGGGTCAATCTCCAATTCGTAATTTACCGCAGCGTCCAGCCACAGCGCTATTGGATGTCAACGCTCCACTCTTACCTTCTATAGAGATCCAAAACTTTGCGAGGCAGGCGTCCTTACTCCCACCACTCGAAATTGGTTCTGCATCTCCGACAGAGGAGGCAGAAGCTGAGATGCGGCGCGTCCTCGAGAAGATTAATGCACGGCGTGTAATTCATCGGGAGCACAGTGGCCTGCACTCCCTGGAGGAGGAAGCACTCGGCGCGGGTTATAGGATCAGATTGCAACGTGGGAGACTGGGGCTCGTTTACGTCGAAGTGTCAGAATAGGTGGCATTGAACCTTAGATCTCTTACCTTTGCAACTACAATTTGACGTTCGTCCATTTTCAATGGTCAATATCCCTGTGGGAAGTACATATTTTTGGGTAGTTTAAACCGTAACGAATACTATATCGGTCCTGAAGAAATTTTGGCTATTTCCGAAAGCCAGCGATAGAGTCGTATAAAATCTCTGATCATTATATAGCCCACATAAACCGACTCCATTTCGGTAAAGTACGGACATACTGTTATAATACACATCAAATAACCTCACGCCCGCGTTAACAAGATGAATCCAATGAACGGGCCAGGGTGCGACGACGGTCAGACAGAGTGACGAAGATAGCACAGATCCTGAGTCCAGTCACACACAGCTAGAAGTTCAGGGTGTAGCTGGGGATGACGAAAACGCGAGGCCGGGAACGCGAAGACGACAATAAGACCACTCATGCGAAGGGGGAAGGGGAAGGGTCCAAAAGGCATGACCGTGGACTTGTTGTCTAGCCTCCATTGGGCGCATCACCGGTCTTCTTCGCGACCGTTTTGGCCTTCTTCTGTAAACGATAGCTTCGTGAGTGGGAATGTCGCGAGTACTGTAAGAACTCAAGGCCGCGACGAGGATGCGCGTCTTCCTTGAACGGCTAATGTGTAAGCTGCTGTAAGGATAATTTTGATTACGTTAGCAGATGGTTTCTACTTAGTGTATCGTACTGAAAGCGTACTGAAAGCGATCGAGGTGATGGAATTACTCTCGGTGGGTTACTCTCGGTGGGTATGGTTGCTTCTTGATCGACGTCGTTGACTGGTTGCCTTTCGGCCTTTCGACTATTCTCTGATTCGGTGTTGGCGCGGACGAGCCGCAAATGAACGGGAGTCGCTTCAAGATCAACGAATTAGGAATTAAGTACATACTGATCACTTCAACACGTAGCTGGGATAGGCTCCCCTCTGATTCAACGATTTGATTGCTGTCCAAGAACGGTTCTTGAGTGAGCACCACAAAGGGGTTGATTGACGCACCTTCTTCCTGAATTTTGCGACGCTGAAGGACCTGGGCTGGGTAGTGGATTACGACCAAAGAAAGTCATGAGTCAATGGACATCATGCACGAATTCAAGAACATTTGCTGGTGCTTCGAGTCCCCATCTTGTGCAGGGGCCATAATGGATAGAAGGATGTTTTGGGTGTTAGAATGAGCGTAGCGTTTAAAGATGGAACGTCCTCAGTAGCGCGCGCAGGTTAATTTGCCAGTTGAATCCTTGCTGCACGTGGAGTACTGACTTGCGTCTTGCCACGGGATTGAAGCAGACACGCACACCGAAGACTCAGAAAATGTACATACATTTGTGTATAGGGCCTTAGCGACACGAGCTGCGTTGAAACTAGTACCTTATGCGAACTTATACAGGTGGCGAATAAATCCGGACCTCCAACAGGGAGCGCTCAATGCCCGGCTCTGCCTCGGGAAATGCTGTCTGTACATTTGCGACAACAACGGTGACCGATACAAGTAGCCAAGCGTTATGAATTAGTCTACATTGCAAGGCCACAGATGCTAGTATCCCAAAAACCAGAGGTTCAGCTACAATCACGATAAATCCAGCTTGAGCAGTGCAAACAGTAGCACCGCGGCGTTGCACACGGGACAGCGCGCATTCTCGCGTACTTCCTCCACAATACACGCATTGCAAAACACGTGTCCACATGCGGTTACCGTTATCTCACGGCAAGGGTCCACTTGGCACACGCGGCAGTAAAAATATGATCTGACATCGGGGATTGCAGCCGCGGCCCTCTGCGCCCGCGCGTAGGTGGGCGAGATACTAGCAGAGCCTGGTAAGAACCGCCGCCCGTCGGGGAGCGGAAAGTAAGGGGCCCCACTCGTACGGGAAGCGAGCGCGAAAGCCTGGTGATCGGCGGGGGACGCGCTCGGAGTGCGTGGGGACGGGGTCGGCGTATCAAAGTCGACAACGGACTGCAGGGGAGAGCCCTTGAGCAGATGGAAGTTGGCGAGATCGCCCGAGGGTGTCTCGGCGACGGACCCTTTGGACCGAGAGGAGGATGGCGGCTGGGGTAGCTGCCGTTGCTGCTGCTGCTGCTGCTGCTGTTGCCACTGTTGCTCGTGAGCCTGTGATGACGACGCGATGAACGCGCCATTGCGTGCGGGGGTCACGGGGCCCACAGAGCCCACGGCCCGTAGAGGGATGGGGAGAGGTGGCGATGGCGATGGCGACGACGACAAGGCGCGAGGGGGTGTGAGAACCGCCGGGGATGGGGATGCACGCGCTCGCTGCGCGGCGGTCAGGGCCGCTGGGGCAGAACGGTGGACGGCGGTGCCAGCTGTGTAGTCGGATGAAGCGCCGTCTGACGAGAAACCCGGCCGAGGAGACCTCGCGGCGGCCGGCCAGTTGTTATTAAAGGGCGAGTGCGAGTGCGAGTGAGAAACGCTGGAGGAGTTGTCGCCGAAGCTGGGCGAGGGCGTGAAGGTGCTGGTGGCGTGAGGGGAGTAGTATAGGTCAGAGGCAATGTCGGAGCCACTTGCGCTTGTGCCAGGGACGCTGGTGCTCGCGCGGCTGGGAGGCGCAGGAGGATAGGCGTGAGTGGTGGCAGTACGCCCTGCCCCAACGACGGCGGAAGGAGTGGGGCGGGAGGGAGGAGCGTAAGGTCGATTCATCGGGGGTGTGGGCGAGCGAGTCGACACTTCCTGTGGGTGGTGTTCACAACACTGTAGGGGTGCAGTGAAGCGAAGCGAAGCAAGAAGTGGACGCACAATAACGGAACTGGATGCGTCTTGGACGTCATTTGGCGGTAGGTGAGTCGCGGTATAATGCTGGTAAAAAAAATAGCGGGTCAACGGCGTGCTTTTTATTTCATCTACCGGCGGACACAATGGTTATCAATCACCTCGACGAGGGCGGACGTTTCTTTGAACTCCGCATTGCAGAACTCGCATCGGCGGTGACTTGATGGATTCCCCGTGTGGGCCCACAACGCCTCTGGAGATGGGAACTGCTCCGCGCAGACTTTACACTGCAAATCCGAGTGCAGTTGTGAATTGTGCTACATCGAAAAACACTCGTTAGCATTATACACAAGAGCTAGCTTTCAGGGTGCTGGGGTTGCGTGCCACCGCGTACCTCGGCAAATTCCAACTCGGTTGCAAAGCCGATGTTACACTCGTTGCACGTGGGGTGGTTGCGCGACGTAAGGTAGTGCACGTCCAGGTCGTTCTCGCTCAGAAGCACGCCGCAGCAGCGTACTTTCGGATGGGCATTGGCGATGTGCTAACCAAACCGAGGGGGTTCTGAGCAGATCGGTCGGGCAGGCGGTCGGTTCCTCACCTCGGCAAGTGCAGTCGTGTCCGCAGCTCCGGCCCCGCAGACGGGACAATTGGGATGGGCATTCGAGGAGCGCCAGTGCTGGTCGATGGCGGACTGTGACTTGTATTTTCGGTTGCAGGGTTGGCATACGACGACGTGTTTTGCTTCTACGTGCTGTGACCTGGTTGAGTGAGGGCCGTACGCTCGAGCAGTTACGGCCACGCACTTGTTCCAGAGCTGCGGTGTCTTTGAATACCCTGAGGCATGTGGTGCACAACGGATGCTGCGCCCTAGTCTGTCGCGCGTGTTCCAGGAGTGCGTCTGTACTTGAGAACGTCCGGCTCCAGGATGGTAACGGACAGCGTGCGGCGGGGCAAGTCAGGAGCGTAGTCGGCTCTACATTGATTGGGTTCCGGGCTGCTGCCATCATGTTCGACTTTCAAGTTAACCAATTGCCCATTTTGCCCAGTTCCGCAGACAGAACCAATGTGATAATCAGGTTTATCGGTTAATCAATTATCAATCAGAATCTTGATCAAGGCCGCCTGGCGAAATGGCATCGCGTCTGACTACGAATCAGGAGATTGCAGGTTCGACCCCTGCGGTGGTCATTCTATTTTTTTTTTGGTATTACTCTGTCAAACTGGCCTGTACGAGTGCAGCCTCCTCTTCCTCATCACCTTCGTCTGCGATATCCTCGAAGCTTTGTGCAATAGCTGGAATGTACGTGGCCATCTTCCAGAGGTCGCCCACACGTATACACGCGTGATCCATCGCCAACGCAACGGTAGGTTTATCATCGGCGTCGTCTCTCTTCGGAGAGGCGAAGTATCGCGGCATAGTTGGGTAACGTGAAGAAAAGTGAGTCAGAAGAACGTTCTGGGCTCCCATACTGAAGAGGGTCAAATTCACTGGGCAACGGTGCGATCGGGATGTGCTCACCGTTTCGCAACGTCGATCGCTTGACTGATAGTACTGTGCGCCTTCGCGTGAGCCATCTCTTCCTGGTCGTCGCCCATCGTGGCTTCGTGAATCAACAATGTCGCGCCTTCGCCAGCTTGCGCTAGGGCATCCGATGGCATGGTGTCCCCCGAAAATCTAGTCGCTACCTGTAAGCACCTAATACCAAAAAATCAAAGCAATCACCTACACTAGACGCCAGCCATCCTGATGTGTCACAACAAGACCGAACGCTCTTGTACGATGAAGGACGTCGATAGTGTTTAGCCTGCTGAGTCCCAATTCCGCACATAACGTCTGAGCGGCCTTCCGCGAACTACTTAGTTTAATTGGTATCTCGAATGACAAAGGAAAAAAAACAGAGCCCACTGGTCAAAACTGTTCCATCCAGTCTGTGCTGTCTGACATCGCCCTCTGAGATTCAACACATCACTCAGGATGGGTATGACGCCATTTGGTGTGTCCGTCGAATCCGATAACCCAAGGTTTTCCAAGTCGGCAAGTTCGCGCAGGTACAGGTGAACTGGTAGTGTCGAGATAAGGTAGAGAGGTCCCGGGGGCGGGGGGTCGAGCTCGAATGCCCGTCAGTGTGCTGAGTAGAGTGTATTCTAAAGGAATATGGTGAAGTACCTGCTTTCGCATTGACAATATCTTGGCAAGTCCCGTGTGATGATCTGCGTGGGCGTGGCTGATGAAGATGCACTTCAAGTCGCGCAACGCCTGCCAAACGTTCGATGGCCGAGCCGGATCGGTCCCAAAGTATCGTGCCATTTGGCCCCACGTTCCCTCACCGGCGTCGAGCAGAAGATTACCCCAATCTGGGATTTGAACAAAGTGCCCAGATACTATTCCACGATCGATCAACAGCTGATGCAAAGGGGAAATGAACGAGACAGTCACCATTGCGGTACCGACTACTAATAGCGCTGTTAGTCCCGAGCGGTATCACGACGAGCTCGTCTCCCGCTTTGGGTACATTGCCGTCCAGCCCTGCCAAGCGGGTGTCTACAACGTTCTGTGCGTTCGTGAACTTCTCTTTGGTTGCTGGTGACAGGCCAGGCGGTGTGTCCGCCGCGATGGCAGGGTGGAATTTGTCCCTTTCCTTCAATATGGGATCGATCGCAACGGGACTTGGTGGTCGAACATCGACATAGCTATCGGATTGGATATATGAGCACCGCGGTGGGAGGCGAGTAACCACTGACGTAACCAAAAAAGGGCATCAGCGAAATCTTGTTAACGGTTGCAGCAGACGTGACGCACAGGAAAGTTCCTTTCGAGGAGTGGTGCTGTAACGGGGAAGCGGGAACATTTCTGGGTCCAGCTGGCTGAGCCTGAGTTGGCTCAGCCCTGCACTTGTAAACGTGAGGAGATCGGGGTTATGATCCGGTGAACAGATAAGGTGCTGTGTGTCGTCCGAGAAGCCGTCCATAAAAGACTTATACCGTTCGTCCTCCAGTACACCGGAGCCAAGGAGATGATAAATGACATGTACGGCATAGTCCTTCCGACTGTCAGGATTTTTCACCCTGAAGTTTGAGTAAGCAGGGGCAGCGAAGGCAGAGACCAAGGATTCAATATGATCTGGCGTCGGTATATCGAGGATCATAACAACCTTTACACAATTTCTCAGCACATTCGAATGGAAAAGACTAAGAGACCGAACCTTCGTAGTCTCGTGCTCACCCACGCAATCCTCCGGCTTCACTGTTCTCTGCAGTGTCCCTCCAGCACCATCGTCCACAGTGAACGTGACGCTTTCTCCTTGCGCCACCTTCCCTCTCAGTGGACCGTAGAGCCCCAGTTCCTCGGCGCGCTTGACATCGAATTTTCCGCGAACACGAGGACCAACCACGATGTATGCTGTGGAAGCATCTTGCACTGACGCGGTAAATGTAGGTAATGGCTTCAACGAGCCTGCAGGGCTAGCTCCTCTGGGACCGCGTCTCAATGGTTTGCCTTGACACTTCAGAGTATCTCCAACCCAATGAGGAGCTTGAGGCAGAGACGCGAGATTAGCTTCAGCAGAAAGGAGTGGCGCATTTGGTGCGTCTGTACTCTCGACACCCTGCCTTTGTTTACCTTTTTTACCTGGGGGCTTGGCAGGTGGTCTAGGTTTGGGCGGGGGCTCTGTCCAGGTGAACATGTATTCGATGATAAGACGTCGCCAGGCATCGGCCTCATCTCCGGTCAGTGAGGTGGGGTCAAACTGGGGGTCATACAGAAAACGATCAAGAAGCGGAGAGTTCGCCAACGGAGCAGTAGACCCGCTGGTGGCTGGTAAGGGAGAACGGAGAGACAGACGTTTCGACAGTAGCTCGGGAGAGGGTTCGCGCTTTCGCTTCAACGAGGTCTCCGATATGTCCAGCGGAGCCCCGGTCGCTACAAGTAAATCACCGCCGCTATGAGGTGCAGTCACGATTGGAATGGAATAAACGGTAATGTTGTCATCCGCGAAGACTGGGATAGCTTCTATTTGTGGCTCAGTTTTGAAGTCGGGGGCCTCCGCAACCTTTAGACCCAAGGTATCCCTATCCACGCATAGGTTATAGTGTGACGCGCATGGAAGATCATGGCCAGACGAACCGAAATGTATAAAGGCGCATAGACGCGAGAAAGTGCAGAACGCCTCTTGGACCGACGATCTGCATGGTTCGAGCACTGCTGTCTGCCACCGACATGAAAAGACCTAAACAATGACCGTC
>WNGR01003913.1_pt1 | contig 16179 bp, 10 predicted proteins | sample 5407581 | NCBI WGS metagenome assembly WNGR01 (sample SAMN13153383, study PRJNA577476) | soil metagenome | isolation source: 80 cm soil or saprolite under Garry oak tree replicate 2 | place: USA:California | collected 2016-06-15 | reverse complement strand
TGGCTGTCGCGTTGTTTGGCTGTCAAGTTAGCTGTCATTAAAAAGTTGTGAGGTGGCTCTACAGGCAAAGTATACATGACAGATGGAAGGGAAAGAGGGTCTGTCTCACTTTACGTGAAAGCTCATCCACAGAGCAGCATCCGTTGGCGTAGTAAATCAAACTTGGCTCGTCCATACATTTGTCTTTTGATACACTTGAGTTTATTGACTTTGCCTTCGGTTTGGCCGTTGCTTTCTGGGCGGCTGAGTGCAGCTTCCACTGCCGCCCGATCTCGCTCAATCCCTTGCGCCAACTGAGAGAACTCGGGTAGGGAACTGACCTGAGCTGAAGTAAGCCAAAGAGGCAGGGCTTCAACAGATTTGTCACGGAGCATCTTGGCGAAGGTCTGGGCCAGCTTGAAGGCGAGAGTGACATCAGGATGCAGAGTCGAGACACGTGCAACCTCCTGTGCTTGCTCTGGGGTCAATTGCTCCGGACGCGAGAGCACCAACCAGATGAGCCGACGCACGGAGAAGGTGTTCTCTTCTTGCTTTGAGGCGGGCTGCTTCTTTTTGGGTGAACCTGGAGGCAGCAACTCATGGGGTGCCTGGCGTAACAGCGCAAGATACGGTCGTACACTGGAAGCTGATCCAGAATAGCCTTTGGCGCGCAACTCCCGCCACAATTGCATACCATTGCGGCAGCCAGCTTTCCAGCGTTTGTGGATGTAGGGCAGATACGCATCCAGGCTTGCTCTTCCTGCTTTGCTTCCTGCACGGGCTTGAGATCGGGCCCAAGGCTGGTTGTGCACAAAGTATCTGAGCGTGTTGGTATCAATGCCGACCATCTTGGTAATCTCATGCAAGCTGTGTCCTTGTTCATAGAGGCTTTGAACCTGGGCATAGTGCTCTTGCAGGTGCTCTCGTCGTTGCTGTTGAGTAGGAGTCAAACGAAGCTCAAGTGCCGCCGGTTCCTGCTTTTGTCCCTGATTGTCCGTCGTGTTTTTAGGTTGTTTCAAGTGTCGTTCTTGACGCCTGAGAACTGGGTCAAGTGCGTTGGCCACGTTGTGAAGCAAATGCCAGCGATCCGCTACCTGGATGGCCTCTGGTGCTCCCGCTCGTCCCCCTTCGGCGTAGGCACTGGCGCGGTCACGACTGATGACTTCGATACCTGGATGCTCACCTAACCAAGCAGCAAAGGTTTCTGCTTGCCGATCCGGCAGCAGGTCCACGATGCGATGCCGCTCCAAATCGACCAGGATCGTCCCATAGGTGTGCCCCTTGCGCAGAGCCCAATCATCCACTCCGAGCACACGCGGGGGCGAAGCGGCGACGATCGAAGCACGGCGCAACAAACGCAGGAGGGTGTGGCGGCTAGCGGGCATACAGGCGTTGGCACTTTCGCGAGTCCCAGGTCGGCCTCCTAACTCTTTGGCGATGGCGCTCAGCCGGCTGATTTGCCGATGGGTGCGACGAGCACGGGCCTGTGCCAAGTTGGGAAACGACTCGGCAAAGGTTTTGCGACCACAGAAAGGATTGGAACAGAAAAATCGGCGCACATGGACATGAAGCCGAACGGCATAGTCCATCAAGGACACATCTGCCAGAGTACGAGTATATCGGCTGTGCACTTTCGTCGACACTTGAGCACAGTTAGGACATGCAACAGCTTGTTTCGAGGAAGAAACAGTCAAGAAGATAGTTTGGCTTTCACTGGTGACCTCTTCAAGCAGGAGGTCCGGGCAAGAAGGAAACAACAAGGGAGTTATGGGTATCATAGGACTACTTTCACGACAGGGAAAAAGACGATGGAGAAGATTCGTTCTATTGTATCACCTCCTGCCTTTCACGCAAAGTGAGACAGCACAGGCGTCTTGCTGGCGAAGCGCGGAAAGCCATTCCGGCCGGAAAAAATGACAGTCAAGTTGACAGTCAAACTAAGCGACAAGCCGCTACATCAGGGGACACACCAGAACAGCCGTTTTTGCGTCTATCCAGTACAGAAGCGCAGTGATGGATAGCAAGGAAAGAGGGAAGAGGGGTCAAAAAGCGCTGTTTACCCGCGCTATGGCCGTATGCTATACTATAGCAGTGCTGGCAGGAGCTTTTCCTGCATCTACCTGAAAGATTTAGGAGAGAACACAATGACAGTTGCTGAGAGCTTCGAAGCGATGCCAATGATATTTAATTCTGCGGCTGCAGCAGGCATGACCAAAACGCTCCAATGGAATATTACTGGTGAAGAAACTGGAGTATGGGCCTTCCAGATCATCAACGGCGAAGGCACAATGATTCTAGGCGGCGTCGAGAAACCCGATGTCACTTTCACTGTCAGTGATAAAGATTGGTTGAGTATTACCGAAGGTAAACTTGATGCAACGAATGCCTTTATGACAGGCAAGCTCAAAATAGCCGGCGACATGATGCTCGCTATGAGAGTTCCCACTCTCTTCCCAACACAGCGGTAATGACTCCTTCTAAGTCAAGGCTTATTGAAGCGAAAACGAGAAGTGGAGTCTTCCCTACCTACTTTCTACCCGATAGGCTCCATTTCTCTTTTCGTCTATTCTTTTCTACACCTCTCCTCGACAAAGTCCTCATCTTGAGTTAGACTATCTACATGAAGTCACTGTTCAGTCTCGCCTTACATACTATTGACAACTTCCAGAAAGGACTTTTTCTCGATGTCAAACCTGGAAACCGCTTCCCGTTCGCTCATCGAGGCACATCAATTGGCGCGGCTACAATTGGGATTGTCACGCCTGTTGCCAGCCAACCGCTTTTACCAGGAAAAGCTCGCTGGAAAAGAACACCTCTCTCTTGAAAGAATGGCAGACCTGACCCTTTTGCCTTATACGACAAAACGGGAGCTAGTCGTCGACCAGGCAGCCCACCCATTATTTGGCAGTAACCTCACCTATCCCCTAAGAGACTATATCCGCCTGCACCAGACCTCCGGCACTACCGGCCTCCCTTTGAAGATACTTGACACTCAGGAGAGCTGGGATTGGTGGGGCGATAGCTGGAAAACCGTCTATCAAGGATCAGGTGTCACCCGGGATGATATCGTCTTTCTTGCTTTTGGCTTTGGCCCCTTCATTGGCTTCTGGTCAGCCTACGAAGGCGCCAAAAAGCTTGGGGCACTCACTGTTCCCGGTGGTGGCATGGACTCTCTCCAACGGCTGCGTGCTATACGGGAAATTGGCGCTACCGTGCTAGTTTGCACGCCCAGTTATGCCCTGCGTTTAGCTGAAGTCGCGCAAGAGTACGGTATGAACATGCGCGACTCGACAGTCCGCGTGACCATCCATGCAGGTGAACCTGGGGCCTCTATTCCAGCTACGCGCGAACGCATTGAGGACGCATGGGGCGCAACAACCTATGACCATGCCGGTATGACTGAAATGGGCGCATTCGGCTTTGCTTGTTCAGAACAGAATGGGCTGCACGTCAACGAAGCTGAGTTCATTGCCGAGGTACTTGATCCCCACAGTGGTCAACCTGTTCAAAGAGGCCAGGCTGGCGAACTGGTACTCACTAACCTCGGGCGTTGGGGCAGTCCCGCTATCCGCTACCGGACTGGGGACATGGTGCGACATGGCGGCTATAGCTGTAAGTGCGGGCGAACTTTTCTTCATCTACCCGGCGGCATCTTGGGACGGGTAGACGATATGCTAATTGTGCGTGGTATCAACGTCTATCCTTCAACGCTTGCTGATGTTCTCCATCGTTTCCCCGCGGTTGCCGAATACCGCGTGATTGTCACTCGCGACGGCCCCATGGATGAGATTGCTTTAGAGGTGGAATGCCCGCCAGATCTCATAAAAGACATCCAGGACGAACTGCGCACAGCCCTTCATTTACGTATTTCCATCGAGACTGTTGAGCCTGGGACATTGCCTCGCTTTGAATTGAAGGCGAAAAGGGTCGAGGATCGCAGAAAGCGAATGTAGAGCAGCCAACAAAGGCAGCGCTTATTGTTTACTTGTCCAGTTAGCACTCATGTCCATCCGATCATCAAAATAAAGGCAAGCAATCGATATACAAATTTTATCAAATGAAATCGTCTATCTATCAGCACTGAGCCCCGGCTGTGTGCAAAAAGTGGCAAGAAGTGTGTGGCAAATCACACTACTAAAGTGATATAGGTAACGGCACTGCTATTGGATAATCAAGTATACTAGTAGCAATGAAGAAATGTTTTTTATAACTCTATTTGCATCATTTTTTATAGCGAAACTGGTTAGTACTGGAAAAACGAGCGCAATATGACTCTCCCCGGAGGCAAGCTATGGATCGTTGCTTATACTGTGGATCAATATTGCCCCTGCATGCTCAATTTTGCGGACAATGCGGCAGCATCATCACCAACGCGCGAGGCAGTATAGGGGACAATCCGGCCGCGACTGTCCTTGCCGATGATCAGCCGACAAAAATCAGTAATCCATCTCATCTCCCACTGAGAAATTATGGCGAACAAAATGATGCCGCTACGAGGCCCCCGTGGACCCAAAGTGGAGCGATTGAACCAACCGTCACTCCCGACGACGAGGAAGAGGAAGAGGAGGAGCGCCGCCGTCGCGCTCTCTTGCTAGGAATACCATTGTTTGGAGCCATAGCAGATCAACCTCCTGCCGCTAATGTACCAATGATACATGGTACTCCCCAGTTTGGTGGAGTGCCAATGGTGCACGGCAACCCTTCATTTCCGAATGGTCCTTCTGCCGCCCAGGGTTTTCAAAACGTGGTATCCACTCCCGCACCACAATATATCCCTGCGGCGCCGCAGACGCCTATACCAACTACAGGACCCCGACCGTCTACTCATCTTCAGACTCCACCTTCTTCCAGTCACAGTGGCCCGGGCAGTTCTGGCAACAGTCCTACTCCAGGCGGTCTCCCTTGTGGTGTAATGGTCTTGATCTTTGCTGTCATCTGTTTGATTATCGTCGGCACCATTGGTGGATTGTTTCTTGGACTGCCTCCCACTATCTCAATCTCCGGCAGCACCGACGTAACCTCAGGCGGTGTGCTTCACTTGCACGGCAGTAACTTTGTTCCAGGAAGTAGTGTAACCCTGACGCTGGACAATACCATCCCGCTCTTCGCCACTTTTAACACTGCACCAGCAGTAACTGCCCATACAGCTTCCTCCGCCCTTCCGATGTCGCTCGCCGGGCAGTTCAAACTAGCAAATTCGCATATTACCGCAGGAAGCAATGGAACCTTCGACGTAACGATCCCAGTAAGTACAAACTGGAGCCTGGGTCAGCATACTATTCGCGCGAGGGAGGATATCAGTTCGCGCAGCACCGTCATCGATTTTAGAATCGATGCACCGGCAGCAAAACTCATCGCGAGGCCCTCCGACATTGACTTCGGGAAAATCGAACAGGGTAGTAAACCTGTCATGTCAGTTGTTGTGAGTAACGGTGGCGGTCATATGCTTTCCTGGCAGGTAAGCAGCGGAAATGCAGTGTGGGTGAAGTTGCAACCTACCGCGGGCAGCATCCAGCCCTCCCAGCCCTATGCCTCACCCCAGTTCATCTATGTCACGGCGGATACCACTCAGCTCAAGGTAGGCGTGTATACTGCTACACTACACATTACATCAAATGGCGGTGAATCTCTGGTGAATGTGAAACTTGAAGTAGTTCCACCGAGTCCAAAGCCGGTTGCGAAGATCAACGTCACACCCAACTCACTTGATTTTGGCGCGCTGGATAGTGGAACCCAGCTCACCAAGACGGTAACTGTGAGTAATTCCGGCACTCTGGCGCTCAATTGGAAGGCGGATACAGCGAACGCAAACTGGGTGACGCTGGACACAACATCGCATTCGATCCAGCCTGGCACTCGGCCCAATACTATCAAAGTGACGGTAGACACTACCAATCTCACAGCCGGTCCACAATCTGCCGTTTTGAACATCACCTCAAATGGAGGCAATGTACATGTGACGATCAAAGTTGTGGTCAATACCCCACTGACAACACAACCCTGTACGCTGCAGGATCCCTCAGTATCCAGTGAATCCTTTAGTGCTCAAATGGGATCAAATCCCAAGCCATCGTCGCAAAGTTTTACTATCGGTATAACTGGAGCCTGCACAGGCGGCGTCACCATCACACCGACTGTGACAATGGCATCAGGCAAAGGCTGGCTGGCAGTGACGCCTTCCGCGACAACCATCACCAGTGGCAGCACGACATTCAGTGTGAATGTGACATCGTCGGCCCTTGCTCTCGGAAAATATACTGGCTCGATCTCCCTCGCCGCAGTCAACGGCGGTGCCCCTATGAGCGGTAGCCCGCAGACAATAAGCATCACACTCAAGGTAGCCGAAACGCCTCCAGTGCTCGCGCTAGATACCAACGCACTCTCCTTTAATCTGTCAAATGGAGACCAGGCGGCATCCCAACCATTCAAAATCGAAAATACGGGCGGTGCGCCGTTGAACTGGACAGCCACCTTAGATGCGCCCTCATTTGTTTCCATTTCGTCAGCTTCCGGTACGGACCTGGCGGCAGGGGCAAACACAACCGATAGTGTCGTCGTCAATCCAGCGGAAGTACATGACGGTCCCTATACAGCAACGGTGACGATTAATGCAGTTGATCCGCTGACAGGGAATGTTGTTTCGGGTAGTCCGGCCAAAATAGCTGTGACGATTACAATAACACAGCCGCCATCAATGCAGCTCAGCACCCAGGAGCTAACCTTAACGCCTCCAAACTGTGTATACACGGATTCGGGTACCGTAACGATCACCAATACTGGCGGTGGCACACTGAGTTGGAATATCGCTGCTCCGGTCTATACATCTGATCAGTCTACCGGCTGGTTAAGTGTCTCACCCTCTGGACGAGGCAGTGGAGATGCAACGCTGAAATTCTCAGCGGATGGCACAAAGTCATTACAGTTTGGGCAGAAATACACCGCAACTGTCACCATTACCCCTTCAGTCGGAGACCCACAGACGGTCACAGTCTCCTTCACTATTGGATGTCTTGGTTAACCATACGCACAGTTGAACATTCTGCAACAGAAAAAAGAAGGGTGAACACATCACCCTTCTTCAATTTCTATGCTTACTCTCCCTGGCATTCGCTACACGACCTCAATACTACCCTCGCTCACCGTATCATCTTGCTGAATCGAGAACACCCTCGCATACGGCTGGTCAGGATAGTAGCGGTGTGAGAAAATAAGATAGATGTAGCCGTTGCGCCTGGCATACTCGATATCACGAGGTGAAGGAAAAGCCTCAGACAGGGGATGAGAGTGATAATAGACGGTATCACCATCATATGCATCGATATCAAGGGTGATACGCAACAACTCGGCAGGGTCTATTTCAGAAAAATCATCAGGATGCTCGGCAGCATTAGCCGTCGGATAATTTTTGACGGCCAGGCCATCCTGGCACCCTAATGCGCCACAGGCTTCATCAGGATAACCCGCCGTCACATGCGCCAGTATCTCTTTGAACATGTCACTGGGGATACGCACGACGAACGCTTTATCGGCTACCATAATATCTTTGCCTCTAAATCTTCTTCGAGATCATCCAGGTTGCGCGTCCACAAATCTTCGCTGAGGTACTTCCAACCACCATCTGCGAGGATGACTACAATCTTGCCACGCTCTAAACTCTCCGCAACACGCAAGGCCGCGTGAAGAGCGGCGCCACAAGAAGGACCGGCAAAGATTCCTTCCTGATCTTTGAGCTGGCGAGTCCGTCGAATAGCATCCACAGCCGTCACCAGTATTTTTGCATCAATGAGAGACGCGTCCAACACTGGCGGTACAAACCCGTCTTCGAGGCTGCGCAATCCCTGTACGCCTTCACCCTGTAACGGTTCGGCGGCAACTATTTTAATCGCAGGGTTATACTCCTTCAATCGGCGAGCATTCCCCGTAATCGTACCGCCGGTCCCCAGACCAGCGACGAAGACATCCAGGTCAGGCAGATCTTGAATGATCTCCAGAGCCGTTCCCTCATAGTGAGCGCGCGGGTTGGCCTCGTTGCCGTACTGGTAAAGCATGACGTACCGTTCATCGCTCTGAGCCATTTCTTGAGCCAGCCTCACAGCGCCATTGCTGCCCTGTAATCCATCAGAGAAAATGATATTTGCGCCATAGAGTTCAAGCATCTGGCGGCGTTCACGCGTCACATTGTCAGGCATGACAGCCGTAAAGCGATATCCCTTCACACGAGCAATCATCGCGAGGGCAATGCCGGTATTACCGCTGGTTGGCTCCAACAGGATCGAATCGGAGGTTATCTGCCCGCTGGCCTCGGCCTCCTCAATCATCAATTTGGCAATACGGTCTTTCACACTGCCGGAGGGATTGGCCCCCTCGAGTTTCGCGAAAATTTGTACACCGGGTTGCGGGCTGAAACTCTGTAGCTCTACCAGCGGCGTATTTCCAATGGTATCCAGTATGCTGCTATAGCGCATAGATCTACTCCTGGTCTAACGACCACCAGCCATAGCAGGTAAGAGGATAACCGTGTCGTTTGGACCCACGCCAGTCTCCAGCCCCTGCAAAAAACGGACATCCTGGTCATTGACGTAGACATTAATAAAGCGACTCAGGCTCTCCTCCGGCTGGATTTGTTCCTTCAAAGAGGGATAACGGCTGTAAAGATCAGCCAGTACTTCAGAAAGATTACTTCCCTGGGCATTGACCTGCTTTGCGCCTCCTACAGAAGGCCGCAAAACGGGCGCCAGGCGCACAGTAGCCATAATTCAAACTCCTTCATGAAGCACTACATGTTGCGTTTGTTGCGTTTGTTGCACTTGTCGCATATGTAGCACATGTAGCGCCTCGCATTTCAGCATTTATCAGGCGGGTATAGCGCAGACATCTGCATATGTTGGCAAGTCCTCTGGATGCCCATTCTCACCACAAGCTGGACACTTCGGATCGCGGAAGAGGCGCAATTCATTAAACTCGCCTGCGAGAGCATCATAGGTCATCAACCGGCCAACCAGCGGGTCACCGATACCAAGCACTAACTTGATCGTCTCGGTTGCCTGCAGCAGGCCAATGATACCAGGAAGCACGCCCAATACACCGGCCTCAGCACAGCTAGGCGCCAGCGCGATGGGGGGCGGCTCTGGATAGAGACAGCGATAGCACGGTCCCTCATACGGTTTAAAAACGGTCAATTGGCCTTCAAAACGGAAGACACTGCCATGTACGACTGGCTTATTGGCCATCAGTGCAGCGTCGTTGAGCAGATAGCGCGTGGGGAAATTATCAGTGCCATCAACAATGACATCGTAATCAGCGATGATGCGCGCTACGTTGGTCTCATCCAGGCGCTCAATGTGGGTGATTACTTTCACATCGGGATTCAGCGCCTCTATCGTTTCACGCGCAGACTCGGCCTTGTACTGACCAATCCGCTTTGTATTATGTAATATCTGGCGTTGCAGGTTGCTCTCGTCTACCACGTCGGCATCGATGATCCCTATCGTCCCGACACCCGCGGCTGCGAGATAATAGCCAGCAGGAGAACCCAAACCTCCAGCGCCAATTAACAGCACATGCGCATCGAGAAGTTTGAGCTGCCCCTCTTCACCTACTTCAGGCACCAGCAGGTGCCGGCTGTAACGTTTGGCCTGGGCTTCGCTCAAGGTCCGCGGCTGCACAAAAGGCAACCCTTTGCCTTTCCACGCCCCAAATCCACCGGCCATCGAGATAACTTCTTTGTAGCCCATCTGCTGTAAAGTTGTTCCGGCCATCAGTGACCGTATCCCCCCAGCGCAATAGAGTACGACGGTTTTTGTTTTATCAGGAACCGCTTCTTCTATCTGCAATTCGAGATAGCCACGAGGGACGTGCAAAGCTCCCGGAATATATCCTTCATTCCATTCATGCTTCTCGCGCACATCTACCAGAACAATGTCCTGATGTTCGGGTCCAGCTTCGTGTTGATGTGCCAGGGATTCATGCACTTTCACCGTCGACCACTCGGGAACTTGTCGACGCGCTTGCCGCATAATTTCACGGGATGCCTCACCCATGCTTGCTCACCTTTCGACTCAAAATTCGCAATAATACAAAACGACATTGTTGACAATGTCAATCAATTTAATTTCTATAGTTACTAACAAAAGAGTACCATTTCTCTTTTTTGCTTGTCAATGGAAGTAGGTGCTTTTTTGTTAGGAAGCTATCCCAAGATGAAAAGATATCCATCATTTTCAACATGCGCGCACCCCAAAATATTCCTGTTAACTGTCAATTTTGAGCGGCTATGGCTTGCTTTTTCCACTTTTGGCTGCTACTCTGGTAGCATAAATATAGCAAACATACCAGTCACTCGGGAGACCAGCATTATGACTGAAAGAGCCGATATTCTCGTTATTGGTGGAGGTGTGATGGGTACCAGCATTGCCTATCACCTCGCCAGGCAGAAAGCTGGACGCGTGCTATTATTGGAGCGACGGGCCATTTGCAGCGGTACAACAGGTCACTCTGGAGCCATCATCAGGCAACATTACTCCAATGATTTCACTATTCGTATGGCAAAAGAGAGTCTTCACATCTTCCAACACTTCGATGAGCTTGTCGGTGGAGATTGTGGCTTCATCACGACTGGCATGATCGCCATGACGAATGAGCAAGGCGCGGAAGCCTTGCGCGCCAATGTTACTTTGCAGCAAGAGCACGGCGTCAACACGCAGCTGCTCAATGGTAGCGAGGTAAGCCAGGCAGCGCCAGGCTACAACGGCGAGGGTGTGGCTCTGGCGTGCTACGAACCGGATGCAGGCGTCGCCGATCCAATGGCAACAACGTATAGCTTTGCTCACCGAGCTCGTGATTATGGAGCGATCATTCGAGAAGGCGTGACCGTGACGCACATTCTGCAGCAGCACGACAATGTGGCCGGTGTGCGAACAGTGGATGGCGATATACTCGCTCCCATAGTTGTGTTAGCCGCGAATGGATGGAGCGTGCCACTTGCACAAACTGCCGGTATCACACTCCCAATCATCCCAACACGTCATCCAATGCTCTCCCTGCGCCGTCCGCATGATTTCGGCGGTCGCCACGGCCTTCATGCTGTAGGCCTTGATATCACACGCCAGATTTATCTCCGTCCAGACCTTGGCGGAGTCACGCTCATTGGTTCAACTGAAGATGTGCTGGTAGCAAGTGACCCGGATCATTACTCCCAGGGACTCTCGGAAGAGGAGATAGCTAACTTCAGCCGCAGGGCCGCGGACAGTATTCCAGCGCTTGCTCGTGCTGTTCCGCGTGGCGGCTGGGCCGGTATCTACGACGATACACCAGATTACCATCCCATCCTTGACCGACTTGAGCCATACACGAGCCTCTATTGTGCTGCAGGTTTCAGCGGTCATGGTTTCAAACTTTCGTCGCTTATTGGACAGTGGATGGCACAATTGATCTTGACGGCGAGTAAACCTGCTGATATGCAGCCCTTTGCCTTCGACCGTTTCGCGGGTGGTAAAGAAATTCACCCACGCTACCCATCGGGGGTGTTAGGCTGAAAGCGGCCAACACTGTCATGTCGAAAAAGTCTGGCCAGCAACCGTGGCCAGACAAGAAGTCCAGGCTTTAGCATGTTACCTCCCTCAAGCTGCGAACCCAGGGTACAAGAAAAAGTCGAATCGTTTTTAGAAAACCTGCAATCAAGGAGAAATAGTATGTCACCACCCAAAATTGCTATGATCGGTGCGGGCAGCGTGGTCTTTACTCTCAATCTGCTTGGAGACATTCTTTCCTTTCCTGAACTCGCAGAATGCGAGATTGCTTTAATGGATATAGACCCTGAGCGTTTACGCATCGCTGAGATCATGGCGCGCAAGGTTGCAGACGCGCTTGGTGCGCACCCGAAGATCACCGCCTATGCAGATCGCAAAGCGGCGCTCGATGGAGCAGATTATGCCATCAACACTATTCAGGTTGGCGGCGTTCCATCCACACTGATCGACTTTGAAATTCCTAAACGCTACGGCTTACAACAAACCATTGGCGATACCCTGGGTATTGGAGGCATTTTCCGTGCACTACGCACTATACCAGTAATGCTTGAAATGTGCCGGGACATGGAAGAAATCTGTCCAGATGTATTATTCATAAACTATGTGAACCCCATGGCCATGAATACCTGGGCGGTATCTCAGGCGACAAACATTAAGACAGTTGGCCTGTGCCATAGCGTACAGGGAACCGCGCAACAACTGGCCTATTATATGGGACTCCCATATAAGGAACTGACCTATCGCTGTGCAGGCATCAACCACATGGCCTTCTATCTTGAGTTGCAACACAACGGGCAAGATGTCTATCCCTTACTGCGTGAGGTAGCTCAAAAGCATGACATCTGGAAAAAAGACCCGGTTCGTTTTGAGCTATTCAAACGGCTGGGCTATTTCGTCACCGAATCGAGCGAGCATAGCGCCGAATATAACCCTTACTTCATTCGCCGCGACCGCCCTGACCTGCTGCAACAGTTCGACATCCCCATCGATGAACTGCTGCACCGGTACCAGGCACAGACCGCCTGGTGGGAGCTCATGCGCGAGCAACTGCTCAACGGCACGGCACAGTTTACTCCTGAGCGTAGTGGCGAATATGCCGCGCTCATCATCCATTCTATTGAAACGAACACCCCCCGTGTCATCTATGGCAATGTCCGCAATACCGATCTAATCACCAATCTCCCACATGGCTGCTGTGTCGAAGTACCATGCCTCGTCGATGGCAGCGGGTTCCACCCAACGTTTATTGGAGCGCTCCCACCACAGCTCGCGGCCTTGCAGATGACCAACATCAACGTTCAAGGCCTGGTGGTCGAGGCCATCTTGACCGGCAAGAAGGAGCATGTTTACCACGCCGCCATGTTTGATCCCCACACCGCGGCTGAATTGACGCTGGATGAGATCTATGCATTGGTCGAGGACTTGTTCGAGGTGCATGGAGCAGTAATACCAAAGTTACATTGATCCGTAGGCATCCGGTCAAATAGAGGGTTACCAGCGTCGCGACAATCATGTTATAGGTCACCGCCGCTTTCGCCTGTGCCGCAGTAGAGGGATCGCTCAGTAATGCATGCATGGTCTGTTGCAACTCTTCGTAAAATAATGCGCGATAGTTGGGGGAGTGATAGCGGCTCAGGTCACCGTGTTCCTCTGCTACTTCATCCAGGAAACGCCGGAAAAATTCGGTGTGCTTCGCTTCTTCCCAGAGGAAGGTCGTTAACGATAAGTATTGCGGAAGGAACCTGCTTTCTGCCGCCTGAGATCAGGGAACAGCTCTGTTCCCTGGTGGTGATTCCGCAAGTTCAAAATGGAAGCATTTAGAAGAGGGCAGCGGCATTGTCGTTACGGTGGACGAGCCTGAGAGTGAGGGTATGATTCGCGCAACCGGTGGGGACACCACTACAACAGCGAAAGAAGAAACAACGCTTCAACCCGAATACGACGATTCATATGCCCCGATATCACATGCATTCTCCGATCCATCTGGCCGGGGGTCGCCGCGCTGGTCAGTGGTGATCGTCACATTCTGACCAGAGGGATCTGTGACGGTGATGCTGCATGTCTGTAGAGGAACAGCATCGATAGCCTGACTTCCCTGGAGCAATGCAAGGGTATGGGTGGGTCCTCCGTTGTTGCGTAGTGTAGGATCTATGTTGAGGTCAGCCAACGTCACTTGCCTATCGGTTCCGGCATTCAGTCCTTTAGCGCCGGCAACGTTCTCGATCAGATTATAGCCATCTGAGATCAGCGCTCCTGAAATGTCCGGGCCGTCATGAGCGCTATTCGCAGCGATGACACTGCTGCTCATCGTCATATGACTGCTGCCTGTCGGATCAATCCAGATACCACCACCTATACTTGAGGTATTCCCATAAATAGTACTAAAAAGAATGATGATAGAAGAACCCTTGGAGCCGAAGGATAAGATGCCGCCGCCGAAGCTGTTTTGCTTGCTGCTTGCTGAGTTGCCTGAAAAGGTGCTGTCGGTCACGGTAAGCTTGCCGTCATTGTCGATGCCGCCCCCTTGGCCGTATATCCCGCTGCTTGCTGAGTTGCCTGAAAAGGTGCTGTCGGTCACGGTAAGCTTGCCAGTATTGTTGATACCGCCGCCGAAGCCGGTGACAGCACTGCCGATTGCCTTGTTGTCTGAGAAGATGCTGTCGGTCACAGTAATAGTGCCTGTATTGGTGTTGTTGATGCCGCCGCCGGAGCCGTCTTTCTTGCTGCTGATAGCTGAATTGTTCGAGAAAGTGCTGTGAGTCACGGTGAGCTTACCTTCATTATAGATGCCACCACCTTCGCTGTTGTTAGCAATACTATTGCTGCTACTAGTTGAATTGTTCGAGAAGGTGCTGGTGGTCACGGTAAGGGTACCTGTACTGAAGTTGTCGATGCCGCCGCCGAAGCTGAAGCCTCTGCTGCTAGCCGAATTGTTCGAGAAGGTGCTGTGAGTCACGGTGAGCTTACCTTCATTGTAGATGCCACCACCTTCGCCTTCCACTTCGCCGAATGATGAATTGTTCGAGAAGGTACTGTTGATCACGGTAAGGGTACCTGTACTGGTGTTGTAGATGCCGCCGCCGAAGCTGGTAACGCCAGCGTTTGTCTTGTTGTCCGAGATGGTGCTGTTGGTCACGGTGAGGGAGCCTTGATTGGAGAGGAAGGCATCAATAACCGTCACACTGTTTTTGAAACTCAGGTCAGAGATGTTGAGCGTGGCACCTAGGGGTACTTGAATCTTCGCGTCTATGTTGCCGCCACTGATGGTAATCTGGTCTGCTCCTGGGCCGTGAATGGTGAGCTGTTCGTCGCTCAGAAAACCCAGAGACTCTCTCAGCTTGATGGTTCCACGCAGGCCCTGGGTAAAGCGAATAGTACTGTTCGGAGGAGCATTTTCGATACAATAGCGCAATGATCCATTCACATTGTCCTGGAGTGTTGTTACGACCGTTGGATCGGGGGGCCGCGTCGCAATTAACCCACCAGCTATCCCCGTCAAAGAGAGCAGTAGGAGAACCACAGCGATGAGGCTCACGAGCGACTGAATTCGCCGAGTTGTACTAGCCCGTAGAAAGACCACCTCCTGCTCATTTGGCCTGTTGCGCCTGGCCCACGTCAGGGCTTCTTTGAGCTGGATACCACGATACAGCCGGTCTCTGGGCCGCTTCCGCTGCTCCCATTCCGCGGAATCTTCACTGAGGGACTGCTGAAAAAGGATGTCGTCGCGGGCCTCACGCAGCCACTCTGCCAGGCGTTTCCATTCCCGAATCAGCGCCTCGTGACTCACTTCAATAGTGGTTTTGCCACCGATCTGGTTGGTGGTGAGCAGACGCGCCCTGATGAAAGTCTCTAGCGTCTCCCGCATCCGCTGTGTCTGCACGGGATCAGCTTGCTCGAACTCGGCACGGGCCGCACGACGGCGCGTGGTGTCTTGCTCAGTTGTGCCAGGCGAGACTAAGCGCAAAAACACCTCGCGTGCCATCTGGCGATGCTCATCGGAAAGCAGCGCCTGATAGGTCTCCTCGGCATGCTGCGACAATGCTCCTTTGACGCCGCCCATCTCGTGGTAGGCCTGCAGGGTCAACTGGTACCCGCTGCGTCGCTGAAACAGTTGATCGAGCGTAAACTCTAGCAAAGGCAAGGCCCCGCTTTGCCCTTGCATGTCAATGAGCAGCTCATCAACCAGCCCGCCCTCGAATGTTACTTGCACATCCGGTAAGTTCGCCGGCTGTTCGATCACCCGGCGCAGATCATCTCTCTCCAGAGGCAGCACGGAGACGTGGTGGTCATCAATCAGCCGGAACAACTCAGGATATTGCATCGGCCGGTCATAAAAGTCTGCTCGCAGCGTGAGGATGACGAACAGGGGGCCACGAGGCTCCGTCACCGCCGTGACCAGCAGCTCAAAGAAGTGCTGCCGTTCCGCTTCCTCGATTGTGAGGGTAAACACTTCCTCGAACTGGTCCACCAGCAGGACTACTTTTTGCTGCGAGGATGACGCGAGTTGACAGACGAGCAGGTGCAGGCTGCGTGCGGAGGTAGATGCAAGAGCCTCGTGGAGAGAGACGGCGCCCATAGCAGGCAATTGCTTTGCCAGTGAGACGGCGAGGGCTTCAAGGGGATGTGCTCCTGGAAAGACCGGCTCGAGGTACACCCACTCTTTGCTGTTGAG
>WNGR01013704.1_pt1 | contig 16184 bp, 10 predicted proteins | sample 5407581 | NCBI WGS metagenome assembly WNGR01 (sample SAMN13153383, study PRJNA577476) | soil metagenome | isolation source: 80 cm soil or saprolite under Garry oak tree replicate 2 | place: USA:California | collected 2016-06-15 | reverse complement strand
ATCCAGCCCATGCTCGCCCGCGAGCTGCCCCGGCTCGTGTCGCCCACGGTGTGGGAGTTCAAGCTGAGACCCGGAGCCAAGTTCCACAACGGCGAGCCGGTGGACGCCGAGGCCGTCAAGTTCAGCCTCGAGCGCCTCGTAGATCCCAAACTCAAGCTGCGCGGATCGCCGCCCTTCGCCCCCCTCAGCCATGTCGAGATCGTCGACGCGCTGACCGTGCGGATCCATACGAGGGCTCCGTGGCCGATCCTGGACACGCTGATGAGCGCCACCCAGGCGGCGATTCTTCCGCCTAGGCACTACCGGGACAAGGATTCCTCGCAGGCGGGGCGGGCCCCCGTGGGCTCAGGGCCCTTCCGGTTCGTGCGGTGGGTCCGGGACGAGCGCATCGAGCTCGAGGCGAACGAGCAGTACTGGCGAGGCGCGCCCCGGGTCAAGACCCTCGTGTTCCGACCCATCCCCGACGACGCGGTGCGCGTGGCGGCGCTGCAGAACGGCGAGGTCGATGTCGCCGTCAACATCCCGCCGCACCTCGCGACCATCATCGCCAATCACCCGAAGCTCTTCCTGACCACCGCGCCCAGCGTGCGCACCATCCAGCTCATGTACTACACGCACCAGTACGACGCCCAGCACAAGCTGATCGGGCCGTACCCGGGTCCCACGGCGGACCGGCGCGTGAGGCTGGCCATGAACTATGCCGTGGACGTGGACGACATCATCAAGAACGTGCTGGACGGCAAGGCCGTGCGCACTGCCCTCATGCTCACGGACAAGCACTTCGGCTTCGACCCCGGGATCAAGCCGATCAAGCAGGATCTCACCAAGAGCAAGCAGCTCCTGGCTGAGGCGGGCTTTCCGAACGGGCTCGAAATCACTCTCAACAGCCCGCAAGGGCGCTACGTGCGCGACAAGGAGGTGGCGGAAGCTCTCGCGGGCCAGCTGACCAAGGCCGGCATCCGGACCACGCTCAAGACGCACGAGTGGGTCCACTACTTCGGTACGCTCGCCTACAACCACCGTACGCAGCCAGTATGGCTCCTCGGCTGGGGCACCTCGACCTACGACGCGGAGACGGTGTATGTCCCGCTCTTCCGGGCCGGCCGATTCCTCAGCAACTACTACAACGCCGACTTCGAAGGCATGATCGAGCAGGCGCAGGCGACCATGGACGCGAAGAAACGGGTCGAGATCTATCACCGGATCAACCGGCTGTGGGTCGAGGATGCGGCGGCCATGCCGCTCTACCAGCAGATCGATCTCTACGGCGCCACCAAGCGCACGGTGTGGAAGGCCAGGGGCGACGAGGCCATCAAGGGGTATGACATGGCGCTGAAGGACTCGAAATAAGAGGTCCGGCAGCCTATAATAGGCATCGAGCGCGGCCGTAATTCAGTGGCAGAATGCCAGCTTCCCAAGCTGGACGTCGCCGGTTCGAATCCGGTCGGCCGCTCCATATTGGCCAAAGGGTTGCGGGGAGGATCCGCAACCCTTTGGCGTGTCAGCGGCTACGCCGCGGCCGCTTCACTTGAAGCGTCGCTCGATCCAGCCGAGGAAGGTCGTCACGCCGGTCTGGAGGAAGGACTCGCACTCGTCGGGAAGCCTGGTGCCTTCGCGGAAGGCCTCCTGGATCACGTCATCGCTTCCGCACCAGAGAGAGACGCGCCTCCCCGTCTTCCTGTCGATCTGGGCCAGCACCACTCCGGGCGGCGGCGTGAAGTGGGCGGGCGAGGTCTGGCGAACCGCCGCCTGCATGATGGGGCCCCAGATCGGCAGCGCGGCCTGTGATCCCGTGAGACCGAGAGGCGTGCCGTCGTCCAGCCCCACCCAGACGCCCACGACCAGATCGGGCGTGTAGCCGACGAACCAGGCGTCGCGAAGACTGTCGGTCGTTCCCGTCTTTCCCGCCGTCATCTCCTGGAGGCCCCAGGCGGAGCTGCGGGCCCCTGTGCCCCGGCGCATGACGCCGCGGAGCAGATGGTTGATGAGGAAGGCGGACTCGGCGGACACCGCGCGCACGGACGGCGGCAGGGGCGCGAGGGCGTGCCCGCCCAGCGATGCTTCCGGGGCGATCGCCGTCGCGGGAACCCGAACGCCGCCATTGGCCAGGGTGGCGAAGGCGCTCGTGATCTCCAGCAGCGTCACCTCGGAGGTGCCGAGGGCGAGCGAGGGCACCGGGGCCAGGGGATGCTCGATCCCGACAGCGTGCGCCATGTCAGCCACGCGGCGGGGGCCCACATTCATGGCGACGCGGACGGCGGGGATGTTCAGCGACTCTTCCAGGGCCCGCCGCACCGTCACCGGCCCATGGAATCGACCGTCCATGTTTCGCGGCTCCCAGTTTCCGCCTCCCGCGGGAATCACCAGGGGCTCGTCGTCCACCACGGAGGCGGGCGTGATGCCGCTGCCGCGGCGCTCCGCCTCAAAGGCGGCCAGGTACACGAAGGGCTTGAAGAGCGATCCTGGCTGGCGGACGGCGCGGTATGCGCGATTGAAAGACGTCTCGCCGTAGCGCCGGCCGCCCACGAGAGCCCGGATCTCGCCGGACATCGGCTCTATGGCGATCACCGCGGCCTGCACCTGACCGGCGATCTGGGGCCTGTCCTTCTCGATGCGCTTTATCCCGTCCCTCACGGCGCTCTCGGCCGCCCTCTGGAGGGTCGGGTTGAGGGTGGTCTCGAGCGCGATCTCCCCCGACTCCGGGAGCTTCGCCCGCCGCCCGAGCTCGAAGGCGACGAAATCGACGAAGTACGGCGCGACCCGAGGGTTGTCGATGGACGGCTGCGGCAGTGGCCGGGCGACGGCCCGCCGGGCGACCGCCGGCTCGATCAGCCGCGCCTCCTCCATGGCGAGGATGATGCCGTCCCGGTACTTCTTGTCTCGAGAGGAGAGCATCCGGTTCGGCGCGCGGATCGCGCTCGCCAGCCAGGCCGCCTCGTCGACGTCGAGGGCGGTCACATCCTTGCCGAGAAAGTGGCGCGCGGCGGCGGGTAGGCCGTGGACGGGTAGATCGCCGTCGTGACCGAGGTAGACGGAATTGACGTACGCCTCGAGGATCCGGGGCTTCGAATACCGAACTTCGAGGAGGAGGGCGATGAACGCCTCTCGCGCCTTCCGTCCCCACGTGCGTCGGGTGTCGAGGAACAGCGTTCGCGCCAGCTGCTGGGTGATGGTGCTGCCGCCCTCGCGCAGCTCGCCCCGCCTGAAATTGACGTGAAAGGCCCGCCCCACGGCGAGCAAATCGATCCCCGGATGGGTCCAGAACCGCCGGTCCTCGGCCACGAGCACGGCGTCGACGACCGGCCGCGGAATCCGGTCGAGGGGCACCCAGGTCTGCGCCCGGTGCGACGCGTAGATCGCCGCGATGGGTCGGCCGCCCGTGGAGAGCTGGCCATTCGCGTAGAGTTGAATGGTCGGCACCCGTGGCCCGCCGGGGTCGGGAAGCGAGTAGTGCCAGGAGATCGCCACGAGTCCGAGGATCACGGAGATCCCGGTGAGGAACACGGTCAGCCGTGTGCGGCGGAAGGCTCGGAGCGACGTCGCACGCGCGACGGGAATCGGCTGGATACGCATCGAGGGTCTCTTCCGATGGACAGAGCATGGCGTGTGCCAAGTGTTTGACCACCCGCAACCGCGTCTAAGTAGGCGTGCCTCGTGAAGTTGTCATCAGACGTGTGGAGCGAGCGCGGGCAGGCCGCCGGAATATTCGCGGCAATTCGAGTAGGAGTTACCGGGTGTCGGCGACGCGGCGAGACACGGGAGACGAAAAGACGACCGGGTAGCAGCGACGCGCCCCGAGAGGCGCGTCAGCAAGTCTCGTGATTGACAGTTCCAGATTTTCCGGGACTTAGACGGCAACACGCGGCGCCGAAGCGGTACGGGCACGGGGCTTGCTGTACGCGCCCAGACGGAGTCGCGATCTCTTGCCGACATTGACGAGGAAGTCATGCCGGCCTCGGCTCGACAAGGCTCATTGAAAGGCGCTCGTCGCTCCGCGCCCGAGGGTGGAGACACCATGCGTGATGTAACACGCGGGTCGCTGTCACAGCAGGATCTTGTTCGTCTCGTGCATCGCTTGGGTCGGCTCGGTGTTCTCGCGTCGCTCGGGGTCGTGCTCGTATGTGGCAGTCAGCCCGCGCTGGCCCAAAGCGCAGGGAAGGGCGGAGAGGCAGAGCCGCGGGCCAGCACCCTCCCGCCTCTCGAGCTCGTCAAGTCCTCCATGACCCGCGTGCTCACCCTCACCCAGTCGCAGGCTGCCGGCCCCGCCGCGAGCACCCAGCGCCGCGAGCTGCGACGGGTGGCGGAAGCGCTGTTCGACTTCAACGAGATGTCGCGGCGGATACTGGGAGCTCACTGGAAGGAGGGGACGCCCGAGGAGCAGGCGGAGTTCGTCAGGCTCTTCACGGACCTCCTCGAGCGATCCTATTTGACCGCGCTCGGGCATTTCCCGCTGGCCACCATCAACTTCGAGGGCGAGATGGTCAGTGGACCGTACGCCCTGGTCAGCTCACGGATCGCGGTTGGACGTCGAGGGACGGCGTCGCTCGAGTACCGTCTCCTGGAGACGGATGGGCGCTGGGCCGTGTATGACATCGTGGTCGACGGCGTGAGTCTCGTCCTCAGCTACCGGAGCCAGTTCAATTCCATCCTGCGGACCTCCCGGTTCACCGAGCTCCTGGATCGGATGCGGAGCCGCGAGGCGTATGTGACCCCGCGAGACGACTAGTGGCGCTGAAAGAGCATTACCCCGCCGCGGTCCCGGCCTGACGCGGGACCAGTCAGGGACGCGGTCCGGCGGGGATCTCCTGTGGAGGTCCGCCGAGAGAACGACCGAGCTGTCCCCGCCACCGCACCAACCAGAGGCGCCCCCGCTCGAGGAAGAGATACACGACGGGCGTGGTGTAGAGCGTGAGGAGCTGGCTCAGGAGGAGACCGCCCACGATGCTGATGCCCAGGGGCCGCCGCAGCTCCGAGCCGGTGCCGGTGCCGAGGGCGAGGGGAAGGGCGCCCAGGAGGGCGGCCATCGTCGTCATGATGATGGGGCGGAATCGCCGGAGGCAGGCAAGGTGCACCGCCTCGCGAGCGCTGCGCCCTTCGCGCCGCTCGAGCTCGAGGGCGACGTCGATGACCAGGATGGCGTTCTTCTTGACGATGCCGATGAGCAGGATGACGCCGACCATGCCGATGATGGAGAACTCCATCTGAAATGCCATCAAGGCCAGGAGCGCGCCCACACCGGCTGACGGCAGGGTGGACAGGATGGTGAGCGGATGGATGTAGCTCTCGTAGAGGACGCCCAGGACGAGATAGACGGCAATGAGGGCGGCCAGGATGAGCATGGGCTGGGTGGACAGGGCAGCCTGGAAGGCCTGGGCGGTGCCCGCGAAGCTTCCCCGGATGCTCGTGGGCATGCCGATTCGCCGCTCGGCCGCAGCAATGGCCGCCACCGCGTCCCCGAGGGCGACACCCGGAGCGAGATTGAAGTACGTGGTCACGGCCGGGAAGAGCCCCTGGTGGTTGATCTGGAGGGGGGCCGGGCTTGGCTCGAATCGGGTCAGCGCGGTCAGGGGCACCGACGTGCCCGTGGCCGACTGGACGTAGATGTTGCGCAGCGCGTCCGGATTCTGCCAGTAGCTCGGCGCCACCTCCATCACGACGTGGTACTGGTTCAGCGCCGTGTAGATCGTTGAGACCTGCCGCTGTCCGAAGGCGTCGTAGAGCGTCTCGTCGATCAGTCGGGTGCTCACGCCAAGCCGCGCGGCGGTGGGCCGATCGATGGTGAGCGGGACCTGGAGGCCGGCGTCCTGCTGGTCACTCGACACGTCCCGAAGCTGAGGCAGGGTGCGCAGCGCTTGAAGGACCTTGGGCGCCCAGGAGCTCAGATCGACGAGGCTGTCGGCCTGAAGAGTGAACTGGTACTGGGCGTTGGAGAGGCGTCCCCCGAGCCGGATGTCCTGCACAGCCTGGAGATACAGCGTGGCGCCCGGCACCCGCGCGAGCTTGGGGCGCAGACGCGTGATGATCTCGTCGGCCGTCGCATCTCGCTGGGAGCGCGGCTTGAGGGACACGAACATGCGGGCGGAATTGACGGTGGTCCCGCGCCCTCCCCCGCCCCCCGTATAGGCCGTGACGGTGGCGACGCCGGGGTCCGCGCGGACGATGTCCGCGAGCCGGCTCAGCTTCTCGCGCATGGACTGGAACGAGATGTCCTGGGCGGCGACGGTGATGCCGGCGGGGCGCCCGTTGTCTTGCTGAGGGAAGAAACCCTTGGGGATGTTCCAGAAGAGGTAGATGTTGACGCCGAAGGTGACGGCAGCGACGAGGAGCGTGATGCCGGGATGTCTGAGAGCCCAGCCCAGGGTGACATCGTAGAAGCGGACGACGGCGTCAAACATCCGTTCGCTCACCCGATTGAAGCGGCCGCGGTTGCCGCCGTCTCGCGAGCGGAGGAGGAGGGCGCACATCATGGGGGTGGTGGTCAGCGACAGGACGAGGGAGATGAGGACCGCGATCGAGAGCACGGCGGCGAATTCCCGGAAGAGCCGGCCGAGCCATCAAGGTCTACAACTGGGTCCTGACGCTGTGGCGCGGCAACATCCACCCCACCGTCCCGATGCTGTTTGCCATCGGGTTCATCTTCACGTTCATCAACGGCGGGTTGACGGGCCTGTTCCTCGGCAACGCGACCGTGAGCGCCATGAGGGAGAGGTTGTCGATGCTGTAGCCGATGAGGTACAGGAAGGCGAAGGTCCCGATCAAGGACACGGGTACGACGACGCCGGGAATGGCGGTGGCCCGGACGTCGCGAAGGAAGAGGAAGACGACGAGCACCACGAGGGCCACCGAGATCATCAGGGAGATCTGCACGTCGTGGACGGAGGCGCGGATGGTGACGGTCTGGTCGAGCACCGCCGTCAGCGTCACGTCGGCGGGCAGGAGCGCGTGGAGCTCCGGCATCTCCTCGCGTATCCGGTCGACGGCCTCGATGATGTTGGCGCCCGGCTGACGGAAGATGATGAGGAGGGCGGCCGGCCGGCCGTTGGCGAGACCGATCGATCGCAGGTCCTCGACGGAATCCACTACCTCGCCGAGGTCAGACAGGCGCACGGGGGCGCCATTCCGCCAGGCCACGATGAGCGGGCGGTATTCCTCGGCGAAGCGGATCTGATCACTCGTCCGGATCTCCCAGGCTCGCTCGGGCCCATGGATCTGGCCCTTGGGACGATTGATGTTGGCATTCGCGAGCACCGACCGCACATCCTCGAGGCCGATCCCATAGCTTGCCAGGGTCATCGGATTGAGCTCGACCCGGACACCGGGAAGGGAGCTTCCGCCCACGAAGACCTGGCCGACCCCTTCGATCCGCGCCAGCTTCTGTTGCAGGACCGTGGACGCCACGTCGTACATCCTGCCGGTGTCCACGGTGGAGGAGGTGAGGGCGAGGATCATGATCGGCGCGTCGGCGGGGTTGACCTTGCGATAGGTCGGCGTTGATGGCCGACTGGACGTCGCGCGCGGCGCCGTTGATGTCACGGGCCAGATCGAATTGCAGGGCGACGCCCGTGGAGCCGAGGTAGCTGGCCGAGGTCATCTCGGTGATGGCGGCCACGCGGCCGAACTGGCGCTCGAGGGGAGTGGCGACGGCCGAGGCCATGGTCTCGGGGCTGGCCCCGGGCAGCGCGGCCGAGACCTGGATGGTCGGGAAGTCGACCTGGGGAAGCGGCGCGACAGGCAGCATGCGATAGCAGATGATGCCCGCGATCACGAGGGCCAGCGTGAGCAGCGTGGTGCCGACGGGACGACGGATGGCGGGTGTCGAGAGGTTCACGAGACGCCCTCGGCGCGGGCGGACGCGACGGTGACGGGTGCCTTTCGTCGCGCCGCGCGTGAGGCCAGCCGGTCGAAGGCGAGGTAGATGACGGGCGTGGTGTAGAGCGTCAGCAGCTGGCTCATGATGAGGCCGCCCACGATGGCGATCCCGAGCGGCTGGCGCAGCTCGGATCCGACGCCGCGACCGAGGGCGAGCGGCACGCCGCCGAGGATGGCGGCCATGGTCGTCATGAGGATGGGCCTGAACCTGAGGAGGCAGGCCTGGTAGATGGCCTCGCGGGCGGGCCGGCCCTCGGAGCGCTGGGCGTCCAGCGCGAAGTCGATCATCATGATCGCGTTCTTCATCACGATGCCGATGACGAGGATGATGCCGATGAGGGCGATGACGCTCAGGTCGAGCCGCGCGGCGAAGAGGGCGAGAAGCGCGCCCACCCCGGCCGAGGGGAGCGTGGAGAGAATCGTCACGGGGTGGATCCAGCTCTCGTAGAGGACGCCCAGCACGATGTAGACGGTGACCACGGCGGCCAGGACGAGGAGCGGCTCGTTGGCGAGCGAGGCCTGGAAGGCGCGCGCGGCGCCCTGGAAGCGCGCCTGCACGGTGATGGGCATGCCGAGATCCTGCTTGGCCGTCTCGATGGCCTGGACGGCATGGCCGAGCGAAGTTCTCGGGGCGAGGTTGAAGGAGACGGTGACGGCGGGGAACTGCCCCTGGTGGTTCACGGCGAGCGGCGTCGCGCGCTCCTCGATGAAGGTGAAGGCGGAGAGGGGCACCTGGCCGGCCGTCGAGGACCGGAGGTAGATCTGCTGCAGGGCCTCAGGGCCCTGGCGGAAGTCGGGCTTCACCTCCAGCACCACCCGGTACTGGTTGAGCTGGGTGAAGATGGTCGAGACCTGGCGCTGGCCGAAGGCGTTGTAGAGCGCGTCGTCGATCATCTGGGGCGTGATGCCGAGCCGGGAGGCGGTGGCGCGATCGATGCGCACGGAGGTCTCGAGACCCTGATCCTGCTGGTCGCTCGCCACGTCGCGGAGCTCGGGCAGCGTGCGGAGGCGCTCCACGAGCCGGGGCGCCCAGGTGGTGAGCTCGACGAGATTCGGATCCTCCAGGCTGTACTGGTACTGCGTCCGGCTCACGCGATCTTCCACGGTCAGGTCCTGGACGGGCTGGAGATAGAGCGTGATCCCGCCGACCTGGGCAAGGGAGGAGCGCAGGCGGTCGATCACCGTGCCCACGCTCACCCGCCGCTCGTCGAGGGGCTTCAGGGTGATGAGCATGCGCCCGCTGTTGAGCGTGACGTTGGTGCCGTCGATGCCGATGAAGGACGACAGCGTGGCCACGGCGGGATCCGTCAAGATGACCTCGCCGAGGGCCTGCTGACGCGCGGCCATGGCGGGGAACGACACGGCCTGCGGAGCATCCGAGATGCCGAGGATCACGCCGGTGTCCTGGGTCGGGAAGAGCCCTTTGGGGATGAGGACGTACAGGACAAGGGTGAGCGCGAGGAGGCCCACGGCCACGAGCAGGGTGAGGCCCTGATGCTCGAGAACGCGGCGCAGGGTACGCGCATAGCCCTCGCGAAGGGCCTCGAAGACGCGCTGGGCGGTCCTCGCGAATCGATTGCTCTCGGCCTCCGTGTGGTGGCGGAGGAGCTTGGCGCAGAGCATCGGGGTCAGGGTCAGGGAGACGACGGCGGAGACGAGAATGGAGACGCTGAGGGTGATGGCGAATTCCCGGAAGAGGCGCCCCACGATGTCGCCCATGAAGAGGAGGGGGATGAGCACGGCGATGAGGGAGACGGTCAGGGAGAGAATGGTGAAGCCGATCTGCCCCGAGCCCTTGAGGGCCGCCTCCAGCGGCGAGTCGCCCGCCTCGATGTAGCGGGCGATGTTCTCGATCATGACCACCGCGTCGTCGACCACGAAGCCCGTGGCGATGGTGAGGGCCATCAGCGAGAGGTTGTTCAGGCTGAAGCCCAGCGCGTACATGACGGCGAAGGTGCCGATGATCGAGACGGGCACGGCCACGCTCGGGATGAAGGTGGCGGCGGGGCTGCCCAGGAACAGGAAGATGACGAGCACCACGAGGACCACGGCGAGCATGAGCTCGAGCTGGACGTCGTGGACCGAGGCGCGAATGGTGGTGGTGCGGTCGGTCAGCACCGAGACCTCCACGGAGGTGGGCAGCGTGCCCTGGAGCTGAGGCAGGAGCTGCTTCACGCGATCGACCACCTGGATGAGGTTGGCCCCGGGCTGTCGCTGGATATTGACGATGACGGCCGGACGGGTGCCCATCCACGCCGCCTGCCGGAGGTTCTCGGCGTCGTCCACGGCGTCGGCGACGTCGGAGAGGAGCACGGGGGCGCCGTTGCGGTAGGCGATGACGAGCGACCGGTAGAGAGCACTCGTCACGAGCTGATCGTTGGCCCCGATGGTGTAGGCCTGCTGGGCGCCGTCCAGGCTGCCCTTGGCCTGGTTCACGTTCGCCGCCGCCACCGCCTGCCGGACGTCGTCCAGGGTCAGTCCATTGGCGGCCAGGCGCGTCGGATTCGCCTGGATGCGGATGGCGGGCTTCTGTCCGCCGCTCAAGGTAACGAGCCCCACGCCGGGAAGCTGCGACATCTTGGGCACCAGTCGCGTGTCGGCGAGGTCTTCGACGGCGGTGAGGGGAAGCGCGTTCGACGTCAGTCCAAGCGTCAGGATCGGTGCGTCGGCCGGATTCACCTTGCTATACACGGGAGGATTGGGCAGATCCTTGGGCAGGAACGACGAGGCGGCGTTCATGGCCGCCTGCACCTGCTGCTCGGCGATGTCGAGGGCCAGGCTCAGGTCGAACTGGAGCGTGATCACCGAGCTCGTGCTCGAGCTCGTGGACGTCATCTGCTTGAGGCCGGGCATCTGACCGAACTGCCGCTCGAGGGGCGCGGTCACCGCCGAGGCCATGACGTCCGGGCTGGCCCCGGGATAGAAGGTCTGCACCTGGATGGTCGGGTAGTCGACTTGGGGCAAGGCGGAGACGGCGAGGAGGCGATAGGCGACGGCGCCGGCCAGGATGATGGCCAAGGTCAGGAGGGAGGTGGCGACCGGCCTCAGGATGAACGGCCGAGACAGGTTCATGCGCCGGACTTGGCGGGCGGGCGATCGCGGCTCGTCGGCTCGACCCGTGAGCGCTCCTGCACCTTGTCGGCTCCGTCGACGATGACCGCCTCGCCCGCCTTGAGCCCGTCGCGGACGGGGGCGAGGCCACCTTCGGTCGGGCCGAGCGCGACCTTGCGAAGCTCGACCGTCTTGTCGGGTCGCACGACGTAGACGAAAGGCCCCTGCACGCCCCGCTGCACCGCCTCCACGGGAACGAGGACGGCATCACGAAGCGTGTCCACCAGGATGCGCACATTGACGAACTGGTTCGGAAAGAGCGCGCCGTCCATGTTGGCGAAGGACGCCTTGATCTTGACGGTGCCCGTGCCCGAGTCGATCTGGTTGTCCAGGGCCACGAGCGTGCCCGAGGCGAGCTTGGTCCTCCCCTCCCGATCGTAGGCGTCCACGGTGATGGCGCCACCGCTCCGCATCCGCGCGAGGACGGGTGGAAGGTTGTCCTGGGGAATCGCCGCCACGACGGCTATGGGCTCGATCTGGGTCAGCACCACGAGCCCGCCGGGATCGGTCGCCTTGATCATGTTACCGGCATCCACGAGGCGCAGTCCGGCTCGCCCGGCGAAGGGAGCGAGGATCTTGCAATAGACGAGCTGGAGCTTGATGCTCTCGATCTGTCCCTGATCGGCCTTGACGTTGCCCTCGGCCTGGATCACTGCCGAGGCCTGCGTGTCGAGCTGCTGCTGGGCGATGAAGCCGCCCGCCACGAGCCTCTTGTAGCGCTCGAGATCGAGGCGGGTATTGGCCAGCGCGGCTTGATCACGGGCGAGCTGCCCCTCGGCCTGGTTCAGCTGCGCCTCGAATGGGCGGGGGTCTATCTCCGCGAGCAGGTCTCCCGCCCGGACGATTTGCCCCTCGCGGAAGAGGACGCGCATGAGCTGACCATCCACGCGGCTCCGGACCGTGACGGTGTTGAGGGAGGTTACCGAGCCCAGCGCCGTCAGGTACACGCCCAGGTCGCCCGTCTTGGCGGTTGCCGTCAAAACGGGCACGGCTCGGGCTCCCGCCCCGGTACCCGGTCGCCCGGTGGCGGGCTGCGCCCGGCCCGGCCGGTTCAGCGCGAAGTAGGCGCCTCCCGCCAGCAAGAATGCGACGACGAGACAGATGACCCAGGTCCGCCGCGACCACGGTCGCGGCGGGTGACCTGGGGCATCTCCTATCTCCTCGGATCCGGTTCCCTCGATCGTCATAGGGGCCTGTCGCTCGCTTGTAGCACAGTCTACCCTAGGGCGAGAACAGAGGGGTTGGGGTCGCGCCGAAGGGAAGAACTGACCGGCCACGATCCTCGAATGCAGCGCCCGGAGGACCGGAGACGGCCTCCTCACGTGGAAGGAGCCTTCAGACCATGCCCAAAGCCGAGCTCGAGTTCTTCAAGCCGGACCATTTGCCCTGGGAACCTGTGGCTGCCTCGGCGGCAGGGGGCGCAGGCGGTGCCGGCGTCAAGCAGAAGATCCTCAGCCGCAACGAGGAGGGGGACGTGACGCGGCTCCTGCAGTTCGACACGGGCGTGGAGACGAGCGAGACGATCGTCCACGACTTCTGGGAGGAGGTCTGGATCCTCGAGGGCGAATTGACGGACCTCGGCAAGAAGCAGACCTTCACGGCGGGCATGTACGCCTGTCGCCCGCCCGGCATGGTCCATGGCCCGTACCGAGTGCCGAAGCGGTGCGTGACCCTCGAGCTGCGCTACTTCAAGCGCTAGCTTTTCGAGCTGAAACGCTCGACGAGCCGAAGGCGTCGCAGTTCGAGCTGAGCGGCGCAGCCGCGAGGCGAGGCCCCAATGGATCAGCGGTGAGGCGAGGGCTGAGTTAAACCGGACCGAAGCCGATGGCCGCCTGCTCGCCCAAGACGAGCGGGCGGAAGCGAACGGGGAGGCCCACCCGGAGCGTCTCCAGGGAAATGTCGACGATGCGGCCGAGAAGCGAGACGCCTTCCTCGAGCCGGACCACCGCCACCGCGTAGGGCACCTCGGCCGCGCGGCCCCGCGGGGCAACACGGATGACCGTGAAGGAGGTGATGGCGCCTCCGCCTGCCAAGGGGATGGGAGCCCAGTCGCGCTCCTGGCACGCCGGGCAGAATTCCTTGGGAGGAATGGCGAGGTCGCCGCATCGGCGGCACCGGATCGCGGTCAGCCGACCCGCGCGTGCCTCCTCGAAGAAGTGTTTGAGCGTCACCACGCGCTCAGCCACGGCCGAAAAGGCTGACGAGGACCGTGGCGGTGTTGCCGCCGAGGGTGTGCGTCAGGCCCGTGCGCGCGCCCTCGACCTGGCGCAGGCCGGCTTCGCCACGCAGCTGGGTGACGATCTCGGCGATCTGCGCGGCGCCCGTGGCGCCGATGGGATGCCCCTTGGCCTTGAGGCCGCCCGAAGGGTTGACGGGGAGCTTGCCGCCGAGGCTGGTCCAACCCTTCTCCGCCGCGAGACCTCCAGTGCCGGGCTCGAAGAAGCCGAGCCCTTCCGTGGCAACGATCTCGGCGATGGTGAAGCAGTCGTGCAACTCGACGACATCCACGTCGGCGGGGGTCTTGCCCGCCTGACGGTAGGCGCCGGCGGCCGCCCGTTCCGTCGCCGTTATCCGTGAGAGATCACGCTTCTCGTGCACGAACATGGTGTCGGAAGCGGCCTCGCTGCCCAGGACCCACACCGCACGCGGACGTTTTCGCGCCACCTCCTCGGAGGCGAGGACGAGGGCGGCGCCCCCGTCCGTGAAGGGGCAGCAGTCGAAGAGCTTGAGCGGATCGGCGACGTACGCGCTCTTGAGCACCGTCTCCAGCGAGATCTCTTTCTGGAATTGCGCCTTGGGATTGAGGACGCCGTGGCGATGGTTCTTCACGGCGACATGGGCCATCTGCTCTTCCGTGGTTCCGTACTTCTCCATGTGGGCGCGGGCGATGAGGGCGAACACGCCCGGGAAGGTCAGCCCCACCGATTGCTCGTAGGTAGCCTCGGAACAGTAGGCGAAGTACTCCGTGGCCGCGTCCGTGGGGACATTGAGCACGCGCTCGGCGCCGCCCACCAGCACCACGTCGGAGACACCGGCGGCGATCTCCATCAGGGCATGGCGGAAGGCGGCATGGCTCGTGGCACAGGCGTTCTCGAAGCGGGTCGTGGGGATGGTGGGCAGGCCGAGGAGGGTGGCGGCCAGCGGTCCCATGTGCAGCTGGCGCTCGCCCTCGCCGCCGGTGACGTTGCCATAGTAGAGAGCCTCGATGGCCGAGGGAGCGATGTCCGCGTCACGGATCGCCTGGGCGGCCGCCTCCGCGAATAGCTCGGCGCTGATGCGGTCGTGCTTCCCGAACTTGGTCACTCCCACCCCGATCACGGCGACCCGGCGCATTCAGCCTCCCCCTCAGAGATAGCGCAGCACGGCTATGGCCATCATGGTCTGTCCGCCAAAGGCGAGTCAAGAGTCTCTGGAAGGGCTCACGGAGCCCGTGATAACGTTCCAAGGACATGCGGGACAGGCGCGGATGACCCTCGAAGAGGGCCTCGTGGTGGTCCTCGCCCTGGTGGCAGCCACCCTGCTCTTCATCGGGCTGGCCCAGGCGCTGGAAGCGCGGCCCGCGCCCCCCCGACCGGCACGGCCGATCGCGCCGCCTCGTCCCCGGCTTCCCGAGCCTCCACCTCGCCCTCCCTATACGGGACCGGAGCGACGGCGCTCGGCGCGCGGTCGCCGTCCCGCTCCCTCACCGCCACCGATCACGTCCGAGCCGGCGAGCGAGTCCGGAGCGGGAGGGATGCCGGTCGCGGCAACCGAGCCGGACCTGCCTCTGGGCAGCGTGGCGCCCACGGCGGAGGAGGCGGCCGTCGAGGCCGTGGATTCGTGCTTCGCGCTCTACCAGGAGGGGCAGCACGGGGCGGTGTTCGACGCCGTCGCCCCGCATCTCGTCGAGCGCGCGCCCGGGACAGAGATGGGTGAGGCCTCCTTCACGCGCGCCGCCTTGTGGACGATGGTGGGCCTCTCGCGACACGCGGTGGGCGACACCGAAGGCGCCCAGGCCGCCCTCGAGAGCGCCGTGCGCGAAGCTCCCGACGGCGCGGCGGAAGGCTGCCCGCAGCGGATCGCGCTCCTCGCCGCACCCGCGGCCCGCCGGCTGCTCGCCGCGTCGGAATCCATGGACCCTACCGCAGTCGAGCGACTCGCCGTGCTCCGGGTGGCCGTGCTCTGGCTCGAGTGGCGCATCGTCGCGGCGCCCGCCACCGGAGACGTGAGCGAGCTCCTGGACAAGGGTCGCGAGGCGCTGTGGGACGGCTATGGGGTGGTCGCCCGCGCCATGGTCCGACGGAAGCGGTTCGCGGATTCGCGCGCGCTCGTCCGTCAGGCGCTCGATTCCGAAGACTTGCCGGGGACGCGGCGGGCGCCTCTCGGCGATCTCGCCTCTGTCAGTCTCGTGCGAGAGATCGGACGCCTGGCCGCCCGCGCCCGCGGCACCGCCACGCCGGAGCCACAGGCCCTCGACTCACTCGAGCGCGCGGGCGAGCTGCTGGCCGGCGCGCCGCCCGAAGGTCTCGGTCCATCCCGGTGGCATGCCGCCAATCGACGCATCTGGCGGGGCTACACGCGTCTGGCTCAGCGGCACCTCGAGGCCTTCGAGCTCGAGGCGGCTCTGCCCCCGCTGTTCCGCGCGCTGCACCTGCGCGATCTCGACCTCGGGCTCGACCGCCGGACCCGCGAGCTGCTCGCGCGCACCATCGAGCGCGTCACCGAGCAGCCATGCAGCGATGGCAGGACGTGCGGTCGCTCATCCAGAAAGCGCGCGATCAAGGCCTCTCGCACGAGCAGCTCGCCGCGGCCTTCGCGCGAGCCCGCCAGATGCTAGAGCAAATCGAAGAAGTCAGCCCCTAGCTGGAGGCGGCTCAAAAAGGTCCAGATGCGAGGCGGCGCCCGAAGGCCGCAGGTGAGGCGTACTCCCTGTACGTTGAACCTGCTGCCGAGGGCGCCGTCTTATGGTTGGCTACGTGTGGATGACCTTCGTTGAGCGGTAGGATCTCTTCGCGCAAGCGCTCATCGCCGCAGCTGGGCCTTTATCGGCCGCCTGCGCTAGTGTTCGCGGGCGGCGGGACCCTTTGGGGCAGCCTGCGACCACTCGACGGATCCGTTGCGGATGGTCTCGAGCAGCTCGAGGGGAATCTTGAGGAAGTTCTCCACCACGTTGGGATCGAAGTGCGTCCCCGCGCAGCGGGCGATCTCCTTGCGGGCCGCCTCGA
>WNGR01013208.1_pt1 | contig 16184 bp, 12 predicted proteins | sample 5407581 | NCBI WGS metagenome assembly WNGR01 (sample SAMN13153383, study PRJNA577476) | soil metagenome | isolation source: 80 cm soil or saprolite under Garry oak tree replicate 2 | place: USA:California | collected 2016-06-15 | reverse complement strand
AGAGTTCGCCTATCTCCTCGCGCCCGAGTGGCAGCACCTTGGCATCGGCGAACAGGTTGCCGTTGAACTTGAGCACTTTGGTGCGAATCGAGGCGGCGAATTCGCCATCGTTCATCGACCTCCAAAGGTCGGTCAATAACGGCACGAGCTTCGTTGCGTCCTTTCGGCAGTCGTCCAGCAAATCGCGGAACGATTCCTCGGGCAGCAGTTTCACGCTGGCGGCGAACATCGTAAACAGGCAGCGCATGAGGAATTGCGCGACTTCCTCTGCGGGATACTTTTTTGCTTCCAGTGCCTTCGACACTCCGGCCAGGCGCGCGGCAATCTCGCGCGTGGCCTTGGCGGCATTGCGGGTTGGATCGAGCGAATGCGGATCGAGCCATATTGCCTTCAGGCGCTCGCGCACCTCGACCTTGCGCAGGTCTTCGAGGTAGATGCGAAAGCTCTGGCGATCGGGAAACTGGGTGTAGTTCTTCCCCTGTCCGGTGAAATCTGCGCAAACCTCGATGCAGTGACCCACGTCGCAGACGAGGATGAACGGCGGCCAGCCATGAGACGGCGGCAGGGCGCGGGCGTATTCCTCCGCCTGCCGCTTGGCATTGAGCATCAACACGTCCCAGGCGCGGCTGGCTCCGCGCCTGCCGCGATCCTGCGGCTCGCTCTCGGCAGTGAATAGATCGCTCTGTCCCGCGATTTCCTTTCCGCCTCCTTTCCAGCGGCTCTGCTTGGCTTCGAGAACAAAGGAGTTCTTGCGGTAAAGATCGATGCGGCCGATGGCGTCGCCGTCGTCGCGATGGCGCGTCACGACGCGCTCAAACACGTAATCATTGCGTTCGTGGCGGGCATCGGCGGGGTCCGGATGCGGCAGGCCCAGTGCGTCGCATAATTCGGTCAGGAACAGCGCGTAATTCGCGCGCTCCTGCCCACCCTCTTGGCCTTGCCAGCGGGTGATGAAAGCTTCTGTTCTTTCAGAAGAAATATCCGGCAGCGGGTTCATGCCAGTACAGTATGCCACGACCACCAAGATTGAGAAGACCCGCAACAGGCCTAAGCAAGCTAACGCGCCTAAGCGAGCCATCAAGCCGGGCGAGACCATGTTCGCTCGCCCTGATCTCATCATTCCCAAGTTCATGCGCGAGGGTCCTGGTGAATCCGATGAGACCCGCGCCTGTTGCGGTTCGACTACGACTTTGGCCCTGACCGTAAGTGCCGACACTGCCCGGTTACGGCAGGTCCCGGATGTACTGCGGACCAGATATGCTCACTTCGAGCCTTTCAGCCCTTGACCCCAAGCCGTCATTGGCGGTCCAATTTTTTGCGTTGCGATATTCCTTATTCGATCACCTCGTCGGCGAGCGCGAGCAGCGTGGGTGGCACGGTACTGACTACGACATCGCAGGGCTCGCACACTGTGGCGACGACGAATTCACCCCGATCATGCTGTCGCCGGCTCGATGGATGCGATTTGGTGGCAAAAGCTGCTGGTTTGCGGAACTTATTGTGGCAAATCCGCTATACCCTCAGAGAATCATCTCTCTATCCCTATCCCTCGGCTTAACCACGGTCCGCATTGTCAATGTGGCCGGAGGGCGGGCATCATGACGCCGAGAAGGCATGTCATCTCATCTGGAGAATGTCGATTCAATTGGGGGCGCAATGAAAAGCACTTGCTTGGAAGTTTCGCGATCCTGGCGCTCAACGCTACCTTTACGACCGTTGTAACTGCGCTCAAATAAGAAGCCGCAGCGGTCTTTTCAGTCTTTTTCAATCGATGCGCTGTTGGTGAATGCACTCCTGCAGTCCACATGCGTGCAAAGAGCCCCGGTCACCGATGGACCAACGCCGGGGCTCTTTGAATTAGCCGCCTCGGCTGGCGGCGTTTCCGTTTTCCAGTGATGTCGGGCGACACCCAGCCCAAGGAGGAGGTAGGCGGCTGGGCGTAGTGACTGCCGCAGTTGCCATTTTCGGAGGATGAGAGATTTCGAACGGAAGGTTCCGCGTGGCAGACAGCGACCCTTTGATTGAACTTTCCGATTTCAGTGTTAGCCCATTTGACGGCGTGGTTGAGTTTCATACACGACAAAGTGCTGACGATCTGCACTGATAGCCAATCGTAACCTTGTTCAAGTTGCCCAAATGTGTTTACTTTGAACTAACTAGGCTCGCAAAGACAATGCTCGCCCATCCTCGCCGAATGCAGTTTTGCCGACGAATGCGGTCCACAAAGCGTATTGAACGCCCCATCGCGCGAATCGCTTAATGAGGGGTAGCAGCGTTGGCGAGAGGGGCGGCACTTGTACCTGTATTTCTACCTCGCGTGAACGTTGAATAGGCGAAGGCACGCTATACCGAATTCCCGCAGGTGATCCTCGTATCAGGAGATATTCATGAGAACCGTTGCGATCATGATGGGCGGCGTCTGCGCGCTGCTGTCGTCGCTAGTCGTCGCCGGATCAGGCTCGTCCGCCGCCGACCTACCGCCCTACTTCAAGGAAATCGTCGGCACCCAAACGGCAAGCCCCGCCGAGATCGGAACCAAGAATATCCTGCAGCTCAACACGACCATGTTCGAGCTTTACGGCGATGCCGGGCAAATATTCAAAAAGAACATCCTGGCCCAGCACCCGCTCATCCTCGGGTTGTTCTCGGGGGCCGGCGGACGATTCATCCTCTATCGCCCCGGGATGGCGCCGATCGACGCGCCGTCGGTGCCGATCGTCTATCAATTGCTCAAATCCGTCGGCCACAGCACCATGGCGTTGGCCGAAGTGGTCGTTCCCTATCTGAACAGTCCCAACGACTTGACTTGGCGTGGCTCGCTAGCGGGGTACCGGAACCGCATGCAATCCGCGCTCGACGGCCTTGACGCGACCGCCATGCGGGACGACTGGCGGCCAAACAATCGCAGCATTCTGCAGAACAACATCGTGTTCATGGACGAGTGCCTGAAGAACAACGTGATCTCGGCGGACGCGCTGCAGGAATTTGCGAAGAAACAGTCGCCGCTGCTGAAGAAAAGCATCGCCTGGGCGGCGCAGACCCAGGTCGCTCATTGGATGGACGTGATCGGCGGTTGGAAACAGATGCTCGGCGCCGACTGGGACAAGACCTACGCGGCCAGCAACACGATCTACGTCGCCCGCCAGAACAACGTCCTGTTCAGTGTGCTCGCGCAGTTTTTCGGGCCGGAGGCCATCAACGACCGACTGATCTTGATCGAGACGGTCTCGTTCACCACGACGCCGGACGACATGCTGGACTCGCTGACCCGAATCATCGCCGACCGGGCCGTCGGTGCCGCGTTCTTCGGCAACGACCGTCTTATGGACTATGAGTTGATGGGCGGCGACGCGCGTCAAGCCATCATCGACGAAGACACCAAGCGCAATATCACCGTAACCCTGCCGCCGCAGGTGCCGTTCGGTTCGCACCAATGGCCCGCGCTGATCACGCCCGGTCCCGGCGCCAAGAGCTTGGCGGACCTTCCATGAATCTAAGCACCGTGGTCGAGGTCATGACACGGAAGGCCCGGGAGCTCGGCTTCCTCGCCGGAATGGCACTGTTGCTCGCCGTTCACCTTCCCTCCGCGACCTTGGCGCAGGATGGAATCGACCGGGTCACAGGCTTCGCGCGCGACCCGGTCCATGTCGCCGCTTGGCCTGCCGGCAGAAAAGTCGCGGTCAGCTTCGCACTGTTCGTCGAGGAGTTCGGCTTCGGCCAGGGCCCGGTCTTTCGTCCGGACATGGTGACCCGCAATCCGGACCTCGTGAACGAAGCTTTCCGTCAATACGCGATCGACTGGGGCATCACACGCGTCGGCCGGCTGTTCAAGGAATTGAATGTTCCGCTCACGGTCGTATTGAACGCCGAATTTCCCGGCGCGCATGCGTCCGTGTGGAAGGAGTTCCGTGCGACGCAGCCGAATGCGCCGATCATCGCCCATGGCATGAACAACAGTAACCACATACTACCGCTCGGGCGTGGCCTCGCCGAACAGAAGGCCTACATCCGCCGGACTCTGGACCTGATCGGCGGCACAACCGGCGTCAAACCCACCGGCTGGTCGTCTCCGAGTGTCTATTCCAATGGCGACACGATGCAGGCAATGGCCGCCGAGGGCGTCACCTACAATCTAGACCAGATGGATTCCGACATCATTTCGCGCCTGAAGACGCCGGATGGGTCGTTGGTGTTGCTGCCCTATCCGGTCGTCACGGTCGATATGGGCCAGCATCTGGCGCGGATGAAGACGCCCACGGAGATCGAGACTCTCTGGCTGGATTACGTGTTGGAATTGGCACGTGAGGCCCGCGCCGACCCCGCGCGGGAGGCAACGACGGTGGTCATCGGAATCCACCCCTTTGTAATCGGCACGCCCGACGGGGCTGCCGCCTTGCGGCGTGTTCTATTGCGCCTCAAGACGGATGACGCGGTCTGGCTGACCGATACCGACGCAATCCTCAAAGGGGCCGGTCTGAAATGACTAGCCAACTTCATGGCTCAGAGCATATAGAGAAAGTCCAGAGCCCATGTTGCTCCCTTGAACCAGAGCGGCAGGGTGTCAGCGCTCACAAATGAAGCTCGTAGCGACACGCTCATAACGGCGCTGACCAAGAGGTGGAGCATGCGACCTTCGCGGCGGGAGTTCGTCAAGTGGGTCACGGCGAGTGGCATTGCGCTCAGCTTCTCGCGTTTGGCATCGGCGGCAGAGCCCACATTCGCGGCGCGCGAGACGCTGCCGGGACGACAGAACTGGAATCCGGCCGCCAACGGGGCCGGGCGCATTGACGGCGTCGCCAAGGTTACCGGCGGAAAACTCTACGCCTCCGATTTTCGCGCCGCCGATCTTCCCGGCTGGCCGTCGAAGACCGCGCACGCCATCCTCGTCCGCGCGCCCGACGCCACGCACGTTTATACCGGCATCGACCTCACGCGTTTGACCGGCGCGTCAAAGCCAACGGTGGTCGTCACCGCCGCTGATCTTGTGCGCGCCGGTACGCGCGTCCCCGAATTTTATGCCGGCGACCTGTTCTGCCCGGTTGGTCGGACGCCGATCTATCTCGGCCAGCCGGTGGCGCTGCTGATCTTCGAAGAATTCGACGCCTTCGATTCTGCGCGGCTCAAGATCCGCGACGGCGGCTTCGTGAAATTCGCCGAGGAGACCGGCGCCGTCGTGATGCCTGACTATGGCGCCCACCGCTTTACCCGCGTCGCCGGGGCGACGCCCGAGGCGCCCGATGTCTATTCACCGGTCCTCGCCGGCTGGGTCAGTCCCGGCAAGTTTCAAAATGCCGAGCGCCCCATCTGGACGCCGCTCGCGACCGAGACCGGGGCGGCCTACGCCAAGGCGGCGATCTATGGCGAGCAGATCCGCGCCGAACTGGCCGCAACCAATCCGGCGCTGCTGATGCTCGACCGCGAATTCGAAACGCAATCCGTCGACCCGGTGTTCCTCGAGCCGGAAAGCGGGCTCGGCTGGTACAATGCGGGCGCCAAAAACCTTGAGCTCGTGCTCGGCGTGCAGTCGCCTTACGAGAACGCTGAAGCGCTTGCATACATGCTCGGCAACGCGCGGGTTCCGTTCAAGCCGGCGCACATCAAGACCCTGTTTGCCTATATGGGCGGCGGATTCGGTGGACGCGACCATACCCCCTTCCCACACTATGTCGCGCTGGCTGCGATCTTCCTGCCCGGCCGTCCGGTGCGGCTGGCACACGACCGCTATCAGCAGTTTCAAGGCGGCATCAAGCGTCACGCCTTCAAGATGCGCACGCGCATCGGCGTCGATCGTGCGACCGGCAAGATCACCGGCTTTGCCGGCGATTACGTGCTGGATGGCGGCGGCCTCGCCAATTTTTCAGGCACCGTTGCGAACGTCGGCGCCGTCGCGGCCATCGGCATCTACGACATTCCGAAGGTCGATATCACCACGGTCGCGCTGCATTCGCGCGGCGTTACCGCGGGATCGATGCGCGGTTACGGCACGCTGCAAACGATGACAGCGCTGGAGGTGCTGATCGACGAGGCGGCGGCGGCGCTGCCGCTCGACCCGATCGAGTTCCGGCGGCGCAACGCGCTCAAGACCGGCGGCAAGACCATGACCGGCATTCCATACAGTGTTTCCGTCCGCGCGCCGGAGATTCTGGACAAGATCGAGAAGCATCCGATCTGGCAACAACGCACCCAGGAGAAAGCGCGCGGGCAGCAGGGCGGGATCGTCGTCGGCACCGGCGTCGCCTGCGCCACCAAGAATTACGGTAGCGGCGCGGACTGTTCGCTGGGAAGAGTGGAAATCGATCCGCAGGGCCGGATCGCCATCCACGGCGATCATGTCGATATGGGCAACGGGATCGGGACGGCGCTTGCCAACCGGGTGGCGACCTATCTGGGCGGCGTGGCCGATGAAGTCACGGTGCACGACGTCGACACCTATGGCCCGCTTGCGCTCGTCACCTCAGGCAACTCCCGCACCATGAACCAGGCGACCCAGGACGCCGTGGCAAAAAATCCCCGCTGGGTGCCGGCGATCAGCACTGCCACCTTCGCCTCGAACGGCGCGCATGTCGGCACGCAGGCGGCGGCCGAGGCCGCGCGCGTCATATTCCGCTTCGGTTTATGGCCGGCAGCGCTCGACCTATGGCGTATTGCGCCAACCAATCCAACGGCCAAGCAATGGGAGGCCGCGCGCTGGAAAGACGGATACCTGCTGATGCCGGGCTTGACGCCGCTATCGTTGCCCTCGATCGCCGCCAAAGCCCATGCGCGTAATGACGTGACGGGGGCCATGGCGCACGCCTTCTCGCGCTGGGGGTGGTCGCGGGCGACCTTCCCCATCGCCGGACAGACATGGAGTGCCGATATCGATGCGCTGGCCGTGCGCAAGGGCGGCGGCAAATACGCGCGCCTCGATCGCTCGAGCGTGAAATATCCGCCCACCGAGAACAACCGTTTCGGCACCGTCTTCGGGGCCATGTGCGCCACCTTGGTCCGCGTCGAGATCGTTCGCGCGACCGGCGTACTGCGCATCGCCAAGGCCTACAGCGTGTTCGAATGCGGCAAGGCGCTGGTGCCGGAAATCGTTCTTGGGCAAGCGCAAGGCGGCTTCGCAATGGGCGTCGGTTATGCGCTGCTTGAGACGCTGCCGCCTTACGAAGACGGGCCCGGCAATGGGCAATGGAATCTCGGACAATACCTGATCGCGCGCGGGTCCGACCTGCCGCTGTGCGATCTCGAGATCGAGGTGTTGCCACCCGTGACGCCGGACGAGCCGCCAAAAGGCATTGCAGAGGTCGTCATGATTCCCGTCGTGCCGGCGCTGCTCAACGCCATCTTCGACGCCACCGGCCGCCGCTTTCAATCCCTGCCGGTGACTCAAACCATGCTCAAGGGAGCGCTGGCGTGACGACACTCAGCCTCACGATCAACGGCCGCGCGCACGGCCCGATGGACGTGCGCGATGATCTGACGATGAACGATTTTCTGCGCGAGCATCTCGGGATGACCGGCACCAAGTTCGGCTGCGGCGCCGCGCAGTGCCTGAGCTGCGCGGTGATCGTCGATAATCCTGACGGGACGAGCTATGCCGGTCCGACCTGCGTCGTTTCGGCCGCAAGCTTCAACGGCAAGGCGATCCGCACGGTCGAGGGCCATGCGAAGAACGGCGAGCTTTCCGCCCTGCAGAAAGCTTTCATCGACCATTTTGCCTTTCAGTGCGGCTACTGCACGGCGGGCTTCCTGAACGAGAGCCAGGTTCTGCTTGAGCGCCTGGCGAAGAAGCCGGTAGTGCGAGCGGATCTCGAGAAGACCATCGCTGAGGCGCTCGACAGCCACCTGTGCCGTTGCACCGGCTACATCAAATATCACGAGGCCGTGCGCGACGTGATTCTAGCCGATCCGGGACGCTACCTCGTCTAGCGAAGGTCGATTGCGAGGATCGTTGATTGACCGTGTGCCCGCGATGCCGGGCGGTGAGGACGACGAGTAGGAGCGACCGAAGATGAAATCGGAGATGCGGGTCAAGGTTCTCGTTGCTGCGGTCGCCCTGCCGATGGGCATGCTGACCGCTTACGCCGTTGCCGACGGCCCATCGGACGGCCTCGCGACACCGGAGAGCTTCTCCACGATCGGCGACACGGCGACGCGGTCAGCGGCTTTGTTCACCGAGCTCGGCAAAGTGTTGACCCATCCGCGCTGCGTCAACTGCCATCCGGCCGGCGACCGCCCGCACCAGGGTGAATTGGGCCGGCTCCACCAGCCGCCGGTCGAGCGGGGCGCGGACGGTCATGGCCTCGTAGCGATGCGCTGTTCCATCTGCCACCAGGCGGCCAACTTCGATCCGGGCCGCGTCCCGGGCAATCCGATTTGGCAACTCGCACCGCGTGAGATGGCGTGGGAAGGCAAGACCCTCGGCGAGATCTGCGCTCAGATCAAAGATCCCGCGCGTAACGGCGGCCCGTCGGCCCGCTCCTGGCACGCAGAAGCAAGCGGGCGCGCTCGTCGAGGCATGGGTGAAAACCGGAGCAGCCTGTCCGAAGTAGTCAAGAGATGAACGGTTCTCCCGGCGACTGCGAGCCCTGAGACGGAATGCGATACGGCGCGCATTCCGGTGAAGGTGAGTGTGGTCGTTCGTCGACGATGGCGTGGGCTCCACGACGGACGGTCTGCTCGCACACATCTCCGTTATCATCTCAATCAACTGCTCAACCGGAGGCCATCCCTATGAAGCCAATTCGATCCACCTCGCGTCATTTGCGGGGCCTGTCTCGGCGCGACTTCCTGTGGATCGGCAGCGCGAGCTTCGCCACCGGGTTACTATCGCCTGTCTTGGTTGGACTGGCCATCAAGCAAAGCAGGGGAGCCGGAGAATCGGGGATGGATGTGCAAGGCCACGCTGGGGCCAGAAGCGTTCCCCGAGCTCCCTACCAAAAAGGTACACCGCTGATTGAGCCGGAAGTCCGCCGCTCGGTGAATGGAGAACTGCTTGGTGCGGTTGAGGAATGGACCGTCGTCAACGAGCATGACAACGATCATGTATTTCATATCCACACCAATCCCTTCCAGATGGTCGCAATCAATGGCGAGAAGCTCTCCGAGCGGGATTGGCGCGATACGGTGGTGGTGCCGCGGAACGGAAGCGTGACGTTCCGCAGTCGTTTTCTAGATTTCACCGGGCGCTTCGTCCACCACTGCCACATGATGAATCATGAGGAACTCGGCATGATGCAAGTTGTCGAGGTGTATGCATCGTGAGGTCGCTCAGCCGCCGGGTCTATCGACGGCGGCCAATAGGCTTCCACCCTCACCTCATGCTATCCGGGGAATATCGGATCAGATGCTGCATCCCAAATTCGAGGCTGCCATGAACGCATTCAGAGTCCCTAGTTTCCTGGTCGCGTTGGTGCTCTCCGGCGTCTGTTGCCTCTCAGCCGAAGAGGCGGCGCGAGTGCGTGTCACTCCGGTCATGTCGGCGCGGACGACGGCGACCGGGCAGCCGATCGTCCTGCCAAAGGAAAACCCTGAGGTTCTCGTGTCCATCTTCGAGATCGCGGTCGGTGCGACGCTACCGGTACACAAGCATCCTTTCCACCGCTACGCCTATGTGCTGGCCGGCAAGTTGCGTGTGTCCGACAAGGACAACGTTAGAACATTCGATTATACGGCGGGCGATTTCCTGATCGAGATGGTCGACACTTGGCACTATGGGATGAATATCGGCACCGAGCCGGTTCGCCTGCTCGTCATCGATCAGGTCGCAGCGGGGCAGCAGAATACGATCCTGTTCGAGTGAGCGACGGTGTTTCAATCGTCGTGGATGTCGCCGAGTACTTGTTTTCAGGTTTACACGATCGATGCTTTGAGGATTTTTGTGCACCTGCTCACGGCCGGTTATGGCCCGCTGCCGTCGACTGCCGCGCTGCAGCATTGCGGCTGCTTACTGAGGTGCACCTGCCGCGCCAGCGATGTGGTCTGCGCGGCTTTTGATGACCCACAGAAGAGGCCCCCGCTCAGAAATCCGGCTTGTTCGCGACCGGGATGCGGTAGTCGAAGAAATTAGCTCGCGGTCTCGCCGCCGCGTCGGCCCTGATCGTTCAGTTCTTCGACTGATTGAAATGGCGCAGGCTGGGCGGCTCTTGACCCTTCTTTGCAGGCATCAGTTCGCCCTCGGCGCTGAGCATGAAGTTCTTGCCCTCGACGCGCACATGCTGGGTGCCCTCGGCGCAGATCGCCTCCACCCAGATCGGATTGCGGTCGCGCATATAATTCTTGGTCACCGTCCATGGCCGGGCAAGCGCATTGTCGAAGGTCGTGATCTCGTCGTGCAGGATGTCCGGGTTGGCCTTGTCGAGGAAGATGCGCTCCTTGACGACGGTCTTGTTGTCGGTGTGCAAGGGTGTGGCCTGATCGAATGAGCGGGGCCCCTTGAGCAGACGGGTCTCGACCTCGAGCACATCGAACTTCCCGTCCTTGTCCTCGTCGATCCACTTGCCGATGGAATAGCCCATGAACGACGGCTCGAAATCCATCGGGAAATCCCGCCCGTCCGTGAAGATGCGGCGCAACATGGTCAGGTATTCGATCATGATGTAGGTGGTCTTCGGCGTGATCACGATCTCCATCGGAAAGATCACGTTCATCGCGCGCGGCATGCCGTCCGGGATGCACACATAGGTCGGGTCGGAGCCCTGCCCGCCGAGCGCCTGATCGGCAAGATTGGCCTCGAGGACGGCCTGGTATTCCGGCGTCAGCGGCGCCTGCTGCCCACGGCGCGGCGGCTTGCTGGTGTCCCACTGGTTGCCGACCCCGGCCGGCCGCTTCCACTGGCCCATCAGGTCGGGGTATTTCGACGGATCGAACACCTGTGCCGATGCACTCGTCGTCACCAGGGCAACCGCCAGCGCCACAGCGCCGATCAAGCTTCGTTCAAACATGGTCGTCGTCCCCCTTGCGCTATTCTCGCCACGCTCTTGCTGCGCAAACCGGGGAACCGCGGCACCGGCGAGCGGGTGCCGAGGCTCCCCAAGGCATCATCGTTGCGATGCCGCCGCGCCGGCGACACACTATGCTGTCATGTGCGCAACGTATAGCGTTTGCGAACTATGCGCCAGCCGTGGATGAACGTGCTTGTTGATCCTGATACCCTGACGGCGAGCTCGCCGGAGGAATTCAAGGCTTCCGTCCAAAGCGATGGAAGAACGTTATTCGGGCAGCGAATATCTCGCTCGAACAGCTTTTCTGGCGAATGTCCGAAGGGATTCTCTCAATGACGACAGCCAACATTACCGGGCAGCTGGCGCGCTACATGGCGCAGGCGCGGGACCTGCGTCTCCCGCCGCAGGTTGCGCGGGAAGCAAAGCACCGCATCCTGGATACGCTCGCCGCAATGGTGTCGGGCGCACATCTCCAAGCCGGGGAAATGGCGATTGCCTTCGCGCGGGCGCAGGGCGGGGTCGCAGAAGCGACGGTGCTGACCACGGACATCAGAACATCCGCCGTGAACGCCGCGCTGGCCAACGGCATGTTCGCGCACGCCGACGAGACTGACGACTTCGAGCCGGTGACCAAGGCCCATCCCGGCAGCCACGTCGTGCCCGCGGCGCTGGCGATGGCCGAACGCGAGGGCAGGTCGGGGGCCAAACTGCTCGCCGCGGTGACGCTTGGCTACGACGTCTGCTGCCGCTTTCTCCTGGCGCTCGGCCCCGACCTCGTCCGCGGCAGTCATCGCAGCGCCGAGGGTACGAGCTCGACCATGGGCGCCGCAGCGGCCGCCGCCTCACTGGCTGAGCTGGATGAGAAGGGCATGCGCTACGCGCTGTCGTATGCCGCGCAGCAGGTTTCGGGCATCTGGAGCTGGGTGCGCGACGCTGGACACGTCGAAAAGGCCTTCGACTTCTCCGGCATGGGCGCGCGCAACGGCGTGACTGCGGCGATCATGGCGCAGATGGGATTTACCGGGGTGTGGGACGTCCTGGACGGCGAGCACAACGCGCTCATCGCGCTGTCCAGCGAACCGAAGCCGGAGGAAATCGTTGCCGGACTGGGCAGCCGCTTTTTCGTCAGCGAAACCGCCATCAAGCCCTTCTCCGTCGGCTATCCGATTCAGGCGCCTCTGGATGCGTTCCTCACGCTCCTTCGCGAGCACAAGCTGAGTGTCGACAACGTAGAGCGGATTGTCGTCAAGCTCCCGGAGGATGGCGCCCGGATCGTCAACGACCGCTCGATGCCGGACGTCAACTGCCAGCACATCATCGCGCTCGCACTGGTGGAGGGCGCCGTTTCCTTCGAAGACAGCCACTCGTACGAGCGGATGGCCGATCCGCGGGTGCTCGCCGCGAAAGAGAGCGTGCAACTCATCGCCGATCGAGGGCTGATGGATCCCGCCGCGCCGCGAAGCGGCCTCGTGGAGGTGACGCTGCGAAACGGCCGCACCATCAGTCACTTCACACGCCATCCCCCGGGCACGAAGGAGAATCCGCTGAACACCGAGCGGGTGAACGAAAAGGCGCGGTCCCTGATGACGCCGGTGCTGGGCGCCGAGCGGACAGAGGAGGTCATTCGGCGGATAAACGCGCTGGAAGAGCTCAACGAAGTGCGCGAGCTGCGGCCGTTCCTGGCAGGCTCATAGCTGCGAGAGGCAGACGCCATACGGCCGGTGCGAGCGAGCCTTCTAAATAATGACCTGACAAAAATGGCCTTTCGCCCCATACGCGATTGTCGTACGCTCGTGCCATTGACTCGACGGCAATACCATCTATGGGAAAGGAGCCGATGGCAGTGCGATCACCCTCAAGCTTGCCGATAACGTGGCGATCACCGCCGTGTCGAAGGCGACATTCGCCGATATCAAGCCAGGCGACTACGTCGGCACCGGCGGAGTGCCGCAGGCCGACGGCAGCCAGAAGGCGGTCGAGTTGCGTATCTTCCCCCGGCCGCAAGCCGATGGCGGGCATTATTATGACGGGTGGCCCGGCGCGCCCAATGGCACCATGACGAACGGCTTCGTCCAACCGACCGGTACCGTTGGTGCAACGCTTGCCGGCTCCGGCGAGCCAAGCATCGTGGTCAAATACCCTCAAGGCGAGAAGCGGATCGTCATCCCGGCGAACGCACATGTCGTGCGCAACGCGTTCGGCAGCAAGGACGACCTCAAGGCCGGCGCGGCCTTCCGGGCCCAGGCCGCGACCAAGCAGCCCGACGGCACCTACACGGCCGCGGCCATCACCGTCGGCAGAGACGGCGCCCGGCCATTCTGACGAATTCGGATTGGTGCGGCGGATTTGAGGTTCGCTGATACGGCTGCTTCCAGCGGAAGCAGCCGTATCGGTAACATGGTTGCGTGGCCGGTTTTGACCCGAAGCCGCCGTGGCGGCTGTTCCGGCTCAGTCGAGACTGACCTTTGCTTTGGCGATGATACCGGCCCATTGGTCAGTCGTAGCACGGAGAATATCGCGCATTTGCCCGGGTGTTGTGCCTAATGGCGCGGTCTGCAATTCGGAGAAGCGCGCCCGGACCTCGGGGAGCGCCACGACCTTGGTGATCGCGCTGGACAGCTTCGCTCGAATGTCCATCGGCGTTCCGGGCGGGGCGGCAACAGCAACCCAATCGTCCGCAACCAATCCCGGTACGGTTTCCGACAACGCGGGTACCTCCGGAAAGTTTGCAAGACGTTCGCGTGTGGTGACAGCGAGCAGCTTCATTTTGCCAGCCCGCAGATGAGAAACCATCGTGGCGAGCGCGCCAGCAAAGAGGTCGTTCCGCCCTGCGAGCATGTCGGTCAACGCCTGTGAACCGAGTCGATAGGGTACATGCGTCATGTCGACGTTACCCGCCGCCTTGATCGCCTCCAGCATGAGATGTGAGAATGTGCCAATACCGGGGGATGCCCAATTCAACTTGCCCGGCTGAGCGCGCGCAAGGGCAAAAACATCTGCGATATTTGCAGCCGGCAAGTCGGCTCGGCTGAACACGACCATCCAGATGGTGACGAACACGCTCACCGGTTCAAAAGCGCGGGGGTCGAAAGACAATTTCGAATAGAGCAAGTGATTGGTGAAGATGGTCGACGGCGAGCATAGCAGCGTGTGCCCGTCGGGGACAGCTCGACCGACCGATTCGGCCCCGATGTTCCCGCCGGCGCCAGCACGGTTCTCCACGATGAGCTGCTGTCCGAGAATGTTCCGGAGCTTCTCAGCGACCAAGCGGCAAAGCACGTCGGGTCCACCGCCCGCGGTCAAAGGAACAACCAGCGTAATGGTGCGCTGAGGATAGGATTGCGCTGTCGCACCGCCGGCGGCGCTCAAGCCGATGGCCGAAGCAAGAAATGCCGATAGGAGCATTCGTTCCGCAAACATGGTGGCTCCCTCTGGGAATCGTGATCGAAACTGTATCAGGTTTTGCAGTAGCTAGAAGTTCGAATAGATGTCATCCTGTTAGCCATTTGGGTACGAGGCATACATGGATTGGGGAGACCGCATCGGTCGCCGACTCAAGCCCCGCGACCTCCACATCTTCATGGCGGTGGCAGAAGACGGCAACATGGCCAAGGCGGCCGAACGCCTTGCAATCTCGCGGCCGGTGATATCGAAGACCATTGCGGGCCTAGAACGCACGCTCGGTGTGCCGCTGTTCGATCGCAGCCCCCAGGGCGTTGAGCCAACGCTCTATGGCCGCGCGCTCTGCAAGCGCAGCGTCGCCATCTTCGACGAACTGCGGCAAAGCGTGAAGGAGATCGAATTTCTTGCCGACCCGACCGTGGGCGAGCTTCGCGTTGGAAGCAATGAAACCGTAGCCGGTGGACTGGTATCGGCCGTGATCGACCGGCTCTCGCGGAAACATCCGCAATTAGTCTTTCACTTGGAAGTGGGGACCACGCCCACGCTGCAATTCTATTTTCTGCGCGAGCGAAAATGCGAGGTCGTGATCGGGCGACCGTGGGCCGCCACGCCCGAACCGGACATGGACATGGAGCCCCTATTTTACGAGCGGCTCGTCGTCGTGGCAGGTCCGCGCAACAAGTGGATTGGGCGGCGCGGGATTGGGCTAGCCGATCTCGTTGACCAGCCTTGGATCCTGTCGCAGACCGAGGTCGAACCCGGATCGCCGGTTGCAAAGGCCTTCCGTGCGATTGGGTCAGGCATCCCACAGGCTACGGTGATATGTGGTTCTGTCAACCTGCGGAATAGCCTGCTGGCAACCGGTCGTTTTCTCACCGCGGTACCGAGCTCGGTCCTGCACTTAGGCCCTCAGCGCACGCCGTTCAAGTTGCTGCCAATCGAATTGCCACCTTGGCATTTGCCGGTATCCATTATGACCCTGAAGAACCGCACGCTTAGTCCGATGGCGCAACTCTTCATCGACTGCGTCACCGAGGTCGCGAAGCCATTAACGAAGAAAGCCTAGTGATTGCCGATGTGCCTATGATGTCGCCTTTTGGCCCGGGCCTGCCGACGCATGATATCTGTGTTACGGAAGGGTCTCGGAGGATGAGCGGACCCTTTTCCGGTGAGGGCATCCGGATAGCCGCTTCCTGGCAATAAGCTCTGCCGCGCGAATCCCGGAGCCACTGGTTTCGACGGAGGAAACGACTTGCAATTGAATTGGCCCTGGCAGGACAGGAATCGTCGTTTTTCCTGGCTTAAAGCGACCACACTGGCGCTCATGTTGTTGCCGGCGATCCGTTCCGCCTATCTGGTCGGCATCGGAGATTACGGGGTCCTTGCAGTTGCGCTCGGCGGCCTGACCTACTGGTCGGGCGTGTGGGCGACAGTTGTTATGCTGATGGCCTTGGCGGTGACACCGGCGGTGACGATATTCCGCTGGCCGGCTCTCATCGATGTGCGACGGATGATTGGGGTGACGGCGCTCGTCTATACGATTGCCCATATGGTTATCTATTTCGCCTTGCGGCGCTGGGATTTTGCGTTCATCGCCAACGACATGATGACGAGACTTACGCTGATCCTGGCAATGCTCTCGACCTTCGGCCTGATCGTCCTGGGCGCGACCTCCGTGGACGCCGCGGTCCGGTACATGGGGGCGAAAAACTGGCAGCGGCTGCACACCACGAACTATGTGATCAGTGGACTTGCAATCCTTCACGTCGTCCTGGCGCGCGGCACGTACGCCGAGCAGTACATACTGACCGCAATATTCTTCTGGCTGATGGTCTGGAGGGTGCTGGCCCGCTA
>WNGR01004418.1_pt1 | contig 16188 bp, 16 predicted proteins | sample 5407581 | NCBI WGS metagenome assembly WNGR01 (sample SAMN13153383, study PRJNA577476) | soil metagenome | isolation source: 80 cm soil or saprolite under Garry oak tree replicate 2 | place: USA:California | collected 2016-06-15 | reverse complement strand
AAGATGTCAAAGTCAAAACTTGTGAAAGAGTATTGTCAAAGTGGGAGAAAAGTAAAGGAAAAGTCAAGTATGGGAAGGGAGTCAACGAATGAGAACTGTGGTGAACATGAGGTACAGAAACACAAGTTGTAGTACTAGCAAAAGTGGGGGGAGTTGGTGGGAATGGATGCATGGCTAAACAACAGTGCCAATGATATTGACAACCCACACGGCACACTAATAGTACAAAGGAAGTACACTAATAGTACAAAGGAAGTAAAGTAGCAAAGAAAAACATAGAAAAGATGGGCATGCCTATCATGGCAGCCTATGCCCAAGACAGAGAGTGCAACACAAGTTGATCCAATGACAAAATGAGGGTGTAAATGGAGGCACAATATTGATTGATCAAGACAAGAATATGAGCAGTGTCTTCAAGATATGATAAGGTGACATGAAGAATGGGGGAAGGCTGGATGTTGGAGGATAGTGTCGAAACATAACACTAGAGGTGAACACTTGATGCTGTTGGCATTGCAGTTAAAGGAAATCTGAGACCCTGTCATTGAACCAATATTGGAATGGTGCAAGAGGCACTAAGAGCGACAATGATGAGAGAGGGAGAAGAGAAAGACTTGAGACAAGACAAGATGTAGTTCAGACAAACAAAAGGTGAGTTGGTGGGAGAGATGATGGGAGAGATGACTGAGATAGGGGCAAGACAACTCCAGACTCCAAGATGGCTGCAAACAGAAATGACCAATTTCACAGCTACGGACCAAGCTGCCCTTACAGCAGGGCTGAGGTACAAGAGGCTGCATACTTGGACCAAATCTAAGTGAATCCGGCAATGGATGATAAATTGGTTTATTAGCAGGGGTGAGACATCAATCCAAAGTTCAAAAGTCTACATGAGAAATGCTGGCTTGTAATGCGAAAGGTTCTCCCTGGCCACATGTCCTATCCTAAGATATTTGGCAATTCTAGTCTGCAGGGGGTAGCCTCTTCTGCATCCCAGAGAGAATCACATGCTGCCCTCTCCTGCATGTCTCGTTCATAGTACGCATTGAGCAACTCTGCATTGAGTAATTCAGTCTTGATGGTGAGCATGCAGAAAAGTGCAGATGGGTATGCAAGCGAGACCATGAGGCAGTTAGGGGTTTCGTGCGATGACTTAGGAAGTGTGGGGGAAAGATCAGGCGAGGGGCAAGGGTCTGAGGTCAGTGGCTTAGAGGGTGCAGGCGGCAATGGTGAGGCTGCTTCCAGGCTAAGCAGTGGGCAGGGATCTGAGGTTGGCAGCTCAGATGACAAGGGTGGCGATGGCAATCTTGACTTGCGCAGCATAGGCTAATACTCAGAGTCAAATGATGGAGATGAAGAGGAAAACGACACTGATTTACAAAGTCAAGATTGCAGTGTAAATACAAACAATTGGTGTCCAATGGTTTCGCAATTAGGTCAAAAGTACAGTAGGGAGAGGGTGTGGCAAGAGGGGGAAGAACAATGGAGAGAACAACAAATAAGGTATGGTGTAGGTATGATGGCTAGTAAGTAGACAAAGGGAAACGGGCACGGACACGAGTAAGGGAATATATGTAGCTAAACGAAACAAGGATGGAGCATACAAAAATAGTCAACAAAGGTAAGCGAGACATGATGATGCACAACAATAGAACCCTCTCCAAGTCTAACGACGGGTGCAACAGTCTGCATAGGTGCAGACGGTGACTTGGAGGTGGTTAGGAACAGCCAGCTAGGTGGTGGGGTGAGCACTAGGTGAGCAAGAACAAAGAGTGGCAAAATTAGTAAGGAAATTCCTGACAGGATGAAAGAAAGTGTCACCGATCAATGTAGGGATGGGCGATGCAATGAAAGGCAGGCTCGAGTGTGGCCCTGAGGCAAGGTTATTGGCCGTCATGTCAATGCAAGGGTGTCCGGGGTCCATATGAGGTGGTGGCGATTCCGACGAGAGAGATTGGTGACAGGACGATACGGATGCGCTCCACTGCACTCAAGAGGTGCTGGCTCCTTTTGTCAAGTAATCTGCAGATCCGGCACAACAAGGCCTAGAAGTCGAAATGGCAGGTCTTCTAGGGGTCAAATAAAGGGGCATGTGAGTGCCTGCGCTGGGATTCAATATTCTTTAGTTTTGATCAATGACTGTAACGACATAGCACAAAACAGGTGAAAATAGCCATTTTTGGGCCCAGAGCCCAAGCTGGCCTTACAGCAAGTCAGGCCACCATTAAGCCAACCCACCTGTCCTTCAACTTGATATCAAAAGTGTGGTAAGGCGCCATCAAATGTACATGGACAAGACAAGTCCACTCTCAAGTATGATTAAGATCTTTGGGCCAAATGTGTGTGGTGGAGTGGGCTGATGTTCTGCAAGCTGCTACATGGGTGGAAGTGGTTGCAGACATGGACTGGGTACAGTCCTGCACCCGCAGCAAACAATCACGATGGAAGGATCAAGCATGGTGCAGGCGGACTCAGAAGGGCACCAGTACTGATCCCTGGACCTAAGGCAGAGACATCAACATGGGTAGAGGAAGCGGAATCCGCACAGGCAGCGGCTGGGTTCATAAGGCAGTGTCAGATGGGGTTTAGGAGGGACGGAAGCACCGGAATGGCCAGAATTGGTGGGGCAAGTGGAGTGTGAATCTGGGGGAGACTGTTGTCATTGTGTGGACAAGTGGTGGTGGGCAGGTGTCATTGAGGAGTTCAATAATAAAACCGGTGAGGTCGCTTGCTGGCTGAATGGTACAAGGTGATTAGCTCTGGACCCAAAACATGACCTGGAGCATGGAATAATACATACATGAATGAGTGTTCGCCTTTTCACCCAGGGTAGTTCCAAGTCGTCGGCACCACTCGGGCTGCTCTCATTGTCAAAATTAAGACCGAGCTTGCCATTGTCGACATTGATTTTGACACCAAGGGTGGGGTGTGTTGGTATGGCTCTGGTTTGCAGCGCCATTTTGATGACAGAAGTCGTGCTCATACTCGCAGGCCGGCTGTTGGCAGCATTCTCAATCCCAAACGTTGAGAAGGCGTGTTTGGATGTCCCTAGCCAGTGCAGGCCGCAGTTTGAAAACGATTGACGTGCCCCATTTCACTACCCTCAAGACACATTATGGTACCTAAGGACAACCTGTTCGAGGTGGATATGGTCATCAGTATCACCGTAGTCCAGGGAGGTATACCTGTAATGGCTGAGCATCACTGGTTAGGAACCCAGAAAGTAAGGCAAGAGAAGTGCCTGTTCGCGCCCCACATATACAGCTCAAAACCACCAGTGGTATCACGTGTATTTGGCACCAAGTCTTCAATGGAGGTATTGTAAAGGCCAAAAGCCCAATAGCCCTCTGAGTCCATTAATCTGGTATCGACGTCGCTTCTCTGGAGGAAGAGGATGCTGCGAAAATTCTGACGAAATAATGAGCTGAGCTACATATGTGGCAGAAGATTCCCATTATACAGCAGGGTGCAGTAGCTCTCCATAACCTCTGCAGGTTGGCACTGCTGTCGGGATGAGTGAGAGGCATACGTGCGTATTCAGTTGCCGCTGAGTCTGAGAGGTGAGGATAGTCCAGCCGACCAGCCACACTGACATACGACCCAGCGACACGAGCACAAGTGCCAAAGGCTTCCCTGTGCCGCTCACCACACTGCACCTCTGCGACGATGGTAGGACAGGGCAGCCTAATGGTCATCAGAGGGCGACCGCGGAGGGCAAGCAGCCTTCAGATGGTGACCTGATAGCCACAGTAACCCAAGAAGTCAGAGGTTAGTTGTACATGGAAGCATCGCGGCGGCACTCACCCCAAAGCCGACAGACAGGGCTGGACCAATGAGCGCAAGCTATGTCCAAGAGGGCCCAGAACAGACATCAGTGAGACGAACACAAGGATGACGACAAATGGCCTTCGAGCGGCCAGTACGGCATTATGACTACGGGAGGAGGGGAGGGAGCAATGAACGTCCCCACCAAGGCAACCAGACGTCAGTCATAGCTGCTCGTGTGGGGCAGCATGTGGATAGAGGGGGAGACTATATGTGAATGGCTCGAGGAGTGCGGATAATGGACCAAGAGGGCAGGGGTACCGTAGCAGTGAGACAGAGAGGTGACATGGTCGTGGGAACGTGGGAAGAGGTGGGAATTTGGATGTTTGACTCACCGGACCGGGCCGACTTCCTATCCTACTGTTGTCCGCTTCAAGTTCTCTCACGTGCCTTCACCGTACAGTAGCAGTACTTAAGGGTGTACATTCACTGACACCTCTATCGCCACCTTTTCGAATGGGCACGTATTCCTGCCTTCCTGACAGCGATTGATTAGCTAGCTACAGTTCCTTAAAAGTTCTTATTCAACGAAAATCGCAAAGTAACGCCGCTACTGTGATGTGACTGTCGCACCGGCACAAAGATACATTCCACCAATCGTTCCACAATTGACTATTGCCTTGCAAGTTCTTTCCTCTTCCAACCCTCCTTGCGATGACGAGCCCAACCTGGCCTTGTAAGTCCAGTACTTCTGTGCGGGATTTCTGGCCCTAATTCATATTGGATAACAATGGCGATAAATGCGACGACTGTCGATAAAAGAAATATCAGCTTTTGGTTCGAACACGTATATTGCCCAGGAGTATCCAAAGGACTGGAAGGTGAAAAGTAAGACTCGGGGGGAGCGACTTGAGCGCCATCAACATCGAAAATGTCGCCTCCCGAGTGTTGGTGCGTTGCCCGATGCAGCACAGGTCTGGTACCAGCGACATTGGGAACGGAAACATCATCCGAGGGACGGCTCGCCACGACGCCATCCAGTTGCAGGCCCTCCATATGATGCGGTACGAATTCGGTACTGGCACCTTCGCCAACGATGTCCAAATGCGGGTCCACCTGTTGGGGCACGATCTCGGGACTAGCTGCATTGGAATTGACAATGTCGTTCGACTGCTGACCCACTGAACTTGAGGATGAAAAGTAGCTCGAGGGGGGCGCGTCTTCAGCATCATCAGCATCGTCTTCCAAGTGTTGATGCGCCGGCTGACGCGGCGCAGGTCCAGTACCAGCGACATCGGGAACAGAAACACTGTCCGAGGGACGGTCCGCCACGACGCCGTCCAGCTGTAGGTCCTCCATATGATGCAGTATGAATCCAGACCTTGCACCATCGCTGACGACGTCCAAATGTGGGCCAACCCCCCGTTGGGGTACGATCTTGGGACAAGCTGCATTGGGATTGGGAATGTCGTTCAATTGCTGGCCCACTGCCCGGTGCAGCACAGGTTCAGGTTCAGTTGCGTTAGGAATGGGGATATCGTCCAGCATGGTCTTAGGACCAGCTATGTTGGGATCGGGAATGTCGTTCGATTGCTGACTCACTGCCTGGTGTAGCACAGGTTCAGGTTCAGTTGCGTCAGGAATACGAACATCGTCTGGCATGATCTCGGGACCAGCTGTATTGGGTTTGGGAATGTCGTTCGATTGCTGGCTCACTGTCCGGTGCAGCACAGGTTCGGGTTCGGTTGCGTCAGGAATGGGAACGCCATCTGGTTGTGGACATGCCGCCGCATGGTTATGACTGAGGAGCCCAGCATTATCGGCGTTAGTATCGGTGTCCAACCGTGGCCCCTCGGCCTGGCGCTCCACCATTTGCTGTCTTGGCACGAGGGATACATCTAATCGTCCATTCGTTGTCCTATCAAGTGCACCGGGACTCAGGAAAAAACTGCTTACCAATATGATTCAACTCGCATTGAGATATCTCACACTCGAGGGCTTGCGCAATGTCGACACGATCACGATTCGCGTCCTCGAGTTCTCGTTTTAGAGACAGGACCTGATCTTGAAGCTCTGTCAAATCTACTTCATAAAGATGTTCCTTACGCGCACCCTATTCCAGCTGTCATTCGCTGTTAGAAGTGTGAAGTAACAGAGCCGCACCGGTAAGAAATTTTGTTGTAGTCGGTCTTCGTGGAGAGAAACTTGGGCCACTTCCTGTGCAAAAGACTGCCCATTTGGCAAAACTGTGTCTGCACAGCCCAGATTCCTTAATAAAACCGAAGCACAACACCGGGGATATCGAACTTACTGCAGCGTTTGCAGTGTGTCTCGCCGCGAGACGACCCTTCCCTCAGCTTATCCTGTAGTCGTAGCTCCCGCTTCCGCTCAGACAGTTCTGAGGTCAAGTCAAGCACTTCTTGCTCTTTCTGCGAGAGCCGCTCCCTTAGCGCCTCGACTTCTGTGCTGTACACCAACGCCGCGGTTCGCTCCTCTTCGGCCTTGTCCAAATCCTTTCTGCAGTTTTGAAGCTGAAGACTTGTCTCCTCGAACAAGGAACGCGTTGCTGAGTGTTTTTCCTGTTCACGTTCTAGCTTCTGCGGTGAGTTGTGCGGCCGTTAGCGCGGCTAGGACATGATTGCTCTGCAAAGTGACGTACTCTTCTGAGATCACAACATTCGGAGTCATCCTTCGGATAGCAAGCTTCTAAAAGCTTTGGCCTGATGTCCTTGACGATTTTGAGGCCTGTACATTGAGAGTAAGGCACCATACACAGGGAAACGGGAGTGAAACGGTGAGGTTAGCTGACACTGGGAGCAATCCACCAGAGCATGCTCGAAACCTGAAATGGTCATTTCTGGGCCAGGGAAAAGGGTCAGAACTAGAAGGACCCGCATTATTGATGAAGTAACGAGCCGGACCTATCATAGAGCAATATTCATGTTTGTGATTGTAGACCCCATCTCGTGAAGGCGCATACAAGGTACTAGGGCTATTGTGACCCGAAAGACTAGCAAGATGGTCCATTGGGATGTACAATGTAGCAAGCGAGCAGAAAGTGATAGCGAGAAGAGTAGACGCTAGCGGTGGCACTCTCAAAGGACTGGCTATTGGGATCACGTGACATTTCGCAGATGACGCAAAGTTGTGAACGATCCCAATTGAGTAAAACGACAGAAGACGGTGACAACTGCAGGACGGCGATAGCACGAATGATGGGAGACGGAGCGACGTGCCAGGAACAAGGGAGCTACCGACAAGTTGATAGGTTGTGGACTTGGAAAGTCTGGCGTGCCAGCCAAGGGCTAGCCAGCGTCGATGTGATAACCTTAGTCATTAAAAAAAACAAACTCATACATTGTTCACTTATCGATGAAAAAACTAAATTGGTCGACAAGGCGGCGCAGTATTATCAACCCACGGAGGGCGTTTGTAAGCCATGCGATCACCAAAGTGATGGAGAGAATACGAACGGAAAGCCAGTGCTTCGTCCCGCAACCAATGCTCACTCGGGTCGCCAATATCTAGCACTTCCATCACAAGCGGGCAAAAGGACCAACCATATGGTTCGCTGTCCGTTTGGGGGTGTGTTTTGTAATTTGAGGACTAAGAGGCATGTATGACGTGTAAGGCATGACTTCTGAAGACATAACTTAGGGCCAAGCATTTTACCACCAACACCGCCTTCTGAGCCACGACGCAACGAGCGGAATGACATTCACCATCAAGCCGCATTAGCCACTCAGCCGAAGACCGAAGCGGCCACCACACCATACGACACTCTACCTGTCACAGGAGCAGGCCAACACACCGAATCAGAAACCGCCGACATACGCACCATCGTGATGCATACACTCACGAAGCGAAAGCAGCTGTGTGATTAACCTCTGCTGATGTCCCATTTCTTGGTTGAAGGTAAGAAAGAGGACGAAGCCAGGTCTAAAATAGCCCGAGGCCAACCTGCTTACTGTACGCATCAGATCCTACCACCTAGCGGCGCAATGAAAAGGAAAGCGGAGAGACATTTACCGGAAAGCACGAGTAAGCCGCCCAGTATACCATGTCCATTCAAACCCCGGCAACATCGCGGACAGGCTATCACGCGTGCTACGGTAAAACGATCTTAGTGAGTGCCGGGTGGTGGTGACTGGAGCGAGGACAACCTTCAGATGTTGACCCGACAACCATGGTAACTTGAGTGTTATCTGTACATGGAAATGCCGTGGCGGCACTCACCTCAAAGCCGACAGAAAGAGAGCTGAGCCCATGAATGGTGCAAGACATGCCCGCGAGGGCTCAGAACAGACGTCAGATAGACAAACGCAAGGAAGGCTTTCGAGTGCTCAACATAGCATTACGACCACGGGAAGGGAGGGGGAAACAAACACCCCCACCGAGGTAACCAGACGGCCAGTCGTAGCTGCTCGTGAGGGGCGGCGTGCAGACAGGATGAGAGACTATAGATAAGCGGCTATGGTCTGTTGATATTGGCGAAATGTGGGAGCCAGTTTATTGACACTCCGATTGGAACTGCGCCGCATGACGAACCGAGCTTCCCGGTCAAGCAAAGTTAGCCGCGTCCGCCCAGCTGAAGCTCGAAGCGGCTAACCTCACTATTTATATTATTCTCAACTAGTAGCTTAGATAGCCCAATCCTATAGATCTACACCATCCACGCCATCCTACCACCTAGCGACGTGACGAAACAAGGACCATCTACTGCCAAGCTAGAGTTAGCCACTTTGTTAGCCGCTCAGTGTAGCCTGCCCAAAAGTGGATCAGCTATCCGCTAGAGTTAGCCGCTTGGTTAGCCGCTCGGTGTAGCAGCTGCCATGCCGCCAATCCGCCCAAAAGTGGACCGGCCATCCGGTAACCAATTCCGGTCACACAATTTCTATTAATGGGAGATATACGCTCAGACAAAAGAAAGGCATAGTGAAATTCGAGAAATTTAAGTAGAGCCCAGCCAAGTGCACTCTTCTGGCCCAAGTATGTCGTGGCCTATTCGCTAACATCAACAATCATGTCATCCGCAAACTTTTTCACCGTATCTGCCAGATCTTGAAGGTCACCCAAGCGGTCTTGGATCTGTTCAAATCTAGCCTGCAAATCGCGGATCTGGACATGTAGTCCTTGGTTCTCGACGAGGGCGGCGCGGTGGTCTTCCTTTGTAGCCTGCAAACCGCGGATCTGCGCGTGTAGTACTTCGTTCTCGATAAGGGCGGTGCAAAGGTCGCCCTTTGTCTTGGCAAGTTCACTCGTCGTACCAGCAATTTCGATGATGGTTGGTCCAGGTAAGTTTAACTAGCGTATGTTTATCAGCCAAGCCCGGAACGATAATGATTAACCTCACTTCGTAGACAGTTCTAGTCTGCCCAGGATTGGTATCCACGTTCAGCCGCTTCGCATGACGGGTATTAGCCTCGGCTTCAGACTTGGGGAGCTTCCTCTTCTGCGTGGGCCCGTCAGCAGGAAATCACGACTCTTTCAAAAAGAAGTCATACCCTTTCAAAAGGCTCGGAAGGCAAGTTGCCATTGGCCTGAGCGAAAGAAACACGCGTACATCCCGAGGTCGCGAGAGGAGGTCAGTCATCTGTCTCGTCAATTAAAATCTCGACGAAAAGCTCACCTGGTTGTTATCTGTCGGAAGAAAGCTCGTGGCTGCTCCTCTCATGACGTGATCCTCGTTTTCGCGCTTGCAATAGGCCTGAAGCGACTATGACCCACAGTGCGACTCGATAAGCAGAAAGCTTACCTCACTGGGTATGGGAGGAGCAACGGTGCTAGCAGTGGCACCACCCTCGGGGTGAACACCCCTCTCCGCCGCCTGCTGAGTCGTGGTGGCAGACAAGTGCACGGGATAGGCTTGGAAAACGGGGATAAGGCGATACATGACAGCACTTGTGACCGTGTTGGTGCGTGACGCGTGAACGGTAAGTCCAATGCCACACTCACGCGAGTCCTAAAGCATGGCGAATGAGTGGCTAAACCTGAAATAAGCACAGGGCCCGCCATACCTGAGATTGGTCGAGCGATTCTAACTAGTGACAGCGCTGAGGGACAAGACCAGAGTGGACAACTGGAGAAGTGGAAAGTATTGATGGGGGGGGATGCTGGGGGAAAGTAAAGAGCTAGGTTGAACGAAATAACTTAAATACGCCTGTCTCCTTTGTGTATGTCGTGTTTGTCAAAGACGCCTTTGTTGCAAGGCCGCGTGGCGATCTCATACAAATGGCAGGTGATCACCACAGTTCGGAGTAATGAAAATCTTGTCGTGGACGGATCAGGGAAAATGGGAGGCGCGACGGAAACACGAAGATGTGGATACTGACCTATCCATACCGTCCCCCTGCGGCCACCCATGAAAAAAACGGGGTGTTCGGCCACTGCTATGCATAAGAGCGAATCGCGGCGCTTATGCCCCTATCCGCTTTATGGGAGGCCCGCCGCGTCCACAATCAGGTATTGAGGCGTCAGTAATCGCCAGGGATATTGTGAATGCTGATAAATTGACTATCCTAATACCTAGGATGACTACAGATTCGACGTCGCTGTGTCCACTAAGCAGCAAGGGTCTCTAACGGGATATGTAAATACCTGGGCTAAGCATGTGTACATGCAGGAGATCAGTCACGAGGTCGCCTACACTTGCGCGGCTGCCAGCGAAGCTGACACCCACTTTGTTGAGGTAGGAGTACCGCAGGCGCACTTGAGCGAACGATAGAGAGTTTGGCGCGGTGCAGAGCGGTGTCAAATCACTCCCGCCATGCCCCGCTTTCCTCTTGCCTAAAACGACTTCTACAGAGGGCATCGGCAGAGGGAAAGGTGCAGGGAGTTGCTCTATGCCCCCGGTATGAGGGCGAGGACCTGCCGGACGGTGATGACTTGAGAGAAGTTAGAGATGTTAGCTGTACATGGAAAGGCGGCGACAGCATTCACCTTGACGCCGACAGACAGACCTAGAGGGCTGGACCCATGAACGGAGTAGGACATGTCCTCGACGGCTCAGAAAAGACAGCGACAATTGGCTTCCAAGCGTTCAGTACAGCGTCAAGACCACGGGAGGGGGGAGACGGGCGACGAACACCCCCACCGAGGCAATCGTGACGACCAGTCGTGACCGCTCGTGAGGGGGAGCACGAGGATAGAGTGAGCAGCCATGTCTCGCACAGTTGAAGACCAAACGAACGAGGGGAAAACGGATAGCGGTGAGATTGAGGTAGAGATGAGGCAGATGCATGCGTTTGGGCCGTGGGGAGATGTCGAAATGAATTTTACTCGGGCTCAGTTCACTCACTCCGCCAAGCGGAAGATCGGTCCGTCGTTTACTGTAAATCCATTTTCATGTCCATTTTCGTGCACCTCCACCGCTAATCTCCAACCGTTCACTTCACTGGCAATTGTGCACATCCATTGCTCTCACTCCTACCTTTGACAAGAAACAGGTCACCTACTGGGGCGATTATCAAGTGGTGCTGGAGTATGTCCTCGAGGCGATTCCCAATACGTTTTTTACACACGCTACTCTTCAGAAGGTGGAACCCAATATGAAGAGTGCCTGAGACGCCGGGAGGCGCGGACATCAACAATAGCAAGTGTGGTGCCATGAGGCCAAGGGCAAAGAAACTTGGAGCCGACACGCCGCCATCCGTCGTGCGCCATCGATCAATTATTGCGGGTTGTTGCACTTCACTTCCTATGACCCAGGCGCTGAGATGTATGTCAGTGAGAGGGTCGAAACTAGAGATGACCCCGAGGTTGGCGCGTTGACGTGCCAGTATGCTATGCCACCACGAGTAGGCTAGCCTTATTGACGCTACTATGAGCTTCGAGCCACAGTAACTGACATGAGGTGATATGGGCGGCAGATGCCAATACGGGCGCTACAGTATTCCCCCCTGTTATGTGTTCGTACAGAAAGAAGGATCACTTGAAATTTGATAATCGAAGCGAGAGTCCCCACAGTGTATTGGAAGGGGCGGTAGCTACGCTAGTTTTGCGGACCACAAGCTTGGAGTTGCGGAGCTGTCTCAGTCAACTACACCGTGCACACAGGAAGATAGATGCACGATGTTACCCCCAAGCAAGCGATTGGTCGATCCATACGATGCATAAGTACTCTAAAGTAGGCGGCGCAGACTCGGAAAGGTGAGTAGCGACAAATCAGATCGACAATTTCAAAGCCCGTTCTTTTGTTTTATTTTTGTGTCCCTTGATCTGTACCTCGAGGCACAGAACCCCATTTGTTCTACAGTAGTGCCTCTCAACTCTTGATGGGCACATGACGGATATTGTTCCGCATAGACACAAGCACGCTGCCTATCTCTTGCCACTGAATAGTTTTCACATTACTTGTAATTATCGAAGCGCATCTGTTGTCAACCTACTGGCACTGTACGTCCATAAACGTGGACAGAGCACAACGACGTAATCTCAGCACCCCAGTTACTGCGAACGTCGAAAACGATAACACCAAAGTCAATACCCAACGACAAAGCCTCTCTATAAAGAGGAAATACTTGGCGTGCGGATCGGGCGGTGATGTCGAAGTCGAAGTCGGCCAATGGTAAAAATACCCCTTCCTTCGATATTAGGGACCGTGGCACCCTTGCGAGGGTAGAAGTAAACGAACGCCGGGACTGGGAAAAAACCTTCATGTTCGCTTCCCCATCCACCAGACCCCAGACCGTGAGTTGGCGAGGAGCGCGAGACAGAGAGGTCGTCGAATTGAAGGGCCAATGATGTATCGCAACGTGAGACGGTATGACATTTGGCGTGTCGAGGGCAATGCCGAATGTCCCGGAATTGCCACGAAAAGACCAACACGCTCCCGTCGTGTTACCTAAAATCGTAGATGGAGGCACCGAGTCGATACCTAATGTTGTTAGCTTTGGAGTGACTACGGCGCCCGCGTTCAAGGAGGCGCGGCCATAACCAAATGGAATGACGCGCGAGAAGGCAGACAGGAGGATAAACCGAGTGACTTGCGAGGGAAGGATACAGGCCACTTGTACAAAATTTGAAAGATAGGAGCCGACCAAAAGACAGCAGAGCAACAAGGGAACTTTTGAAAGCCAGAGCCGCTGGTGCTGTAGACAGAGAGGAAAGCCATGGGAATGGCGAATTTCCGCAACAGGTCTAGAGGACTCACGGACATGGAGGGTTTCTTGATGTTCTTTTTGGGGGTGAGGGTAGTAAGGTTGCGCGTTGGAGCTGTCTTGGACTCCCCAGTTGAGGGTGAGGTCTCGTCCTCGGGTGGATCCTGGGGGGTGTCCGTTCGTCAGGCGATAACTTTACTGGCGCAATAACCCACCACACTCACCGGTGGTAGAACGGCCACAAGAGAAGTAGTCTCCTGGTCTCGACCTGACTCGTTGGGGCCACAAAGCGCTGACAAGGGATTAGACGGCGGAGAGCCATGGCCACGCTCGACGCACAGGCACTGCTAGTAGTGAACGTTATAGGATTGGGTTGGCCAATGCGGAACAGAGAGGCAGTTAACGGAATAGCGGATGCTTTTCGGAAGCGGGACATGAGAGGGGAAAACGCCTTTGAACAACGACGTCTACAAGTGATAGAATAGCAGATAGGTATCTGACCAAACCGCCATTGCCATCAAAGGGCGGCACGTGGTCTGCGTCCGATAAGCGTGTAACGCCTGGAGTTCCACTGACTGCGCCTAATTGGGCCGTAGTGTAAAGACACTGCACACGAGACGCTGGAATGTCAGATCAAATGCTATGTTTCGAAGCCCGTTCTTTGTTTTCTTTGTGCCACCGCTTCGTCTCCAACAACCCGACACCACGATCGCAACCTCGCGGTGACCCAAGTTGCCCGCTACGCGCATTAAGATGTCCATAAAAACCGGAAAGTATTGCACAATGCACCCCAACCTACCTCAATCACCCACCACAACGTGTCCATACACCACAGACATCACTACGAAATGTTCTCTGTCGGTATCAATGTTGTCAACCAATTGCTCAGGATCCTTGCGGATATGTTAGTATTTCACTTCCCTTGCCAGCCACACTGCCTATTCTAATCCGCGGTCACAGCGGGCTCAGGGTTATCGCGGGCCTCGCCGCTAGAGCTATATATTCTCAGTGAGTCTGCGACCGCGTATGAATTGACATCTAGGCTGACCGACGATATAAGCATCACCAAAGACGAGGCCACTGGGGGCGGTGCCACGGACCGCGTTGGACGTCAACCAGGCCCGTCGGTCCCTAACTCTCCCGACAGCTGCCACCATGGCCCTACGCGACATTGCGATAGGCCTGCGCTGTACTGGAGACAGGAGCTGAGGACAGAAGTGTTCAATAACCGATACAATTCCCAAGCCGGCTGGACTCCGGTGGCTCCGAACGTCTTGCCCATGAATCCTCCACCCGTTTATCCTGGGATCGTTCACGAGGAGTAGGGAACGGCGAGGGATCAGAAACGAACTCCATCTGTTTGTTAACGCATATGAGGGACGACGCACTTGTTAACTTGTAGAGGCATTCGCCCAGCGTATAGATTGAACCATATTTTCTGACAGCGTGGAATCACTGCGGATGTGAGTGCGGTGTGCTCGCGCGGACGAGGGTGGGGAGAATTGCGATGAAGACCTCTGTTCTCATGATCAGCGGTAAGAAATCGCAATGACAAGTCGAGGGGAATCGGAGACTTGTCTCTCGATTTGAAATTTAGAGGACATGCAAGGCGTAACTCGAGAAGACTCGAGAAGAAATAGCTCGAGGCCAACTTTTGACTGTAGCCACCCCGTCTTGCACGCAACAAAACTGAATCGCCGCTCAGGTGAAGCAAGAAGCCGCCAAAGCGCTAATATGTCATCTACCGGTTCCCACCACGGAAGCGCCTTAACACCCTGTTAATAATGACCTGTTTCCCCGTCAAAGGGATGGGGCTTGACGCGAATGGCCCGAAACCAACCCCTTATAGGTACCCTTCACATCCTACCACCTAGCGACGCACTGTAAAAGAAAGCGGAACGAAATTTACCATCAAACATGAGTTAGCCGCTCAGTATATCGTGTCCGCCAAAACCTTGGCGACACGGCGGACCGGCTATCCGGTATCGCTAGTTATCGCTAGTGCTAACCCGTCAACACCACGCACGCACAGTACATATCATCACGCGGTGCGCAATCTATGGCGTGTTGGAGTAAAAACTAATCTTAGTGAGTGCATGAAAAAAGTGAGGGTCAAAAAAGAAGCATGCATCTATAGGCGATGTGTGGGGGGTAGAGCCACAAGGCACACCATGGGACAGGACGTTGACCAGGGAGAGGTGGCGAACGAAGCGGGCGAATGAGAGGAACTAGCGACGAGGAAAACAGATACCGTGAAGGACCAGGAACAGAGGTGTGAACGAACTGAGGTGAGATCGGGGACTAGGGTGCACGAGTCTGTCCTCGAGGCAGAGCCCAACACGGCGGAACCGTATGAAAGGACGCACTCGGCTAGTGAGTAATCCCCAATGGGCACGCATAGAGTGGGAGGGTAGCCTACGGTTCGTTGGCCGGAACTTAGTACCCATGCGAATACGTGGCTCCGTAGGGCGCAGCGGAATTCTGTTCTTTTTTTCGTATCAGCGGCGCAGCTAAGTGAGGAGTGACGGCGAGGTAGGAGAATAGGGAACAGGGCCAAAGTATAACGAAGCCCTTGCGAGACTCACCCTGCGAATGACAATGTTGACTCACCCCGGCATGGGTCCAAACCGCGGACATTGTTGTCAACGTGTTCGGCGGTGGACAAAACAGAGATGTGGGCCTGGCGCTCACGGCGCTCGTGGGTACATGAGGACAGTTTTGTCCGGCTCAGTCACCAACCCTCTGCGTGTGGACAAATGAAAGGTCGGTGTCGGTGGTTGAGCTGGCCATCACGACCGTCATACTAAAATGGGAACTAACACCTACTTCAGCGTGTCCTTAGCTAGTGCCATATCCAGCCGATTTTCTAGCACTCGGATAGCCGACCAGATGACGAAGTCATCAGCCCGGATTCACGTTGGGGGCTCGGCGCCGGCGAAGCCTTCGTGGGGAGTTTGGGAGGCCGCGTTGGTGGTAGTTGGCAGCGTCGACACTCTTGCTGTCGTAGAGTCTTCGACTTCTGAAAACGGACTGTCTAAGCCTTGAGGTGTCGCCAAAGACGAAGGCGACAGGCGACGCCAAAGGCTGGGGATAGGGACTAGGAGTGCGAGTGATTGAGGTCGGGAGTTGAAGACGGATGCAAACGCAAGAGATCAGGGGGTATATCAGGGGAGATCGCAGCGACGAAGGCTATGGCTGTGACGTTGGCGCAACTGCGGAGCTGGTGGCGACGCGGAGGGAAAGGTAACCACCAGCCTTCAGACGGTGACCCGACAACCGTGATAACCTGAGAAGTTAGAGTGTTATCTGTACACGGAAACGCCGC
>WNGR01005283.1_pt1 | contig 16189 bp, 14 predicted proteins | sample 5407581 | NCBI WGS metagenome assembly WNGR01 (sample SAMN13153383, study PRJNA577476) | soil metagenome | isolation source: 80 cm soil or saprolite under Garry oak tree replicate 2 | place: USA:California | collected 2016-06-15 | reverse complement strand
GGCAGGTCGACCGCTCGCTCGGCGAAGCGTTGGGGCAGGAGTTTGTGCGGCGGACGTTTTCCGTGGAGATGAAGGCGCAGACACAGCACATGACGGAGCAGATTGAGACGGCCATGGGGCAGGAGATCGCGGGACTCGACTGGATGAGTCCAGAGACGAAGAAGGAGGCTCTGCGCAAGCTGCACGCGATCCGCAACAAGATCGGCTATCCGGACGCGTGGCGGGACTACTCGGTGCTGGAGATCAAACCGAACGACCACTTCGGGAACGTGACTCGTGCTGCGCGGTTCGAGGATGCGCGCGAGTGGCACAAGCTGGGCAAGCCTGTCGATCGCAACGAGTGGGGGATGACTCCGCCAACGGTGAATGCGTACTTCAATCCGCAGATGAACGACATCAACTTTCCGGCCGGCGTGCTGCAGCCTCCGCTGTACGACGCGAAGCTGGACGATGCGCCGAACTACGGCAACACGGGCGCGACCATCGGCCATGAGCTGACACACGCTTTCGACGATGAAGGGCGGCAGTTCGACGCGGAGGGCAACCTGCGCGACTGGTGGACGCCGGCGGATGCGAAGGGATTCGAGGACCGAATCGACTGCGTGCGCGACCAGTATGCGGGCTACATAATCGTCGACGACATCCACATCAACTCGAAGCTGACAAGCGGAGAGGACGTTGCCGACATCGGCGGCACGCTACTGGCGTATATCGCGTGGAAGAAGCAGACAGAGGGGCAGACTCTCACCAGCCGCGATGGCTTCACGCCGGATCAGAGGTACTTCATCGGCATGGCGCAGTGGGCGTGCGAGAACGAGCGGCCCGAGAATCTGCGGGTGAATGCGCTGACCAATCCGCACTCTCCCGGCTTTGCGCGCATCAATGGAGTGGTGACGAATTTGCCGGAGTTCCAGAAGGCATTTTCCTGCAAGGCCGGTCAGGCGATGGTGAAACAGAACGTCTGCAGGGTGTGGTAGCGACGCGGAGGGAAATGACACTGAAGTTGCCGGATGGGCCGTTCAAGGCCTACCTGTTTGATTGCGATGGGACGATCGCCGACTCCATGCCGCTGCATTATGTGGCATGGAAGAAGGCGCTCGACGAGTGGGGCTGCGAATTCCCTGAAGACATTTTTTATGCGTGGGGTGGAATGCCTGCGGCGGAGATCGTCGCTACGCTTGCTGCGCAACAGGGCCTCTCGATGCCAGAAGAAGAAGTGACGCATCGCAAGGAGCTTCTTTACTACGAACTCCTCCCGCAGTTGCAAGCTGTGCCCGAGGTGCTGGAGCATATCGAGCTGGGCCATGGCAGGGTTCCGATGGCGGTCGTGTCCGGCAGTACGCGCGACTCAGTTACGAAGTCGCTCGAGTTGCTGGGGCTGCTGGACAAGTTCCAGACGCTGGTGTGCGCGGAAGACTACACACGCAGCAAGCCTGACCCCGAGCCGTTCCTCGTGGCTGCGGAGCGGCTGGGCGTAGCGCCTGCGGATTGCTTGGTCTTCGAAGACACTGAGATGGGAATTCAGGCGGCGACTGCGGCGGGCATGGCCAGTGTGAAGGTGTTGCAACCGTGGGAGAGACCGGTGAGGAGGTAACTCGCCCCCCTGAACATCGCCTGTGCGGTTCTCACAGCCCTGGCCGTAACGGCGCCGAGGCGTGCACGCCGGCGACCGTCCTCCACTCGCGAACGTGCCAGCGCTTCACGACGCCGTTCGTCACATACGGGTCGTTGCGTGCGAACCTTTCAGCAACTTCGGGTGAGTCGCCCTGAAATAGCAGCACAGCACCGTCCATGGGCTCGGCGAGCGCGCCACCCAGGATAAGTTCTCCACGGTCGCTGGCAGCCCACGCCTTTCTCAGGTGGTCGTCCCGAAAAGCAGTGCGGCGTTCCACATAGTCTTCGCCAGCCTCGTAAAACAGAAGGTAGTGCATCGCGTTGCTCCTTTGCTACCGCCGTTACCTGGTGAAGAGCTTCAGATCGATCGCGTCGGCCATGACTTTGTACCCGACATCGTTCGGGTGGAGGTGGTCGCCGGAGTCATAGGCGGGGAGGAGGCGCTCGGGTCGATCCGGATCGCGGGTGGCCTTGTCGAAGTCGATGTAGCCGTCGGAGACTCCACTGGTACGGACGTAAGTGTTAAAGTTCTGGCGCATGGCGTCGCCTTCGGCGTTATAGTAGCCAGCGCCGCCGTAAGGGTTGAGCGTCGTGGCGATGACCTTGATGCCGCGGGCGTGGGCGCGCACGACGATCTGCTGCAGCCCCCACTCCAACTTCTGGGCGGTCACGGGTGCTTCATCCGGAAGGACGGGAAAGAAGGTGCGGCCGATGTCGTTGGTGCCCATCGCGATGATGAGGTAGCGTGCGCCGGGCTGGGCGAGCACGTCGCGATCGAGGCGGGCGAGCGCGCTGGGTCCGGTGACGTCGTGCAGGATACGCGCGCCGCCGATGCCTTCGTTCAGCACTCCGATGTGCGCGGTCGCGGGGTTGGCATGCAGGCGCGCGGCGAGATCGTCGGGCCAGCGCAGGTTCTTGTCCGGTGTGGAGTGATAGCCGTCGGTGATGGACGCGCCGAGCGCGACGATGGCGGAGGCGCGTGGCCCGGCATCGACATCGACCGCCTTCAGCAGATGCCATGAGGTGACCTTAGCGGCGTCGGGCAGCGATGCGGCGGCGGTGGCGTCTCCCGCGGCGACGTAGTTGGTGGAGACGGCGAGGGAGTGCAAGGTCAGAGTTGCGCCCGGCTGCGCGGGGACGAAGAGACTGACGGCGAGATCGGCGAAAGCGGCCACCGGCATGAGGATAGGGTCGCTGACGGCGAGGGTGCCGGCGGGGATTATCACGGAGGCCGCGCCGTTGAAGGTGACGCCGTGGTCGGTGCCGGGTTGCGTCGCGCCGGCTGACCCCGTTGCTCCTGCTGGTGCGTCGAGGGCGACGTGGACGCCGGCGATGGTGAGTGGGGTGGTGCCGAACTCGTTGGAGATGCGCAATCGGATGGCGCGGCCGCCGAGCGACAGGTGAACGATGTCGCGAAAGGTCGCGCCGTTGGGGCCGATGAGCTTTTCCGTGGCGGGAGCAGCGACCGGCGCAGCCGCCCACGAGCCGGTCCAGATGGGCTGCTGAGCGGAGGCGGGAGTAATCGGCAGAAGGAGTGCTATGGCGAGGAGAGAGAGCAGGGGCTTCATCGTTCTCCGTTCTCCGTTCTCCGTTGCCCGTTGTCCGTTGCAGGCGTTCCAAACAAAGAACGGACAACGTAGAACGGACAACTTACTTCGTAAATAGGTTGAGGTCGATCGAGTCGCCCATAGCCTTGTATCCGGCGTCCTGCGGGTGGAGGTGGTCGCCGTGGTCGTAGGCCGGCAGGAACATATCGGGGTGCGCAGGGTCGGCGGTGGTCTTCTCGAAGTCGATGAATCCGTCGATCTGTTTGCTCGTGCGAATCCACTTGTTCAGCGTCTGGCGGACCTCCTCGCCGGCAGGTGACGAATAGCCGGCCCCGACATAGGGCGTCAACGTCGCGAAGTAGACCTTGATGCCGTGGCTGTGCGCGCGCTCCGCCATTTGCATGTAGCCGGTGATCAGGTCGTCGGCCGAGACTACGTCGTAGGTCCGGTGCGTATCGTAGGCGTGGCCAATGTCATTGATGGCTTCGAGGACGATGACGTACTTCACGCCGGACTGCGCGATGACGTCGCGGTCGAAGCGCGCGAGTGCGCTGGGGCCGGTGGTGTCATGCAGAATGCGATTGCCGCCGATGCCCAGGTTGAGCACGCCGACATCGGCTGTCTTGGGATTGGCGAGCAGGCGTCGGGCCAGCTCGTCGGGCCAGCGTGAATTGGTGTTCAGGGTGGCGAAGGCGCCATCGGTGATGCTGTCGCCGAAAGCGACCAGGGCAGCGCTACGCGCGGGCACTTTGACGTCGACGCCCTTCAGGAAGGGCCAGGCGCGGATCTCGGTTGGGTTGTCGAGCGCCTTGGCGCCGACGACGTTGCCCGGCGCGGTATAGCCGATCTGGTCGGCATAACCATGCTGCGAGAGCTGCTTGATCGGTTGCTCTGGCAGCAGAAAACTGACGGCGAGATCGGACTGAGCAGGCAGGCTCAGCATCGCCGGATCGCTGACCATGAGCGCGCCGGGCGGGATGGTGACACCGGTCCGTCCGCCGAACGTAAGCCCCGCCGAGGATACGAGGTTGATGGCGCTGCCTCCCTGGCTGACCGCAACGTGGGCTGCTCCAATGGTGAGCGGGTCGGTACCAAACTCGTTCGTGAAGATGACGCGGACCTGGGGACCGCCGATGGAGACGTGGACGATCTCGCGGATGGTCGTATCGGCGGTGCCATAGATGAACGGAGCAGGCCGGGCCTGGGACGGCGTACTGCGCGGATTCTCGACAGGCGCCGCGGGAGGCGCGACCGGGGTTGGCGTCTGCGTGGCCGGCGGTGCGGGCGCGGTGGAGCTGGCGGGAGGCGCGATCACGGGCGGTGCGACGGCGAGCGTGGCTGGGCGACCGTTATTCGCGGCCATGGGCGCGGCCGCCCAGGTTCCGACCCAGTGGTCGGGCGGCGGCGCGGCGTGGGAGACTGCGGTGGTTGCGAGCAGGGCGAACAGGGATAGGACAGGGAGGCGCAGGCGGGTCGTCACGGGAGAAGGTCTACCTCGAAAAAGAAAATTTCGGACGGCCCCATCTTACGCTGGTTTTGCCGGCTTGCGTTGATCGGGCGTTGGCAAGTGCGGCAGCGTTTCCCGTATAGTGGGCGGGGCGAAGTATGTTGACCGTTGCATGTTCTCCGTTGTCCGTTGTCCGTTGCCCGACGCCATCCACTTTGGAAGCGTCATTCTGACTCGCAGAGTCAGAATCTCCGTATTTGTCTTTCCAACGGACAACGAAGAACGTAAAACGGACAACCCAAAAGGAATGACGATGCGATTTGCGAGAGTTATGCTGCTAACCATGATGACAACACTCGGAGCACACGGCGCGGTGGCGGCCGTGGCGGTAACCAAGGCAGATTTCGGGAAGCTTCCCGATGGCAAGGCCGTGGACGTCTACACGCTGAAAAACGCGGACCTCGATGTCCGGATTACGAACTACGGCGCGCGCATCGTCTCGCTGATGACGAAGGATCGCGACGGCAAGATGGGCGACGTCGTGCTCGGCTATAACTCGATCGGCGGCTACGTGGCCGAAGGCGATAAGAAGACTTACTTCGGCGCGATCGTCGGACGCTACGGCAACCGGATTCGCAGCGGCAAGTTCTCCATCGATGGGCACGAGTATCAGATTCCGCCAAACAATAACGGTAACGCCCTGCACGGCGGGCCGGAGGGCTTCGACAAGAAGCTGTGGACGGCGAAGGAGATTCCCAACGGCGTCGAGATGTCCCTGGTATCGAAGGACGGCGACATGGGATTTCCGGGCACGCTGACACTTCATGTGCGCTACACGCTGGCCGGCGGCGCGGTACACATCAACTACTCGGCGACGACCGATAAGCCGACCGTGACCAACATTACGAATCACTCCTACTTCAACCTGTCCGGCGAGGGATCGGGCGACATCCTCGGCGAAGTGCTGATGCTGAACGCCAACGGCTATACGCCCGTCGATGCGGGCCTGATTCCCGTGGGCGGAGTGCAGCCCGTGGCGGGAACGCCATTCGACTTCAACAAGCCGACCGCGATCGGCCAGCGCATCGACAACGCGAACGAGCAGTTGAAGCTCGGCGGCGGCTATGACCACAATTGGGTGCTCAACGGCAAGAACGGCGAGATGAAGGTCGCGGCCAAGGTGCACGATCCGAAGTCCGGTCGCGTGCTGACAGTCTCGACGACACAGCCCGGCGTGCAGTTCTACGCCGGCAACTTCCTCGATAGCTCTTACACGGGCAAGGCTGGCGTGAAGTACGCGAAGCGCACGGGCTTCTGCCTGGAGACGCAGCACTATCCGGATTCGCCCAATCAGCCCGCGTTCCCAACCACGCTGCTGAAGCCGGGTGAGACGATGCACTCGGAGACGGTGTTCGCGTTCTCGGTGCAGAAGTGAAAGGGAGTTGTCAGTTGTGAGTGATCAGTTGTCAGTTGAAAAGCGCCCTGCCGATCCGGGGGCGCTTTTCTTTTGTCTTCAACTGACAACTGAGCACTGACAACTCTTACTTGAGCTTCCGCTTCAGGTCCTCCGCGATAAGCTTGCCGTGGAAGCGGCCGTTCTCGATGAAGATTTCGTTAGTGCGCTCGCCTGCGACGATGACGCCGCCGAGGTAGATTCCCGGTACGTTGGACTCGAGGGTAGCCTGGTCGCACACCGGGCAGCGGTCGTTCGTCTCGTCCAGCTTGACGCCGAGCCGCTCGATGAACTCGAAGTCGGGGTGGTAGCCGGTGAGGGCGAAGACGAAGTGATTGGGCAGAGTGAGGCTGCCCTCGGGCGTGGCCACGTCGACGTGGTCTTCGGTGATGCCGGTGACCATGCTGGAGAAGTGGGCGGTAATTTCGCCGTTCTTGATGCGGTTGTTGATGTCGGGCAGGATCCAGTACTTCACGTGGCGATGCATCTCCGGGCCGCGATGGACGAGGGTAACGCGCGCGCCATGTCGCCACAAGTCGAGCGCGGCGATGGCGGCTGAGTTCTTGCCGCCGATAACCAGGACGTCGAGACCGAAGTAAGGATGCGGCTCGCGATAATAGTGCTTGACCTTGCTGAGATCTTCGCCGGGAATTTCCAGATAGTTGGGCAGATCGTAGTATCCGGTAGCGATGACCAGCTTGCGCGTGCGGTGGGCAATGGCGCGGCCGAACCGGTCGGTGGTGTGAACCGTGAAGTTGCCGTCGCTGCCGGTTACGCGCTCCACGGTTTCGTACTGGCGCACGTCGAGCGAGTAATGCTCGGCGACCTTGCGGTAGTACTCCAGCGCCTCCGAGCGGGTGGGTTTCTGGTTGGGGCTGGAGAACGGCATGTCGCCGATTTCCAGCAGCTCCGGCGTCGTGAAAAACGTCATGTGCGCGGGATAGTGGAAGAGCGAGTTGCAGAGACAGCCCTTGTCGACCAGAACGGCCGAGAAGCCGGCGCGCTGAGCCTCGATGGCGCAGGCCATTCCTGTCGGACCGGCGCCGATGACGAGCAGGTCGCATACAGCGGGCTCGGCGGATTGTGTGAGGTCGATCATTGTTCTAATCCTAATAGCGGGAACCCTCCGCGGCGTCATACCCTCCGCGGCGTCATTCTGACTCGCAGAGTCAGAATCTCCGTAGTTGCTTTTACCAACCCACCACCGACTGGCGGGAATGGCGGCGTGGATAGGAAGCAGGACTACTTCTTTGCTTTGGCGTTCCTTACCTTCGCGGCGAGGAGCTTGCGGCGGGCGGTGACGAGGCGCTTCTGCTCGGCCGCGGAGAGCGCGAGAACTTTGCGAGTTTTGGGTGGGAGTTTGGCGAAGACGATCTGATGGGCGGCGCGGAGTTCGCGCTTCCATTCAGCATCGGTGAAGGCGTCCCAGTGGAGGACAGCAACCCAGTGAGCGCGGGCGAGGTAGGGCGCGGGAATGAGGCCGTCCTGCTCGATGAGTTCGGAGAAGCGGTCGGGGCCGGCGGCGTACATCATGAGGGCGTGGTGGACGACGCGGCGGCGGTCGGGGCCGGGATCGTCGAGGTTGATCAGCGCGAACATCCTCCCGCCGATGGCCTTGTCGCCGGCCCAGAAGACGAGGTTCGCACCCCACTGCATCGTCTCGGCGACGTGGGGGAGCGTCAGGATGTAGGCGCGGAGTCGTTCGGCATCCATGGCTTCTAAGGTACTAGGTACCAGGTTCCAGGTTCCAGGTAAAGGCAAAGACTTGACGCCGATGTTTCCCGGCGAAACCAATCTAAGAACCTGTTTAAGAACTGCATTTCGCCTTTGTTTGTTTGTTTGTTTGTTTTTGCGTTGTCATTCTGAGCGAAGCTCAGAATCCCCGCATTTCGCCGTTGCTTGTTTCATCCCAGCGGAGACGCCCACCGACTTCGGGCCAAATTCCGTAGCTCCTAAACAGGTTCTAAGAAGCGGACGGATTCTGGAAGAGGTACAAGGATAGACTGTGCACATGGCGATGGGAGATTGGAACTGGCCGGAGGAACTGGACGCGCTGCGTGCGGCGCCGGAGCACCACACTCTTCTCATGGAGAACGAAATGGTGCGGGTGCTGGATACACGGGTGCCTCCGGGGCATACGGTCCCGCTGCATACCCACCGGTGGCCATGCGCGCTGTTCATCAAGAGCTGGAGCGACTTCGTCCGGCGCGACATCGACGGCATTGTGGTTGCGGACAGCCGCAATGCGGGGACTGCGCCCGGCGACCAGGTGATGTGGTCGGGGCCGCTGGGGCCGCATACGTTGCAGAACGTTGGGGACCGCGAGTTGTGGGTGGTAGCGGTGGAACAGAAGACTACTGGCGGTAGCGGCGGTCACTCTCGCTGATCGCGGGAAGGAGGGGCGGGGCATCGCGCGGTGTGACCGATGTCACGGCCATCCTCCTTGGGTAGAGCGTAGAGTTCTGCGCGTAGGAGGACTGAGCAAATGATCGATATTATGAGCGGGACGGATACGGAAACAGGTGCGATTTCCAACACGAAAAAGGGTTCAAAGGCAGGCGTCGTGGTCGCATTCCTCTGCCTGGTGGTGCTGGCGGCCGGCGGAAGCTACTGGGTGATGAGCCACAGCAAGCCAGCGGCCCCGGCGGTTGATCCGAAGGCGTCGGAACAGGCGGTGAAGGATGCGGAGGTGTTGTGGTCGAGGGCGGCACAGGCGCACGATATGACGACGCTGTTCTCGTACTATGCGGATGACGCAACGTTGTTGCCGCCGAATGGAGAGATGACGACGAATAAGGTCAAGCTGCAGAAGGCCTGGACGGACATGCTGACGAAGGACGTGGACCTGTCGTGGACGTCGATGTATGTGGAGGCTGCGGCGTCGGGCGACCTGGTGTACGACGTGGGTTCATACACGATGACAACGAAGGCGAAGGGCAAAGGCAAGGCGTCCAGTGACCGCGGCAAATACCTTGCGGTGTGGAAGAAGCAGGCGGATGGAAGCTGGAAGGCCGAGGCGGATACGTGGAACTCGGATCTGCTGGCGCCTGTGGCGAAGAAGTAAGCAGGAACAAAGGCGAACGGCTTAACACCGATTGGCTCCGATGCTGCTGATTTGGTGCTCAAGCGCAGAAAGCGCGCCATATACCAGCCTGGGCCGAACGGGGTCCCCGGCCAGCTTGCTGGCTGGGGCAGGAAGGCCCAGGTACGCGGCCCCCGAAAATCTGAGGGCTGAAGGCCCGACCCAAGGTGCGACCGCAAACCGCCTGCGACCCGGCTATGCCTTTCAACTGACAACCTGCAACTAACCACTTCCCGATGGTCCTGGCCATGTATAATCTAGTCAGATAGTCAGATTGGATTTGGAGCGAAAGTACATGCCGCCAACGTTGACACATCGTGCAAAGCGAACCGGCAAGCGGCCCAATGCCGTAGCCGGACTGGAGCGCTGGAAACTCGAAGACGCCAAGGCCAGATTCAGCGAACTTGTGCGCCTGGCCGGAACCGACGGTCCGCAACTGGTGACGATACGTGGCAAAGAGGCTGCCGTGATTCTTGCGCCCGACGCGTACGAACAACTTCTGCCAAAGCCCAAAGGACACAAGCCGCTGGTTCGCTTCCTGCAAAGTCTCGGGCTGGACCGCATAGAGATCGAGCGGGAGATGGATACGGGACGGGAAGTCACCCTGTGAAAGGCTGGCTGCTGGATACCAACGTCATCTCCGAGGTGAGCGGAGCCAGGCCGGACCGCCATGTGGAGAAGTGGATCGGCTCCCAACCCGAGCACACATTGTTTTTGAGCATTCTGACTATTGCCGAATACCAGAAGGGCATCGAGCATCTGTCGCCTGGCGACAGACTCCGTCCCCGTCTGCAGCAAGCGGTCATAGCGCTGGAGACACGATTCTCGGGGCGGATTCTCCCAGTATCGGACCGAATTGCCCTTCGCTGGGGATCGATCAGCGGCCAGGTCAAGCGTCTCACTGGCCACCCTCCCTCGGTGGTCGATACGATGCTGGCCGCCACTGCGATCGAGCACAACCTGTATTTCGCAACTCGCAATGTTGCCGATGTCGCCAGGAGTGGCGCGGCGGTCTTCAATCCATGGAAGGACAACCCGGCGAACTTCCCGCTTTAAGTTGGAGGTTGCAGGTGTGCTGGAATTTGTCTCCACGCGTCCTCATTCTCCCTTGTCGCCGTCCTCATTCTCCCTTGTCGCCGTCCTCATTCTCCCTTGTGGCCGTCCTCATTCTCCCTTGTGGCCGTCCTCATTCTCCCTTGTGGCCGTCCTCATTCTCCCTTGTGGCCGTCCTCATTCTCCCTTGTGGCCGTCATTCTGAGCCGCTTTTGGCTCAGAATCTCCGTATTTGTCTTTATCCTTTGCTATCGCTTTCCTTGCCCCGTAAACTTCCAACATGACCAAGGGAGGCTACGCCTACATCCTCTCCAGTAAGGGCAAACGCCTCTACGCCGGCGTCACCTCGCAGTTGCAGATTCGCGTCGCCCAGCACAAATCCAGGAAAAACCCCGCCTCCTTCGCCTCGCGCTACAACATCGATCGACTCGTCTTTTACGAGGTCTTTGGAACCATCGGAGAGGCGATCGCTCGCGAGTCCGCAATCAAGAACCTGCACCGCCTGCAAAAAATTCAGCTCATCGTCGCCCAAAACCCAACATGGCGCGACCTCAGCGAGGATTGGGGTAAACCCATCACCCCCTTCGATGAATCAAGACTCAAGCCCCCGATCACGTTCTAACCCGGCTATCCCCCAGCGTTCGTCACTCCGATTCCCGGGTCCTAACGATCGTCATTCCTGCTACTGATCAGGATGCCCTCTACTGATCGTCATGCCCTCTACTGATCGTCATGCCCTCTACTGATCGTCATGCCCTCTACTGATCGTCATACCCTCTACTGGTCGTCATACCCTCTACTCATCGTCATTCCCTCTACTGGCCGTCATTCCCTCTAGTGGCCGTCATTCCCTCTACTGGCCGTCATTCCCTCTACTGGTCGTCATTCCCTCTACTGGCCGTCATACCCTCTACTGGCCGTCATTCCCTCTACTGGTCGTCATTCTGAGCCGCTTTTGGCTCAGAATCTCCGTATTTTCCTTTATCCTTTGCCGTATCCTTGCCCGCCGCAGCCTGTGAAGCCACTCCTTCAAATACGGAGATTCTGGCTGCACCAGAATGACGGCGCAGCGGGGTCTTTATACTTGGAAGGTTATGTCTACGTTCGCTTCGCTTGAGGATCAGCTTGACCTTATTACTAAGGGAGCTGCCGAAATCATTCCGCTGGATGCGCTGAAGGAGCGCATTGCGCAGTCGATTGCGTCGGGCCGGCCGATGCGCATCAAGGCCGGTTTCGATCCGACGGCGCCCGACCTGCACCTTGGGCATACGGTGCTGATTCGCAAGCTGCGGCACTTTCAGCAGCTCGGGCATACGGTGATTTTTCTGATCGGCGATGCGACCGCGTTGATCGGCGACCCGACCGGCAGAAACGTGACGCGGAAGCCGCTGTCGCAGGACGAGATCGACAGGAACGCGGAGACGTATAAGGAGCAGGTGTTCAAGATCCTCGATCCGGAGAAGACCGAGGTCCGGTACAACTCGGAGTGGCTGAATAAGCTTGGGTTCGAGGGAATGATCCGGCTGGCGGGGAAGGCAACCCTGTCACAGATGCTGGAGCGCGATGAGTTTCACAAGCGGTTCAAGGAGGAGCAGCCGATCAGCGTGCACGAGATGCTGTATCCGCTGGTGCAGGGATACGACTCGGTGATGCTGCGGTGCGATGTGGAGTTGGGGGGGACGGACCAGCGATTCAACCTGATGCGGGGGCGCGACCTGCAGCGGGACGCGGGGCAGCCGCCGCAGATCGTGCTGATGACGCCGATCCTCGAAGGCCTTGACGGCGTGCAGAAGATGTCAAAGTCGCTGGGCAACGCGATTGGCATCCAGGAGCCGGCGGGCGAGATGTACGGCAAGCTGATGTCCATCTCAGACGACCTGATGTGGAAGTACTGGACGTTCCTGACGGACCTGCGCACGAGCGAGATCGACGCAATGCGCGATGAGGTGTCGCACGGCGGCCTGCATCCGATGAAGGCGAAGAAGGACCTGGCGTGGACGATTGTGCGGGACTTCCACTCGGCGGCGGACGCGGATGCCGCAGCGGAGAGCTGGGCGAGGCAGTTTCAGCAGCGGGCGGTGGCGGAGGACGCGCCGGTGGTGGAGGTATCGCTGGCCAGCGAAGGCCTGGTAGCGGAACTGGGGATGAAGGAGGGCTCGGTGGTGCGCTTGCCGAAGCTGCTGCATTTGGCGGGACTCGCGAGTTCGGCGGGAGAGGCTACGAGAAAAATTGCGGAAAACGCGGTGAGCGTGGATGGAGAGAAATTCAGCGAGAAATTGCTGCGCGGAGTGAGTGTGGGCGGGTCCGTGGCGCTAAGGCTGGGGAAGAAGAGCGTTCGCGTAGAGTGGGTAAAGTGATCGGATCAATATAATTTCACGATAAGTTGTTTATTTACAATAAGATACAACCTAAAACCAATCAAGTATTCAATCTATAAGCAATTGCATCGCCAAATTGTTCCACGTGGAACATTGATCGACAACTTTTCTGTGGAAAATCTTAGGCAGCACAGAAATTTTGCCGCATCAACCAACTACGAAGAAGCAACGTCTAAACGGAGATCGATGGGGCACGGCATTAAAATCTGTGTGGGCGTGCTGGGCGCTGTTCTGTGTGCGTCCGCGCACGCGGCGCAGGTGCAGGACGCGAAGCAGATTGTGCAGCAGGCGGTGAATGCGGAACTGGCAGCAAACCGCGACGATCATTCGCATTGGCGCTATGTGAAATATCTCGACGGCAATAAGTACGTCGTGGTGGAGACCGAGTTTGGGGCCCTCAAGCGCCGCGTCGAAGAGGGTGGCAAGCCGGTGTCGGCGGCAACGATGGCGGAGGACGATCAGTACATTCAGAAGTTCATCCACGATCCGGGCATGCAGGCCAAGCAGAGGCGGGATGGCGCGCATGACGACAAGAGCGCGACCGAGCTTCTGAATCTGATGCCTCAGGCGTTTACGTGGAAGACCGAAAGCGAGACGCAGGAGACGATTTCACTGCACTTTGAGCCGGACCCGAACTTCGATCCCCCGGATATGGAAGCGCGAGTAATGGGAAAGATGATGGGCACGATGGTCATCGATAAGGCGCAGCATCGGATCCGAACGATGAAGGGCAAGCTTTCCGAGGACATCAATATCGGCTTCGGAATTCTGGGAAAGCTGCACAAGGGTGGGACGTTCAACATTGAACGCAGGCAGGTTGCGCCCGGCTTATGGCAGATTACGGAGACGCACGTGCATATTGAGGGGCGGGCGCTCTTCTTCAAGACGATTGGCCAACAACAGGATGAAGTGAAGTCGGATTTCACGCAGGTGCCGGCAGGGACGACGTTGGAGCAGGCGGTGTCGCTGCTGAACGCGCCTGCAGCGGTGGCGCGGCGCTGAGCGTGCACAGCGCGGTTTATCGCGGCGCGATATTCTTTTGACTGATGGCCAAGACTCCGGGCGGTGGGCGCGAGCGGCGACTGCTGCTGGAGCAGCTTGCGCGAATTACGGCTCGCGGCGAGCTGGTGAAGACGGAGTCCGAACAATGGGCGCTGCCGAGAGCTGATCCGGGGAAGACGGCTCGTGCGAACCCACTCACGCGCGATGAAGCTGCGCGTGAATGGGGCACCCAGGGTGATGGAAGGGCGACTCGGGACCGGCTGCTGGCGGGGAAGCTGGACCTGCATCGCGATGGGTATGGATTCGTGCGGCCACATGGGAGCACGAATCGCGACGACGATTTATTTATTCCGCCGAACGAACTGAACGGAGCGATGCAGGGCGACGAGGTTCTGGTCGATGAGGCTCCGCCGGGGCGCGATGGCAGACGGTCTGGGCGGATTGCGCGCGTGTTGACTCGGCGGAATCCCACGGTGGTTGGCATCTTCCACTATGCGCGAGGGCGGCGCAGCAGGGGCGCGTGGGACGACGTGCCCGTGGCTGGATCGTTGATTGGGGGGAATTATGTGACGCCGCTGGACGAGCGAATGTCGGGGGCTCCGGGTGGCGGGGCGATTCTGATTCCGGAGGGCGCGGAGGCGCCGGCGATGCCGAAGGAGACTCCGCATCGCGTGTTGGGCGAAGAGGCGCAGACGCAGCAGCGGCGGTGGAGTGTTCACGACGAAGATCTCGAGCTCCCCAACCCACTCATGCACGATAAGGCCGTGCATGAATGGGGCACGCAGCGTCATGACTGGATGGAAGGGCTTGCGGTCGATGTGGAGATCACGGACTTCCCTGCTCCGGGGCGGCCGGCGAAGGGGCGCGTGATCGAGGTGTTGGGACCCCCGGATGCGTTTGGCGTGGATGTGGAGATCATGATTCGCAAGCACCATCTGCCGCATGTGTTTCCGGCAAATGTGCTGGCGGAGGCGACGCGGGCCGCGGTGGAAACCCAGGTCTCAGAATCGAGACCTGGGGCACCCGGTTTGGTGGATGGCCGGCGGGATTTTCGCGGGCTGCCGATTGTGACGATTGATGGCGAGACGGCGCGGGACTTCGATGACGCCGTGTTGGTGACGCCGCTGAAGAATGGGAATTGGGAGCTTCAGGTTCATATCGCGGACGTGAGCCACTATGTTCGGCCGGGGACGGCCCTCGATCTGGAGGCGCGGCTGCGCGGGACCAGCGTGTATTTTCCGGACCGCGCGGTTCCGATGTTGCCGCCGCAGCTATCGAGCGGCATGTGCAGCCTGCGCCCGGATGAGGATCGCCTGGTGCTGAGTTGCGTGATGGAGATTGATGCGCGCGGCGAAGTACTCGGATACGAGGTGTGTGAAGGCATTATCCGCAGCGCGAAACGCATGACCTACACGCAGGTGCAGGCGATTCTGGACAGCGGGACGGATGCGGCAACCGACGTGGACAAGGCGGTGCGGGAAGAGTTCGCCGAACTTGTAACTCATTTTGAGCGGATGCATGAGCTGGCCCTGAAGTTGAACGCGAAACGGCATCGCCGCGGCTCGATCGACTTCGATCTGCCGGAGCCGGTGATTGAGTTCGATCCACAGGGGAACATGGAGTCGATTGTGCGATCGCAGCGGGGATGGGCGCATCGGCTGATCGAGGAATTCATGCTGAGCGCGAATGAGTGCGTCGCGACATGGATCGAGGAGAATGCGATACCTGGCATCTATCGCATTCACGAGATGCCCGATCCGAAGCGGATTCTCGATTTTGAGGAGACGGCGAGCGGGTTCGGCTATTCGCTGGGATTTTCCAGCTTGCCAGTGAAGCAGATGACGATGAAGGCGGATCGCCGCGATGTACGCAAAGGCGGCGGAGGTGGAAGGCCAGCAAAGACGCACGATGTGGCGCAGTCGATCCCGGTGACGCCGCAGATGTATCAGCGGCTGACGGCAAAGATTGCCGGCAAGCCAGAGGAGCGGATTCTAGCCTACCTGATGCTGCGGTCGCTGAAGCAGGCGCGGTACAGCGAGCGCAATGTGGGCCACTTTGCGCTGGCGAGTCCTTGCTATACGCACTTCACTTCGCCGATCCGGCGCTATCCGGATCTGATTGTGCACCGGCTGATTCGCGAGCTGATTCAGGCCGGTGCGAATGCGGAGGGCGGAGCGATTCTGAGCACCGATCCTCAGCCCTGGAAACAAGTAACCGGTTCGGTTACAGACAAAAAAGACAAATACCGGGATTCCGGCTCTACGAGCCAGAATGACAACACACTGGGAAGACGCGGGCGGGCCGAGTATGCGTCGGAGCCGATTCCGGAGTCGGAGCTGGCGGCAATCGCGGCTGAATCGAGCCAGGCAGAGCGGCGCGCAGACGACGCCGAGCGCGAGTTGATGGAGTGGAAGAAGATGCGGTTTATGGAGGACCGCGTCGGTGAGGACTTTGGCGGGATTATTCTCTCGTGCACGAAGTACGGATTCTTTGTCGAGCTTGACGATCTGTTTATCGAGGGATTAGTTCCAATTGCGACGCTAAGCGGATGGGGCAACGACGAGCGGTTCATGTTTCGCGAGACGGATAAACAGATTGTGAGCACGCGGACCG
>WNGR01004203.1_pt1 | contig 16192 bp, 15 predicted proteins | sample 5407581 | NCBI WGS metagenome assembly WNGR01 (sample SAMN13153383, study PRJNA577476) | soil metagenome | isolation source: 80 cm soil or saprolite under Garry oak tree replicate 2 | place: USA:California | collected 2016-06-15 | reverse complement strand
GGATTCCCAGAACAGGCTGCCGGTCTGGCACGGCACCACGATTTTGACGGTCCGCAAGGGCGGCAAGGTGGTGGTCGGCGGCGACGGTCAGGTCTCGATCGGCCAGACCGTGATCAAGTCCAACGCCAAAAAGGTCCGCAGGCTCGGCAAGGGCGACGTGATCGGCGGCTTTGCGGGCGCCACCGCCGACGCCTTCACTCTCTTTGAGCGGTTGGAAGCCAAACTCGAGCAATATCCGGGGCAATTGACCCGGGCCGCGGTCGAGCTCGCCAAGGACTGGCGCACCGACCGCTATCTCCGGCGACTGGAGGCCATGATGATCGTGGCCGACAAGGACGTCTCCCTGGTCCTGACCGGCACCGGCGACGTGCTCGAGCCCGAGGCCGGGGTGATGGCGATCGGCTCCGGCGGCAATTACGCGCTGGCCGCAGCACGCGCCCTGCTCGACACCGACAAGGACGCCGAGACCATCGTCCGCCGCTCCCTCGACATCGCCGCCGACATCTGTGTCTACACCAACCGCAACGTCACCATCGAAGCCCTGTCGGCCGGCTGAGCGGATGGCATTGGCACGAAGCACCAGCCAAACCCAACCCGCGCTTCTGCCGCTGGCCTGGGTCGGCATCGCACTGTTTGCGATGGGGCGGGTGCCGATCTGCACCTGCGGCTACGTCAAGCTCTGGCATGGCGTGGTGAACAGCTCGGAGAACTCCCAGCACATCGCCGATTGGTACAGTTTCTCGCATGTCCTGCACGGCTTCCTGTTCTACGGATTGACCTGGATCCTCTTCTCGCGCCGGCTATCGTGGCCGGCACGGCTGAGCATCGCGATGCTGATCGAAGGCGCCTGGGAGATCGTCGAGAATTCGCCATTCATCATCGAGCGCTACCGCGCCGGCACGATCTCGCTGGATTACTTTGGCGACAGCATCGTCAATTCGATCTCGGACACGCTGTTCATGGTGCTGGGGTTCCTGACCGCACGCGTGCTGCAGATCCCGGTGACGGTCGTGATCGGGCTCGCCTTCGAGATCATGCTGGCGCTCCACATTCGTGACAATCTGACGCTCAACATCCTGATGTTGGTCCATCCGATCGACGCCGTGAAACAATGGCAATCCGGTCCGCCGATCATCTGACGGCCAAAAAAGCGGCTTGTCCCGGCCGGCATCTGACCCTAGCTAAGGTCCCATGACAGACTTCTCCCCCCGCGAAATCGTTTCCGAACTCGACCGTTACATTGTCGGCCAGGCCGACGCCAAGCGCGCCGTCTCGATCGCGTTGCGCAACCGCTGGCGCCGGCAGCAGCTCGAAGGTTCCTTGCGCGAGGAAGTGCTGCCGAAGAACATCCTGATGATCGGCCCGACCGGCGTCGGCAAGACCGAAATCGCACGCCGGCTCGCCAAGCTTGCGAACGCACCGTTCCTGAAGGTCGAGGCGACGAAGTTCACCGAGGTCGGCTATGTCGGCCGCGACGTCGAGCAGATCGTGCGCGATCTCGTCGAGGTTGCGATCGCCCAGGTGCGCGAGCGCAAGCGCAAGGACGTGCAGGCGCGAGCGCAACTCGCCGCCGAGGAGCGCGTGCTCGACGCACTCGTCGGCGCCAATGCCAGCGCGGCGACGCGGGACTCCTTCCGCAAGAAGCTGCGTGCCGGCGAGCTGAACGACAAGGAAATCGAGGTCGAGACGCAGTCCTCCGGCGGCGGCATGCCGATGTTCGAGATCCCGGGAATGCCGGGTGCGCAGATGGGCGCGATCTCGATCGGCGATATCTTCGGCAAGCTCGGCGGCCGCAGCAAGACGCGGCGGCTGACGGTGGAAAGCTCGCATGAGATCCTCGTCAACGAGGAATCCGACAAGCTGTTGGACACCGATCAGCTGACGCTGGAAGCGATCAGCGCGGTCGAGAACAACGGCATCGTGTTCCTGGACGAGATCGACAAGATCTGCGCCCGCGACGGCCGCGTCGGCGGCGACGTCTCGCGCGAAGGCGTGCAGCGCGATCTGCTCCCATTGATCGAGGGCACCACGGTCTCGACCAAGCACGGCGCGGTGAAGACCGACCACATCCTGTTCATTGCGTCCGGCGCCTTCCACGTCGCAAAGCCGTCCGACCTGCTGCCGGAATTGCAGGGGCGGCTGCCGATCCGCGTCGAATTGCAGGCGCTGACCCGCGACGACATGCGGCGCATTCTGACCGAGCCCGAGGCCTCGCTGATCAAGCAATATGTCGCGCTGCTGCAAACCGAGGGCGTCACGCTCGACATCACCGACGGCGCCATCGACGCGCTCGCGGACGTCGCGGTCGCCGTCAATTCGACCGTCGAGAACATCGGCGCGCGGCGGCTGCAAACGGTGATGGAGCGGGTACTGGACGAAATCTCCTTCGCCGCGCCCGATCGCAACGGCGAGACCCTCCGGATCGATGCCGATTACGTGCAGAAGCACGTCGGAGATCTTGCCAAGAACGCCGATTTGAGCCGGTTTATTTTGTAATTCCGGGCGAGCGCGCTATCAATTGCCGCGTGACCGCACGCATCCTGCAAAATCCCTGGCGCCTTCTGCTCGCGATCAACGCCGCCGTGATCGCCGGCGTGTTCATTCATAAGATCCAGCTGCCGCCTTACGTCCCCTACGTCCACCTCCTCGTCGACTACCATTTCGGCTTCATCAAGCGAGCGCTGATCGGCGCCATCGTCGCGCTGTTCACGGCGACGGTGCCCGTGTGGTTGGTATTCGCGATCGGCGGCGCGACGTGGCTGGTGACGCTTGGGCTGTACGCGAAATTATTCCACAAGACCTTCGGCTTCGCCGGGAAGACGCTGCCGCTGTTCGTCTTCATCGCGGGCTCGCCGTTCTTCCTGAAGAACTTCATGCACACGCTCGGCCATTTCGACATCTATGGCTGTGCGCTCGCCATCATCCTGCTGCTGATGCCGGCCGGCTCACTCCTGTTCGTCGCAACGGCTGCGCTGTTCTCGATCGTTCTCGTGCTGATCCACCACATTCATCTGCTGATGTATGTGCCGACGATCATCACCATCGTCGTGGTTAGGCACTATCTGGCCTATGGCCACAATCGCACCAGCGTCGCGTTTGGCATTGTCGCCTTCGCCGCGGTCTCCGCGCTGTTCCTCGCGGCCCAGTTTTTGGGGACGATGCCGATTCCGGAAGCGGATTTCGTGGTGTATCTGAAAGGACGGATGGCCGATCCGACGCGTACTGACCTCCTGCAATTCAGCTACATCTGGTATCAGCCGCTGGCGAAGGAAATTTCCGACACCTGGGGCCGCCTGCCGCACAACATCCTCGGCGTGCCCGTCTTCGCGCTGCTGATCTGGCTGCACACGCCGCTGTGGCGCTATTTTGCGAGGCTGATCGGCTCGCTTGCAAGCGAGGCGCACCGCCGTCTGGTTGTTGCTGCGCTGATCGGCGTCAGCCTCGCCTATCTCGTGATGTTCGCCATGGTGTTCGACTATTCGCGCTGGATCTCGAACTGGGCGGTCTGCATGTTCCTGATCCTGCATGCTGTAAAGATGCTGCCGGCCGCGCGGGAGACGCCGCTGATCCCGGCGGAAGATCAGAAGATAAATATCTTCGGCCTGATCATCACCTTGATCCCCCGCGTCGGAATCGTGCGGCCGTTTTAGCCGTCAGTAGACGTCCACTTGCGACCGCACCAGCGGTGTGCTCCCTCTCCCGCTTGCGGGAGAGGGCTGGGGTGAGGGTGTCTCCGCAGAGAGATTCACCGTGAGGAGAGAGCCCTCACCCGGCGCTTCGCGCCGACCTCTCCCCGCAAGCGGGAGAGGTGTAGGGCCGCTAGAATCTCGCCCGGCGAATCCGGACATAAAGCGCGCCCTCGCCGCCATGGCCGATGCCGGCCTCCTCAAACCCGACCACGAAGCTGCGGAATTCCGGCAGGCTGAGCCATTCCGGCACCTGGCGGCGAAGCACGCCGCTTTCGCCGCCGCTCCTGCCCTTGCCGGTGATGACCAGCACGAAGGTCAGGCCGTCATGATGGGCGCGGTGGAGGAAACCGGTCAGGGCACGATGGGCGCGCATCTGGGTCATGCCGTGCAGATCGAGTCGCGCCTCGATCTCGCTGCGGCCGCGCGACAGTTTTGTCCGCTCGCGCTTGCCGAGCGGAGCCAGTGGCGGCATCGCGGGCTTTGATGCGCGTGGCGCCGGCGCGGCAGCCAACGGCCTTGCCGACGGCGCGGATTTGGCAACCGGCGCTGCGGGCGAAGGCTCAGTGCGCGGCGCGGCGTGCACCTTCGTCGCGCGATGCTTCCTGAGCGGCTTGACCTGTTTTGCGACGAGCTCCCAGAGCTCTCGGTCTTCCTCGCTGAGCGCGCGCCGGCGCGCCGAGGGACGAGGAGGATCCAGCACGGGCGGACGGGACGATCGCTTCATTGCTGGTGGGAACGATTTTTCAGGTGACGGCGCGGTTCGCGGACAGGCTCTATCACGGGACGCGGCGCCGGCAAGGGCACAGGGTTGGCGACGGCGACGGTTTCGCTCTTGCTTGGCGCCGAAGCCGCAGCAGGAGTGGCCGGCTTAGCGGGATCGGTTTGCGGAAACAGCTTTGCGATCTTCTCCGACGGCCGCGGATCCGGCACCGGCAGCTTTTGGCCGCGCGCGCTGGGATCGAGGCTCTTCGGCACCAGCATCACGAAGTGCATGGGATGGCGCAGCCGGCCCGAGACGCGGCCGGCGTCCTGGCCGGCGCCAAAATAAAGATCCGCGCGGGCAGGTCCGATAATGGCGGAGCCGGTGTCCTGCGCGATCATCAGGCGGTGGAATGGCGTCTTGGAGCGCTCGGAATCGATCGGCAGCTCGCCCTCGATGAAGAACGGCGTGCCATAAACGTGGAGCGATTTGTCGACTGCGATCGAACGGCCGGCCGTCAGCGGAATACCTTGCGCGCCCACCGCCTCATCCTTGTCGGAGAGGTTGACCTCGCGGAAGAAGATGTAGGAGCGGTTCTGTCGCCGCAACTCCTTGGCGCCGTCAGGATTCTGCGCCATCCACTCCCTGATCTTCTGCATCGACATCTCTTCCTTCGGAATGATGCCGCGCTCGATCAGGATGCGACCCACGGCCGTGTAGGGAAAGCCGTTATAGGCGTCATAGTTGAGCCGGACCGTGGTGTCGTCATCGAGCTTGATCCGCGCCGAGCCCTGGATCTGCGCAAACAGCAGATCAGTCGGATCCTTCAGCCAGGCGATCTCCAGTCCGCGGCCGGCGATCTTGCCATCCTCGATCTCGCCGCGATCGTAATAGGGCACGAGCTTGCGGCGGCCGATCTTGCGGTAGACCGGGCCCTTGTTGGGCAGGCTGACCGAATCCTGCTTGTAGCCGCGCACGAACAGGTTCGAGGGCCGGCGATAGATCGGGACGTTGTACACTTCGGTCTGCGTGCGCGAGCCGTCCAGCACCGGCTCGTAATAGCCGGTGACAAAACCGTCGGGCTCGCCGAGACGCGAGATGCGCAGCGGCGAAAAGTTTTCTTCGAAGAAGCTCTTGGCCTTGGCGTCGTCGGTGAGGTCGAGCGTTTTGGCGGCGCGGCAGGGTTCGCTCAGCGAGGCGCCCAAGGCTTTTGGCTCAGGTGTGCCGGTCAGCGCATTGATCGAGCGGCAGCTCGCGCGAAACGTCTTGTAGGCCGCGAGATGATCGTCGTCACTCCAGCCCCTCACGTCCGCCCAGACCAGTGGCAGATATTGCGCGCCTGGAATTTCGAACGGGAGCGCGAGCTGCGGATAGGGCAGGGCTCGCGGAGGAACCGCAGCCACTTCGGGAACATGGTGCTGATGGCTGCGATAGTGACGCCGCGCCGCCTCGGCGCCGAGCGAAAACGACAACAGCGCAACGGCACCTGCGCAGAGCGCCGTCGCGCCATTCCTCAGGAAAAGTCTAATTCGCGCTTCCGGTGCCAACCAGCTTCCAGTTCGGATCGCGAGAGGTGATGTCGCGGGCGAAAGTCCAGATGTCGGTAATGTCGGCGACCGTGTCAGCGCTGCCGTCGACGATGTTGCCGGCCTTGTCGCGGGTGGCCGAGATCATCTGCGAGACGAAGCGTATGGTGAGCTGCGCGGTGCGGTCACGCAGCTCGGCGCCGGCAAGCTCGGCCTTGTCGATCGAGACGAAGCGCGTCTCGATCTTCTGCTCGTTCTTCTCGCGCTCCTTGATCGCAGCGTCGAAGCTCTCATAGACCTCTGACGACAAGAGGTCACGCAGCGCGCGGCGGTCGCCATTGGCAAAGGCCAGCACGATCATCTCGTAGGCACCGCGGGCGCCGGAGATGAAGTGGCGGGGATCGAACGTGGAGTCCTTCTCGACGATGGCGTCGAGACCCTGGGCCAGCGCGGTACCCGGCTCGGTCAGGCCCTTCCAGCGGTCGGAGGGCGGGGCCGGCTCTGCCGTCGGCGCCAGCGGGGCCTGGTCGATCACCTTGCCCGGCATGGTCACGACGTTCTTGTCCGGGGCCCCCCCGAGCGCATTGCGTGCGGTGCGGTCGAACGGCGGCCGCTCATTGCCCGTCCGCTGCCCCAACACACTGCGCAGCCTCAGGAAGATGAAGACCGCCAGCGCCAGGAAGATGATGGTGTAGATGTCCACGTCGTATTCGCTTTCTGGTCTTTTCAGGGAGTCGCTGCCGGGAAAATCAATCCGGCCAGTAGACCGTTCCATACCGAAACGGCAAGACTACATCACCATTTTAGGACCGCTTCGGGCCCGCGCGTCACGTCCGCCGGATGTAGGCACGAAATCTTGCCCGGCCAAGGGCGCCTTTTGGCACAGCCTGAAGTGTAGCGCGTTTTATGCTTAAGGGGAAACCCGATCCTGCCCGGAAATCGCGCATCTTCAATCGTTTAACGTGCGATTTCGCGTCCGGGGCGGGTTAGACGTCACAGTTGTGGGCGCGGCCCAGATACGCCATCCGGAGCCGTTCGTCCTTGTGGAACGAGGCGGCCCTATGTTAGCCAACCGCCGCGAAATTCAGCCCCAATCGGGTAAGGAGACACTCTTATGACCAACGGCAACGGCACCCCTCCCGAGGCGGCCCAGGCACCCCAGCTCAACGTGCTGGCGCAATATACCAAGGACCTCTCGTTCGAAAATCCGAACGCGCCGACCTCGCTCCAGCAGCAGGGCCAGGCCCCGCAGATCAACATCCAGATCAACGTCAGCGCCAACAACCTCAGCGAACAGGAGTTCGAGGTGACGTTGTCGGTCGAGGGCAAGGCCGAGACCGCCGGCAAGGTGATGTTCTCGTTCGAGCTGGCTTATGCCGGCGTGTTCCGGATCGCCAACGTGCCGAAGGAGAACCTGCATCCGCTGGTCATGATCGAGTGCCCGCGGCTGTTGTTCCCGTTCGCCCGCGAGATTATCGCGACCGCGGTCCGCGACGGCGGGTTCCCGCCCCTGATGCTGGATCCGGTCGATTTCGTCGGTCTCTACCGGCAGAACATGGAGCGGCAAATGGCCGCTCAGCCGGCCGGTCAGGCCTAACTGGCCGGATTGACCGCCGGGGCGGGAAGGAACTCGTTCCAGATCGCCTTGTCGCCGAGCGTCGCGATGAAGGCCCGGTGGGCCTCGCGCTCGGCATCTGTCACCCGCGGCGCTAGCGGCACTAACCGCTGCCGCCGCGGTGCGTCACCGGCAGCATTGACGCGAATCTCTTCGCTCTCCGAAGCCAGGAGCAGCTGCGACTGCCGTGCCCCGACCAGATCGACATAGACTTCGGCCAGCAGTTCGGCGTCGAGCAGCGCGCCGTGCTTGGTGCGGTGTGAATTGTCGATCGCATAGCGCGAGCAGAGATCGTCGAGCCGGTTGGACACGCCGGGATGCTTGCGCCGCGCCAGCAACAACGTATCGACCAGCCGCTCACGCGGGACCGCCGCGCGCTTGATGCGGTCGAGCTCGGCATTGATGAAGCTGATGTCGAACGAGGCGTTGTGGATCACCAGCGGCGCGTCGCCGATGAACTCCAGAAACTCGTCGACGACCTCGTGGAACAGCGGTTTCGTCGCCAGGAACTCGGCTGACAGCCCGTGCACCGCAAAGGCTTCCGCCGGCATGTCCCTTTCGGGATTGATGTAGCGGTGAAAGCTCTGCCCCGTTGGCATGCGGTTGAAAATCTCGACACAGCCGATTTCGACCAGGCGATCGCCGCGCAGGGGATCGAGGCCCGTGGTTTCGGTGTCGAGAACGATTTCGCGCATGATCTAAAAAGCCGTGTAAGCCGGCGAATCAGGCTCGCCGCTGCGGCATCTTAACGACCTCGGCCAGGATGTGCGTGATTTGCGCGCGCACCGGCTCAAGTCCGTGTGACGTATCCACCACGAAATCGGCGCGCTTGCGCTTTTCGGCGTCGGGCGTCTGCTTGGCGATGATGGCGTCGAGTTTTGCCTCGTCCATGGTGCCGCGCGCCAGCACACGCGCGCGCTGGAGTTCCGGCGAGGTCGAGACCACGACCACGGCGTCGACCCGTTTCTCGCCACCGGTCTCGAACAGCAGCGGGATGTCCAGGACCACGACCGGCGCGTTGGCCGCTTGCGCATCGGCAAAGAACTTTTGGCGGGAAGCGCCGAGCATCGGATGGACGAGCTGCTCGAGCTGCTTGATCGCGGCGGGATCGTGCACCACGCGCGCGGACAGTTTTGCCCGATCGACCTTGCCGCCCACGGTGGTGCCGGGAAAGGACGCCTCGATTGCCGGCGCGGCCTCGCCTTCATAAAGTTGATGGACTGCTGCATCGGCGTCGTAGACGGGGACCCCAGCCTCCACGAATAATTTCGCGGTGGTGGATTTGCCCATCCCAATCGAGCCGGTCAGTCCCAAAATCCGCATCAGCTCACGCGATCCCTGTCAGTCACACCGCAACTAGCCGCTCGCGCCGCAGGAACGCAAGCAGCGGCAGCAACGGCAGACCGAGAATGGTGAAATGGTCACCTTCGATGCGCTCGAACAGATGGATGCCGAGGCCTTCGAGCTGATAGGCGCCGACGCTTGAAGTCACGGCGTCACCGGCCGCGTCGAGGTAGGCTTTCAGCTCAACCTCGGTCATTTGCCGCATGGTCATGCGGGCCACCGAAACATCCTCGAAAACAATCTTGCCATCATGCGCCACGGCCACGGCCGAATTCAGCTCGTGACTGTTGCCGGCGAGCTCGTGCAATTGCGCCATCGCCTGGGGGCGGCCTGCGGGCTTGTTGAAGAGACGCTCGCCAAGGGCCAGCGTCTGATCCGCACCGATCACGTAGCTTGCCGGGTGATGCGCCGAGACCGCCTTGGCTTTCTCTCGCGCCAGCAGCAGAGCAATCTCGCGCGGATTCGACAGCTTTGAAGCGGACTGAATCCCGCGCTCGTCGATATCAGCCGTGATCGCCTTGAATTCGAGCCCGGCGTTGGCCAGCAGCATCTTTCGCGCGCTGCTTTGCGACGCCAAAATCAACGGAGATTTGCCGCGCCAGAGACCCATCGCCAAAACTATTCCCAAGACTATTCAGAGGGCCGGTTACGCTGGCGATCACTGTAGAGCTTCATGATCGCCGCGGCGGTTTCCTCGATCGAGCGCCGCGTGACGTCCAGCAGCGGCCAATCGTGCTTGGCGCTCAGCTTGCGCGCGAACGCGACCTCCTCGGCGACCGCCTGCCTGTCGGTATAGGTGTCGCCGCTGGAGTCGGCACCCATGGAGAGGAGACGGTTCTGACGAACCTGGATCAGGCGTTCCGGCGTGGCGTGCAGGCTCACGACCAGCGGTCGCGTCAGCGTCTCCAATTGCGCCGGCACCGGAATGCCCGGCACCAGTGGCACATTGGCGGTGCGGATGCCGCGGTTGGCGAGATAGATCGACGTTGGCGTCTTCGAGGTGCGCGAGACGCCGACGAGCACAACATCCGCATCTTCAAGCCCTTCGACATGCTGACCGTCGTCGTGGATCATCGTGTAGTTCAGCGCGTCGATGCGCTTGAAATATTCGGCGTTGAGAACGTGCTGGGCGCCGACGCGGCCGGTCGTCGCAGCCCCGAGATACGCTTCGAACAATTGCATCACCGGCCCGATGATCGACAGGCTCGGAACGTTGATTCCCGTGCACTTGTCCTCGAGCCGCGAGACCAGATCCTTTTCCAGGAGCGTGAACAGCACGATCCCCGGCGCTTCCTCGATCTCGTCGAGCACGCGATCGAGCTGCTTCTGGCTACGCACCAGCGGATAGACATGCTCGACCGGCGTCACATTGGCGTATTGCGCGGCGACCGCGCGCGCCACGGTGATCAGGGTCTCGCCGGTGGAGTCGGAGACGAGGTGCAGATGGAAATAATTGTTCGAGGTCGGCACAAAAGCTCTTTGTATGAAGGCGGTGTGGTTTGTGGATTTCTGTGGACCTTAACCCCTCGGAAAGGGTTGCGCGACACCAGGGGCGGGACAACTGCCAATTTTGTTCACACCACTGCCCATCGGAATAAGTCCGGCGCCCCTGCGAGAGGGAAACGGGATTGCGCGGACAACCCCCTTGATAAGCTGCCGACAGCCGCGCGCAAGCCCTTGAGGCCGGACGATTTATCCGGGCAGGCCGGACCTTCGCCGGATATGTTGATGGATGTGAACAAGCGCGTGTGAAGTGGCGGACGGCATTGTGTGAGTCCAATCCACCGTCACATAGACTCAAACCTTAAGAATCTAAGATTCTTTATTGGAGAAGGGCGCTCCAGATGGATATGTGTGCGCTGGAAGACCTTAACGAGTTCTTACTATCCCCAGCCACCGGAAGGCCGGTCGCATATTCGGACGCCGGACATGTTTGAAGACGTCTATCTCTGGATCAAGGCGCTGCATGTGATCGCCGTGATCTCCTGGATGGCGGGCATGCTTTATCTGCCGCGGCTGTTCGTCTATCATTGCGAGGCCGAAATCGGGTCGAAGCAGTCTGAAACGTTCAAGGTCATGGAACGGCGGCTGCTCAAGGCGATCATCAACCCCGCCATGATCGTCACCTGGCTCGCCGGGCTCTATCTCGCCTGGTCCGGCCATTGGTTCACCTTCGGCTGGCTGCATGTAAAACTGGCACTGGTCTTGGCGATGTCCGCGGTCCACGGCTTTTTTTCGCGCTGGGTGAAGGACTTCGCCACCGACAAGCGCCCGCGGAGCCAGAAATTCTATCGGATTATCAATGAGGTGCCGACCGTCCTGATGATTGTCATCGTGATCATGGTGATCGTGAAGCCGTTCTAGGCAAAGATCGTGAATGATCGCTCAGCGCTTCGGCTTGCGGAGTGGAAAGCGATTTTCTATATTAGCGATATCCCACCCAACGCAGGCGGATGTGGTTGTGTCCGAGCTTTTTGAAGGCCGGACACCACATCAGGTTTGAAGCCTCACCGGCGCTCTCCTTGCCAGACCTGCGGACCTTACCTTCTCGCGTCCGCATTTCAGAGCCTCCTCGCACCCCCTCCCAAGGTTACCCCACAGGACCACCCCAATGCGGGAAATTAAACTCCAGGACCTCAAGTCGAAGACGCCGGCCGAGCTTGTCTCGTTCGCGGAAGAGAACGGGGTCGAGAATGCCAGCACCATGCGCAAGCAGGAGCTGCTGTTCGCCATTCTCAAGCAGCTCGCGATTGCTGAAACCGACATCGTTGGCGAGGGCGTCGTCGAAGTGCTCTCCGACGGCTTCGGCTTCCTCCGCTCGCCGGACGCCAATTATCTGCCGGGACCGGACGACATCTACGTCTCGCCCTCGCAGATCCGCCGCTTCGGCCTGCGCACCGGCGACACTATCGAAGGCCATATTCGCAGCCCGAAAGAGGGCGAACGCTACTTTGCGCTGCTGAAGGTCAACACGCTCAATTTCGAGGACCCGGAAAAGGCCAAGCACAAGGTCAATTTCGACAACCTCACGCCGCTGTTTCCGAATCAGCGTTTCCGTATGGAAATCGACGACCCGACGCGAAAAGACCTTTCTGCAAGGGTGATCGACATAGTCGCGCCGATCGGCAAGGGCCAGCGCGCGTTGATCGTTGCGCCGCCACGCACGGGTAAAACCGTGCTGATGCAGAACATCGCGCATTCGATCGCGCACAATCACCCCGAGTGCTATCTGATCGTGCTGCTGATTGACGAACGTCCGGAAGAAGTCACGGACATGCAGCGCTCGGTGAAGGGCGAGGTCGTGTCCTCGACCTTCGACGAGCCGGCAGTCCGCCACGTCCAGGTCGCCGAGATGGTGATCGAGAAAGCAAAACGTCTGGTCGAGCATGGCCGCGACGTCGTGATCCTGCTCGATTCGATCACGCGCCTTGGCCGCGCCTACAACACCGTGGTGCCGTCATCCGGCAAGGTGCTGACCGGCGGTGTCGACGCCAACGCGCTCCAGCGCCCGAAGCGCTTCTTCGGTGCCGCCCGCAACATCGAGGAGGGCGGCTCGCTGACCATCATCGCGACCGCACTGGTCGATACCGGCAGCCGCATGGACGAAGTCATCTTCGAAGAGTTCAAGGGCACCGGTAACTCGGAACTGATCCTCGACCGCAAGGTCTCGGACAAACGCACCTTCCCGGCGATCGACATCTCGCGCTCCGGCACCCGCAAGGAGGAGCTCATCACCGATCCGCAGGTCCTCAAGAAGATGTACGTGCTCCGCCGCATCCTGAACCCGATGGGCACGATGGATGGGATCGACTTCCTGCTCGACAAGCTGCGCTCGACCAAGAGCAATTCCGAGTTCTTCGACTCGATGAATACCTAAGTGCAGTGCAGCAAGACACCAAAGGGCGCCTTCGGGCGCCCTTTTTTGTGTGCGGCGTTGCTACACCGAATGTGCAGCATGGTGAGCGGCTGGCCCGCTGATCCGAATTTTTTCTAAGATGTTGATATTTATCAATAATGATTGACTTTATCGGAGCCATCGAGCTTGAGCGGAGGAACTTTTACAGCAAACTGCTGCGGGTATATTGCATTGCAATATGAGCTTTTGCTGCGAGATATGCGCAGCAAAACCATGCCGCTTGTAGGCCAAAACGGATGTTTGCCTTTTCCCCGGCAGCCGGACAAATAGGCCATGCATCCGCGAGACCAGACCATCTTTGCGCTGTCGTCCGGTCGCCCGCCGAGCGCGCTGGCGGTCGTGCGCGTCTCCGGGCCACAGGCCGGCCTGGTGCTGACGACGCTGGCGGGAAAGCTGCCGGCGCCGAGGCAGGCCAGCCGCCGGCTGCTCCGTGACGGGGCGGGTCACCCGGTCGACGATGCGATCGTGCTCTGGTTTCCGGGCCGGGGCAGCGCGACGGGGGAAGACGTTGCCGAATTCCACGTTCATGGCGGTCGCGCGGTGCTCGCGGCGCTTCTGGCGGCGATTTCTATAATTCCGAATGCGCGGGCGGCCGAGCCGGGCGAGTTCACGCGGCGCGCTTTCGAGAACGGCAAGCTCGACCTCACGGAAGCCGAAGGCCTGGACGACCTCATCCACGCCGACACCGATCGCCAGCGCCGTCAGGCGCTGCGCCAGTTGCAGGGCCTGCTCGGCGATCGCGCCCGCGATTGGCGCGAGCGCATCATCGAGGCCTCGGCGTTGATCGAGGCCGGCATCGATTTCTCCGATGAGGGGGACGTGCCGGCCGAACTGAGGGCGCCGGCGGTGAAGGCGATCAAGGCGCTGCATGACGAAATCGCAGAAGTCCTTGCGGCACAGGGACAAGCTGAACGTCTGCGCGACGGCCTGGTGGTTGCGATCGCGGGCCCGCCGAATGTCGGCAAGTCGACGCTCATGAACCAGCTTGCACGCCGCGAGGTCGCAATCGTCTCGCCGCATGCTGGCACCACGCGCGACGTGATCGAGGTGCAGCTCGATCTCGACGGCTATCCGGTCACGGTGATCGACACCGCCGGGATTCGCGAGACCGAGGATCCGGTCGAGCAGGAGGGCGTGCGCCGGGCTAAGGCGCGCGCCGCGGATGCGGATCTCGTGCTGTGGCTGATGGGTCTCGATGCGAAGGTCGAGGAGCGAGCGCCGGGGACCGCACCGGTCTGGACGGTCCGCAACAAGATCGACCTCGAGGCGGGCGTTTCAGCCGTCGGGGCGAGCGCGAGCAGGTCCTTCGCAATTTCGGCGCGACGGGGTGACGGGCTGCCAGAGCTGATCAACGCACTGGTCGAATTCGCGGCCGAGTTCTTCGGAACCAGTGAGGGCGCCCTGGTGACCCGGGTCCGCCAGCGAGATCTCCTGCATCGGGCGTCTGACAGCTTGCGCCGGAGCCTGGAGCTTGTAGAAGAGGGCGAGGAACTCGCGGCCGAGGAGCTGCGCGCTGCCGCTTATGCCCTAGGCCGGCTGCTGGGCCGGGTGGACGTCGAAGACGTCCTCGGGGCTATTTTCCAAAAGTTCTGCATCGGAAAGTAGCGCTAGTTCTTCATTCTAGAACTATTTCTTGTTCCGCTGCTTGGCTGTTTCACGTGAAATAGGCCCGCAATGGGCGCCAACTGTTTCACGTGAAACATGATTGGTCCTGATCGGCGCACCAGGACTTCGTGAGCTCGGGTGGCACTTGATCTCGCCGCGCCAGTGGTGACGCTGGTGAGCAAGGTCTGCGTCTCAATCTCGTCATTGCGAGGAGCTCTTGCGACGAAGAGCAATCCAGGCTGCCTCCGCGGAGCGATTCTGGATTGCTTCGCTGCGCTCGCAATGACGGGCGGCGTCGATTGGTCTCTCTATCGACGCACCTCCCGGCGGAGGCACTATGACGCTGCCGTATACATTTTCACCCGTTTGGCCCATCTTGTTTCACGTGAAACAGTAGGCCTTTCAAGGTGCCTTCTACTGTGCATGGGGTTGTTTTCGAGAAAAAGCGCTTCGGCCGGAGCCACCCTGTTTCACGTGAAACAACACCTGCTCCGAGTTTCCACTTCCGGCCTTTTCCACTCTGAGTTAGAAGTCCGCCCATGCGTGCAGAGCGAGAGAGTTTCGACGTCATCGTGATTGGCGGCGGCCATGCCGGCTGTGAGGCCGCGGCTGCGGCTGCCCGGATGGGCGCGACGACGGCTCTCGTCACGCACCGTTTTTCGACCGTAGGCGCGATGTCCTGCAACCCCGCCATCGGCGGTCTCGGCAAGGGTCACCTGGTCCGCGAGGTCGATGCGCTCGATGGTCTGATGGGCCGGGTCGCCGATGCCGGAGGCATCCAGTTTCGCGTCCTTAACCGCCGTAAGGGTCCGGCCGTGCGGGGTCCGCGGGCCCAGGCCGACCGTAAGCTCTATGCCGCTGCGATGCAGGCGGCGATCCGGGAGACCGACGGTCTTTCCGTCATCGAGGGCGAGGCCGACGAGCTGATCGTGGCTGACGGCCGGATGACCGGTCTGCGCCTGGCCGATGGCCGGGAGTTCGCGGCTGGATCTATTGTCGTCACCACCGGCACCTTCCTGCGCGGTCTGATCCATCTCGGTGAGAAGAACTGGCCAGCCGGCCGGGTCGGAGAGGCGCCTGCGATGGGCCTTTCGAGCTCCTTCGAGCGGGCAGGCTTCACGCTGGGCCGTCTGAAGACTGGCACGCCTCCGCGCCTCGACGGCACCACGATCGACTGGTCCGCGGTCGAAATGCAGCCCGGAGACGAGCCGCCGGAGCCGTTCTCGGTCATGACCGAGCGGATCACGACGCCGCAGATCCAGTGCGGGATCACCCGGACCACGGCCGCCACCCATGAGGTGATCCGAGCCAATGTCCATCGCTCCCCGATGTACTCCGGCCAGATCAAGAGCTCTGGGCCGCGCTATTGCCCCTCGATCGAGGACAAGATTGTCCGTTTCGGCGACCGCGACGGTCACCAGATCTTCCTGGAGCCGGAAGGGCTCGACGATAGCACCGTCTATCCCAACGGGATCTCGACTTCGCTGCCGGAGGAGGTTCAGCTCGCGATCCTCGCGACCATTCCCGGCCTGGAGCGGGTCAAAATGGTCCGGCCGGGCTATGCCATCGAATACGACCACATCGATCCGCGCGAGCTCGATCCGACCCTCCAGACCAAGCGTCTGCGCGGCCTGTTCCTGGCCGGGCAGATCAACGGCACCACCGGATATGAGGAAGCGGCCGGTCAGGGCATCGTGGCCGGGCTGAACGCGGCGTTGGCTGCCAGTGGGGCCGCGTTGACGGTGTTCGACCGGGCAGATGGCTATCTCGGGGTGATGATCGACGACCTCGTCACCC
>WNGR01009518.1_pt1 | contig 16196 bp, 12 predicted proteins | sample 5407581 | NCBI WGS metagenome assembly WNGR01 (sample SAMN13153383, study PRJNA577476) | soil metagenome | isolation source: 80 cm soil or saprolite under Garry oak tree replicate 2 | place: USA:California | collected 2016-06-15 | reverse complement strand
GCCTTCTCTTTTTCCTGTGCCAGCGACAGCCAATCGCTAGCCCTCATCACAAGATGGTAACGGACTTTCGTGTCAGAGCAGCATTGAGCGAGCTTTAGCAGTCGCTGCGCTTGATGACGGCAGAATTGAGATTCACTCCATCTAAGATGAGTTTCCTGAAACACGGCAAAGCCCCTCCCCGACGCGCTTCGGTGAGAAGGCAGCGGTCGCCAACTCAATCGTGGTGCCGGTCGGGAGTTGATGCTCAGGGGCTTTAATGCCGTCCCCAGGTTAGAAACCACCGTGTTCTCATTCCCGGCAGGAGTCGAGGAGATTCGTTGCTGCAATGCGAATTAGGAAAGTCCGTGGTATCGGGGGCAGTATCGCGAACTCCGAGACGAGCGCACGATACGACCGTAATAGAGCCGCCGTACCCGCCCAAATCGATAGGATGGTGTGACTCTAGCACCCAAGAACATAATACCTTGACGCGGGCCGCGACGTTCGCGGGCGCGACCTGACTGCGCCCGGTGAAAAGGGGAACCCTTTGGTGTACTATGGCGGCACTGGCAATCCGCGTAGGGAGGGTCAGCCGTGGCACAAATCGGACAGCCGGTTAGAAGGTATACGATCATACCGCTGGAAGAGCCGGTTTTACCTACTCCGGAACCAGTTACACCGCCGCCCCGCAAGTCGCCGAACAGCACCCCACCCGTCATTTGGCCGGAGGCCCAACCCGTGGAGTAGCGGAGCCGGGATAGTGTCGCCGAGTACGATCACAAACCGAAATCAGAACGAGCTTGCGAGAGCGCTCAAGCACGAGGGCGTTCGGGTGGGAGAGATCATCGCGTACCGAGCGTGGGGAGTGATCAAACCGGGTTGGTTTCAGAGCAGCGACGACCGCCTGCATAGCGTTTTCGTGCGAGATTACATATGGCATCCCGAGGAGCCCGCCTGGGGCGATGTCCGAACGCACGGAATCTATTCGTTCCGGGACGTGATCAGCTCGAAACAGGAATGTGGGTACCCCGGCGGTATTGGCCCGCTACTGCTCGGCAAGGTCAAAATCTGGGGGGAAATTGTAGAGCACGAAGCGGGTTACCGATCGGAGTTCGGGAAGATTGCGAGCCTCGACTATGGTGACCCGGAGCTTTTGGACAAGTTCCGAAAAATCTACAGGGTCAATCAGGTGCCCGACCATCTACATCATTCTGTGCCGTCCTCCTAGATGCCAATGCCGATGTCGATTCGTGTAAAGACTTATCGAAAAGGCGCCGTATCACGTTGGTTCGGGGAGCCCCTCTGAATAGGAGTGCGCGTCATGCGGTTGGCTGTCGTGGCATCAGCCCTAATTTTGACCACAGCGTCCACTTGCAGCAGTGCTTTAGCGCAAGGAGCCCCCTCACATGAGGCTCCAGTTGGGCACCGCCAGTCCAAAGCAGGTGAGGTGCCGCAGGCTCAGGAGCTAACGGACGCCGAGAAGAGACAGAAAGCACTCGACCAGGCGCTTGACAGGAAGCTGAAGAGCATATGTCGCGGCTGCTGAGTTCTCGGGCGAGTCCCCTGATTAGGAGCTATGGGAGTGCAAGCAATGGCCGCAGACACAGTTCGGTATGTTGAAGGTCAAAAGGGACATCTGCTTCATTTGAGGAAATAAGCACAACTGGTTTGTTTAATGCGTGAGCAAGGCCGAGTTCGTAAAACACGTTTGGATTCCTGGTAGCATCGTTCACCGGCAAATGCCTGCTTCGCCTACTTCAACAAAACCTGGGGCAATCCCGGGTCCTTCCTTCCTGTCCCTTATTAGGTGGAAGTTAGGAATCGGAAGATGCCCAAGGATATTCTAAGCACCGTATAACTGCACTGCTATTCCTGAAACAAAGTAGTAAACTCAGTTCAAGTATCGGCTTAAGCCACTAGCCGCTCCCGGTAGTGTCAACTACCAGCAATTTTGGAGTCAGGAAATATAATCCCAATCCAAAGTCGGGATGGTGGGGACATTAAAATCTCGTCCCCGGTGCAGTTTTCTCTCAGTCCTATCCCAAGACCTTCGAGCCGTCGGAAACCCCAGAGTCTTGTATTTGGTCCTGCCTTATCATCAACAGAACCGCCCTGGGTAAAGTGCCGGCGGTGCATATCGGTTTATTCTAGGAGACCGAAAACCCCCATCAAGACTTGGTATTTGCTAGAAAAGACTTGGAATTTCCCCAGGCACCCAATCGGTATTTTCCGGGACATCAAAGCCAAAGCCCTTTCATGTCCTAAGAGTGCACTTCTAACCGGGCACCAGCGGGGATTCCATTCTTTTCCCTCGCCCCACCTTTACTGGATCCCGTTTTCTCTGACACAGACTGATAAGAACGACCCTGGCTGCCGGATACAGTGGGAACACCACATTGTTTTATTCCCCGGGTTCACTCAGTTCCTTGTTGCTGCTTAGGGTTACCCCAGCTACGCTCAGCTCCTACAAGGGATCACTCGTCTGGAAATCTGTGATGGTACTGGAGAGATGTTCTGGTGGGTGCCGCTCTGACCCGGCTGCTTGGTGGGAATTAGCTATCTGGGCCCCACCTACCCTGAACTTGCTCTTCCACGAGCACAGCTCTTCAGAGTTCCAACAAACTAATTATACACCGCGTGTCTAGGAGACGTGCTGTCAGTAAAGGCGGGTATACTGCGAAACCTGCCGTTGTTGTCCAAGATGTTGTCCACGCAGCTTGTCGCGATCGTAATCAAGGACCGGATCTGACATAAGCTCTTGATTTTGCTGGTACAGCTGGGTGGATTTGAACCACCGACCTCCTGATCCACAGTCAGGCGCTCTAAACCAACTGAGCTACAGCTGCACGGGCTGCACCGATCGGCGAGAGGCCGGAAACTAGGAGAGAAGGCGGATATTGGCAAGGTCCGGCGGGGCGCCCGACCGGCCGCAGACGACCGCGGCTTTTGCGAGCGGCGTGCGGATTCCATTCGTCTCGCCGGTCGTGCCAGCCGCGGCGACCCCCCGCGTCACGGCGCGATCCACTCGCGATGAACCATCGCCGCAAACGTAAAGCCCGGGCGACAGGCCCGGGCTTTGGTACGCAACGCTACGCGACAAATCGGGATCGCGAGGACCCCGACTCAGGCGACCTTGCGGAACGCCTTGGTGACGCCGCTCTTGAGCGGCTCGGTGGTCTCGGTCGCGACCTTCTGGGCGAGCGCCGCAAGCTCCTTGCTCTGCTCGGAGACGGCCTCGAACTGCTTGCGCGCGTGCGCCGTCGACAGCTCGATGATCTCGGAGAACGACTTCACGTCGAGCAGCTCGCGGGCGTAGTCGAACGCCGCATTGGTGTTGGCGCGGGCCGCCTCGATCACCTTGAGGTTATAGTCGGCGGCGCCCTTGGCAGCGGTCGTGTAGGTGTCCTCGAGCAGGTCGGTCGCCTCTTCGGCGGCGGCCTTCACGCGCTCGTAGGCATCCTTGGCCTGCGCAACGCCCTTCTCGGCGATCTCGCGGAACGCCGCGGGAACCTCGAGCTTGGGCAGGTCGAACTTCGGCAGATCGAACTTCGGCAGTTCGAAGATCGAGCTCACCGGCGCTACCGGTTTTGCCGGCTTGGATTTCACAGTTGTCGTCGCTTCGTTCATGGCACTCCTCCGTCACAGGGCGGCAGTATGTGCGGCTGTTCGAACCCGCCGCCCGCCGCCGGTCCGATGCCTCGAATGGATCCTGTCTCGTCCCCGCGGCGACTCCCCTTCCCGCTAAGCCGCCGTGGCAATCTCGCACCCGCTATATAGCACCGAATATGGTGCAATGCAACATGAATAGTGCATCGCAAAATCGAGACGCCGACCCGGCCTCCGAAGGGACGCCGGAAACGGGGGCGTGCGGCCTGAACTCGCAGGGAATCCTGGTGAATTTTCCTGCCGGAAAGACAGGTGCGATCGGCGAATGGTGAAGCAGGCGGAGCTATTCGCCGCAATCGCGGAGAAAATCGGCGTACCGACCCCGATGGGACACTCTGTCGCAGTGCAGCAGCCGTTCAGGCAAAACGGAATACCGGATCATGAAGCCCCGGATCAGGAAGCCCTGGGCTTGCCGGTGTCCTTGGCGGCCGTGCTCGCGGCGTCCCCAAGCTCCTTCGCCTGGTTGGAAAGAGCCTCCATCTGCGCGCGGATGAACTCGGAATGGAGCCGTAGGATTTCCTGAACGTCCTTGGCGCGGACCAGCTTGTGCGCGAACTCGAAGGAATTCGCCACATTCTGCTCCGCGAACGTCATCGCCTTCTTGCCCACGTCCCTGGCCCCGGCCTGCGCCACCGCGGCTTGGCCTTCCAGCGTGCTGACCGCCTGCTGGGCGGCCGCGATGAAGCCGTCGAAGGCCTTTCTCGCCTGTTCCACGCTCTGCTCCGCCATCTGCCGCATTTCGGCGGGGATTTCGAATTTCGGTATGCGCTCCTCGGCCATCGTCGCCTCCCGTTTCCGGTGTCTTGCATGGTTCGGGCGCCCGGGGATCGCTGGCGCACGGCACCGGTCCGCCAGCGTATCATAGTGCGGCAGGCGAATCGCTTTTATAAGAAAGTCGCACGCAACGGGGCAGTTAACGTTATCCCCGCCTCGTGCAGCGACAACGGCCACCCGGCGTGGACGCCAGGGCCCCCCCGGACTAATACGGGTTCCTTTAGCGCTTGGCGACAAAACGCCCGGGAGCACCCGGTGATACGCATCCTTCGCTCGCAATGACGAAACCGGTCCTTGCCCTTGTCCGCGACCCTAGGCTCTCGCCCCACGCGACGAGCCCGGTGCCGGCTTGGCTCTGCACGGTCGAGCCCCCGCGCATGGTCTGGATCAATGCGGCGGGCGCCGGCCTGCGGGGTTCCCCGAGCCCCGCGGCGGTTACGCAGCGGCCAATGTCGCCGGGCGATCCCTTGGCCATCGACCTTGCCCGGCTCGCCGCCGGCCTGCCCGATTCCGGCGCCGCGCGACTCGAGCGGATTCGTGGGCTCGCCGCCGGCATCGGACGCACGACCGTGTGCGCCTGCTCGCGGCTCGCGCTCGAAGATGGCATGGCGATCCTGATGGTCGCGGCGGAGCCTGCCGCATCCGCCATGCCGTTGGCCGAACGGGTGCGCAGGACGTTTGCGGACGCGGAAGGCGCGATTGCGGTGTTCTCCCCGGCTGGGGCACTCATCCATGCCAGCGCGGAGGCTGCCGCCCAACTCGGCCCGATGACGACGCTGGCAGCTTGGGGGGCCGGTGCGCTCGCGGCCGAGGCGCTGAACTGCGGCCGCGCGAGCGGCAACAGTCTCATCGGACCCGTCGAGTTCCAGCGGATCGGCACCGGCGGCAACGCCGTCGTGCTGGCGATTTTGGCCGCGGAGCCCGATCGCTCGCAGCCCCCATCGTCCGAGATCGGCATGGACGAAGTTCCGTTCCCGATCGAGCCGGCGCAAGCCGAGCAACGGGCTGTGCCGGCCGATGGCGCCGAACCGGCCGCAGTTCCTCCCCGGCCGGAGCGGTCGCTCCCGCTCCGCTTCGTGTGGCAGATCGATACGGACGGACGATTCACGCTCGGCGCGACGGACTTTGCCGAGGTGATGGGCGCGCAAACCCTAGCCCAGATCGGACGGACCTGGAACGAGGTCGCCGCCGAGCTCGGGCTCGACCCGGACCAACGCGTGGAACGCGCAATCGCCTCGCGGGATACGTGGAGCGGCGTCACATTGGCTTGGCCCGTGGAGGGCAGCGAACAGCGGCTCGCGGTCGAGCTGTCGGGACTGCCGGTGTTCGATCGCGACCGAACGTTTCGCGGTTACCGCGGCTTCGGAGTCTGCCGGGATGTCGCGCGGTTGGCGGCGGCAATCGCCGCTCGCAGCGCCGCGCCGGCGGTCTCCGCGCCACTTTCCGATGCAGCCGCTCGCTCGATTGCCGCAGATGCCGGGGAGCCTTCGGGCACGCAACCGACCGACCCGCGACCGCAGCTCACGCTGGTGCCGGCTGCCAAGAACGTCGTGCCGTTTCGGAGCGCCGGCGCCAATGAACGCCGGCCCGCATTGAGCGCGGTCGAACGAACGGCGTTCCGGGAGATCGGCCAGGCTCTGACCTCGGGACTCCCCGAGAACGCCGACGAACCGGGTACAAGAACCGAGCAACCTGTTGCGGGCGGCGAGCCCGCGGGGCCCCGCGCTGAGGATGCTACCGTGGTGCCCAGCGCGTTTGCGCCAGGCGGCGTGCCGGCCGCGGCCGGCGCGGCGATGGCCAAACCGGGGTCGACCGCGCTCGACCGACTACCGATCGGGGTGCTCGTCTATCGTGGCAGCCGGCTCATTCATGCCAATCGCGTGCTGCTCGATTGGACCGGATACGAGGATCTCGGCGCGCTCGCGGCGGCGGGGGGGCTCGAGCGGGTGTTCGCCGAACCGGCCGCCGCGCTCGACCAGTCCGGCGAAACCGGCCGGACGCTGGCAATCACCACGCGCACCGGTGCGCCGCTGGCGGTCGAGGGCCGGCTGTTCAGCGTGTCATGGGGCGCCGAGACGGCATTCATGCTGGTCCTGCTCCAGGCGGGCGACCGGCTCAAGAGCTCCGAGCTCGCGCTCCGCCGCGCCGAGGCGGACGCTCGCGAGCTCCGCTCGATCCTGGACACCGCGACCGACGGCGTGGTCGTGATCGAGCGCGACGGCCGCATCGCGTCGCTCAACCGCAGCGCGGAAGCCTTGTTCGGTTACGAGACCCGCGACCTCGTCGGCGCACCGTTCGGCGATCTGTTCGCGCCCGAAAGCCAGCGCGCCGCGCTCGATTATCTCGACGGGCTGTCGCTCAACGGCGTGGCGAGCGTGCTCAACGACGGCCGCGAGGTGATCGGCCGCGTGCGCGAGGGCGGCCTGATCCCGCTGTTCATGACGATGGGCAGGATCGCGGACGGGACCGACAAATTCTGTGCAGTGCTGCGCGACATCACCCAGTGGAAGCGCGCGGAGGAGGACTTGGTCAACGCCAAGCGCGAGGCGGAGCGGGCGTCCTCGGCGAAATCCGACTTTCTCGCGAAAATCAGCCACGAGATCCGTACCCCCCTCAACGCCATCATCGGCTTCTCCGAAGTCATGATGGACGAGCGCTTCGGCCCGGTCGGCAACGAGCGCTACCGTCAGTACCTCAAGGACATTCACGCCTCGGGCGGCCATCTCGTGTCGCTGCTCAACGATCTTCTCGATCTCTCCAAGATCGAGGCGGGCAAGCTCGACCTCACCTTCGACAGCGTCGACCTCACCGCGTTGCTGCAGCAGTGCGTCGCCATCATGCAGCCGCAAGCCAACCGCGAGCGGATCATCATTCGCACATCGCTGCTGCCGACGCTGCCGGCGGTCGTGGTCGATGAGCGCTCGATCCGCCAGATCGTGCTCAATCTGCTGTCGAACTCCATCAAGTTCACCGGCGCCGGCGGCCAGGTGATCGTCTCGACCGCGCTCACCGAGCGGGGCGAGGCGGTGCTGCGCGTGCGCGACACCGGGATCGGCATGAGCGAGAAGGAGATCGAGACGGCGCTCGAGCCGTTCCGGCAGCTCGCGACTTCGACGCGCTGGGGGTCCGGCGGGACCGGACTGGGACTGCCGCTCACCAAGGCGCTGGTGGAGGCCAATCGCGCGACCTTCACCATCAAGAGCGCGGTGAATGCCGGAACCCTGGTCGAAATCACGTTTCCGGCAACCCGGGTGCTCGCGGAATAAGCAGCAGCCGCACGCGAGGCTCCGCCTTGAAAACGGCGGATCGGTTGCGGCACCGCCATATAAACTGCGGGTTCGATGCGCTAAGCTGGTCTGCGGACCAAGCGCGCCGGGGACGTACCGTGATCCGTCGAATCCGTCACACATGCTTTGCCCTTGTGGCATTGCTGTCGATCGGTCAGCCTCCCGCGGCGGCGGAGGGGGAGAACGCCGATCTGCTGCTCGTGCTGGCGGCGGATGTTTCGCGCAGCATCGACGTCGCGAAGTTCCAGCTGCAGCGCGAAGGCTACGCCTCTGCCATCACCAATCCGCGGGTGCTCGATGCGATTCGTTCGGGCCCGACCGGACGCATCGCCGTGTGCTTCCTCGAATGGTCGGGCGTGGCGTCGCAGCGACTCGTCATCGACTGGACGCTGATCGGCGATGCGGACGCCGCCCGCCATTTCAGCGACGGCATCGTCGAGGCGCCGCGTTCGTTCGCCGACCGCACCTCGATCAGCGCCGGGATCGATTTCGCGATGGAGCAGCTGGAGCGCGCGCCGTTCACATCGAAGCGCCGCGCCATCGACGTCTCCGGCGACGGCACCAACAACAGCGGACGCGACGCCGGCGCGGCGCGGGATGACGCGATCGCCAAAGGCGTCACCCTCAACGGCCTCGTCATCCTGAGCGAGACGCCGCTGGTCTGGAACCCGGAGCACACCAATCCGGCCGGGGGGCTCGCCGAATATTATCGCCGCAACGTGATCGGCGGCCCCAACGCCTTCGTCATGGTCGCGGAGAATTTCTCCTCGTTCGGCGCGGCCCTGGTCAAGAAACTGGTCGCCGAAATCGCCGAGGCTGCTTCCCCAACGACGGTCCGCGGCCGGATCGCGCGGCCTTGATCCGCAACCGCCCGGTCGGGTAGCGTCGCCCCGCCACCCCGCTTCCGCTCGGTCGAGCAGCACGCCACCCGCAGCTTTCGCCGCCGACATCCCGAAACGCCCAGGTATGGTTCGATGAACAAGGTCTATTCCGACGCGAGCACCGCGCTCGCCGGCTTGCTGCATGACGGCATGGTGATCATGGCCGGCGGCTTCGGGCTGTGCGGCATTCCGGAGACGTTGATCCATGCCATCCGCGATTCCGGCGTGAAGCATCTCACCGTGGTCTCCAACAACGCCGGGATCGACGGCGTCGGGCTCGGCCTGTTGCTGGAGACCCGGCAGATCCGCAAGATGATCTCGTCCTATGTCGGCGAGAACAAAACCTTCGCGCAGCAATATCTCGCCGGGCAGCTGGAGCTCGAATTCAATCCCCAGGGCACGCTCGCCGAGCGCATCCGAGCCGGCGGCGCCGGCATTCCGGCGTTCTTCACCAAGACCGGCGTCGGCACCATCATCGCCGAGGGCAAGGAAGTGCGCGAGTTCGACGGCGAGAAATACGTAATGGAGCGCGGCCTCGTCGCCGACCTCTCGATCGTGCATGCCTGGAAGGCCGACACCGAGGGCAATCTGGTCTACCGCAAGACCGCCCGGAACTTCAATCCGATGATGGCCACCGCCGGAAAAGTGACGGTCGCCGAAGTCGAGATCCTGGTCGATCCCGGCGAGATCGAGCCCGACGACATCATCACGCCCGGGATCTACGTGCAGCGAATCGTGCCCGCGCTCAACGCCTCGAAGCACATCGAGCAGCGCACCACGCGTCCTCGCCCCTGAGCAGGAGACAAGAACGATGCCCTGGTCCCGCGAAGAGATGGCCGCCCGCGCCGCCAAGGAGCTGCGCGACGGTTTCTACGTCAACCTCGGTATCGGCATTCCGACGCTGGTGTCCAACTACATACCGGAAGGGATCAGCGTGCAGCTGCAGAGCGAGAACGGCATGCTCGGCATGGGCCCCTTCCCCTACGAGGGCGAGGAGGACCCGGACCTCATCAACGCCGGCAAGCAGACCATCACCGAGCTGCCGACGACGAGCTATTTCTCCTCTGCCGACAGCTTCGCCATGATCCGCGGCGGCCATATCGATCTTTCCATCCTGGGTGCCATGCAGGTCGCGGAAAACGGCGATCTCGCCAACTGGATGATCCCCGGCAAGATGGTCAAGGGCATGGGCGGCGCCATGGACCTCGTGGCCGGGGTCAAGAAGGTGGTGGTGATCATGGAGCATACCGCCAAGGACGAACCCAAGCTGCTGAAGCGCTGCACGCTGCCGCTCACGGGTGCCCAGGTCGTCGACCTGGTGATCACCGATCTCGGGGTGTTCGCCATCGACAAGCACCGGGGCTAAGGCCACGAAAGCGTCACAGAGCCGCGTCAGGAGTGGCCCACGCGCTGCCGGCCTGTCGGCGGCGGCCGGATCATCGTAGGTTGAACACCCGTGTTCGTGGCTGGCGGTTTCAAACGCCTGGGAATCCTCCTCGCCGCACTGGTTGCGGCCGGGGTTGCCGCGCTCGTGGCGATTTCGCTGGTCATTCCCGCCGAGGACGTGCGCAACGCCATCAAGGCCGAGATCCGCGCGGTGACCGGCTTCGAGCCGATGATTCGCGGCGATGCCTCGGTTTCCCTGTTTCCCTGGGGCACGGTGAGCTTCGCCGACGTCAGCCTGGGCGATGACGGCAGCGGCGGGCGGGCGCTTGCCGCCGAGCGCGTGACCGCCCGGCTGCGGCTGCTGCCGCTGCTGTTCGGCCGCATCGAGGCCGCCGACCTCTGGCTGCTGCGGCCGAAAATCTCGCTCCGCTTCGCGCCGGAAGCAGGCTCGAACTGGTCCGGCGTCGCCGAGGCACTGACCCGCGCGCTCAAGCCGACGGCAAGTCCGGCCGACGCGCTGATGTCGTTCTCGGAAATCCGCATCGCCGACGGCACGATCGAAATTCGCGACGACGCGCGCGGGCTTTTGGAGCGCCTCTCCAACGTCGAGATGTCGCTCGCCTGGCCGGCGATCGCCAAGAGCTTCGTCGCGACCGGCCGGTTCGTATGGCGTGACGAGCCGATCGACCTGAGTCTGAACCTCAACGATCTCTCCGCCGCACTCGACGGCGAGCGCGCCGGGCTCAAGGTGCGACTGAGCGGCCAGCCGTTCCGGGTCGGCTTCGACGGCCACATCGGCCGGCGGCCGACACTCAAAATGGAAGGCACGCTCGCCGCCGATACGCAATCGCTGCGCAACGCGCTGGTGTGGGCCGGTCAGAAGCCGCTCCCGGGCGGCGGGTTCGGTCGCTTCGCGCTCAAGGCCCACACCACGCTGGTCGCCGGCACCGTGGCGCTGTCCGGGGTCAACATCGAGCTCGACGGCAACACGGCGGACGGCGTGCTCGCGTTCGCGGCCGATGGCCGGCCGATGGTGCAGGGCACGCTCGCGGCCGACGAGCTCGATCTCACCCCCTACATTTCGACCGCGCACGGGCTGCGCGCGAGCGGGCACGACTGGAGCCGGGTGCCGATCGTGCTCGACGGGCTGATGGATTTGGACGTCGACCTGAGGCTTTCGGCCGCGCGCATCAATCTGGGAAATGCGAAGCTCGGCCGCACCGCGATCGGTGCCAATCTGCGCGATGGACGCTTGACGCTGGCGATCGGCGAAGCCCAGGCGTTCGGTGGGGTGCTCAAAGGCTCCTTGACGCTGGCGACGGCGCAATCCGGCGCCGAGATCAAATCGCAGCTGCAGTTCGCCAACGTCGATCTGGAGAGCTGCCTGCGCGACCTGTTCGGCATTCGTCGTGTCGACGGCAAAGGCACCCTGGTGTTCGCCGTCGAAGCCGCGGGCGAGAGCGTGCTCGCGCTGACCCAGACCTTGAGCGGCACCGCGAGCTTGGTGGCCGAAAACGGCTCGCTCACCGGCCTCAATGTCGAGCAGCTGCTCAAGCGGCTGGAGCGCCGTCCGCTCTCGGGAGGCGGCGAGTTCCGCAGCGGGCGCACGCCGTTCGACAAATTGACCGTGAGCCTCAGACTTGCCGAGGGGACCGCAAACGTCGAGGACGTGAGGCTGGAGAGCGCGGCGGTGCGCCTCGCGCTCGCGGGCTCGGCTTCGATCCCGGCGCGAGACCTCGATCTCAAGGGTACCGCCAGCCTGGTTGCCGCCGTGGCCGACAGCCCGCCCACCTTCGAGCTGCCGTTCGTGATCCAGGGGCCATGGGAGGATCCGCTGCTGTTGCCCGATGCCGAGATCCTGATCCGCCGCTCCGGCGCCGCGGCGCCGCTGCTCGATGCGGTGCGCGATCCCAAAACCCGCGATGCGGTGCGCTCGGTGATCGAGCGGGTGACGCGACCTGGGCCGAAGCCCGCGGCGGTGCACCCCGCTGCAGCGCAGCCTGCCGCGGCTTCGCCGCCCGGACCGGACGCACCGGCGCAACCTGCTGCCGCCGCAGCTCCGGCACTTGGGCAAGACGCCGCTTCCGCTCCAGCGGAAGGCGCGCGGCCCGACGACGCGGCGAGCCACTGACCGTCATAATTTCGCGGTGAGATCCACGGCCTCGGCGCGCCGCGACGCGCGGCCTCGGTTGAGCACTGCAGCGGCGATGACGCCGAGCGCGACCAGCACGATCATGAGCGTGCAGATCGCGTTGATCTCCGGCTTCACCCCCAGGCGCACTTCCGAATAGATCCGGATCGGCAGCGTCGTAGCGCCGGGGCCGGTCGTGAAGCTGGCGATGACGAGATCGTCGAGCGAGAGCGTGAAGGCGAGCAGGAAGCCCGCGGCGATCGCCGGCCAGATCAGCGGCAGCATCACCAGCAGGAAGCTGCGCAACGGCGGGGCGCCGAGGTCCATCGCGGCCTCCTCGAGGCTGCGATCGAACGTCAGCAGGCGCGATTCCACCACGACCGCGACGAAGCACAGCGTCACGCTGCTGTGCGCAATGGTGATGGTCCAAAAACCGCGATCGAGCCCGATCGCGACGAACAGCAACAGCAAGGCGAGCCCGGTGATCACCTCCGGCATCACCAGCGGCGCGTAGAGCAGCCCGGTGAACAGCAGCCGGCCGCGGAACCGCCCGCCGCGCGCGAGCGCCACCGCCGCGAGCGTGCCCAGGATCGTGGCCGCCGTAGCCGAAACCAGCGCCACGCGCACCGATACCCAGGCCGATTCCAGCATCGCGCCGTCGGCGAGAAGCTCGCGATACCATGCGAGCGACCAGCCGCCCCACACGGTCACCAGCCGCGAAGCGTTGAACGAATAGATCACCAGGATCGCGATCGGCAGATAGAGAAAGGCGAGGCCGAGCGCCGCGCTCACCAGGTTGAAGCTCGAGAGCCCCTTGCGCATGGCGTCAGCCGCCTTGCTCGATCTCGCGCGCCTGCCGGTGCTGATAGATGAGAATCGGCACGATCAGCAGGCACAGCAGCGCCACGGCGACCGCGGAGGCGATCGGCCAGTCGCGATTGGCGAAGAACTCGGTCCACAGCGTCTGTCCGATCATCAGCGTCGCGGAGCCGCCGAGCAGGTCCGGAATGACGAATTCGCCGACGATGGGAATGAAGCAGAGCAGCGATCCGGCAACGATGCCGGGCCGCGACAGCGGAACCGTGATGCGCCAGAACGCCTTCCAGGGCGGCGCGCCGAGATCGGCGGCGGCCTCGTGGAGCGAAACTTCGATCTTTTCCAGGGCCGCATAGAGCGGCAGCACCATGAACGGAAAGTACGAATAGACGATGCCGATGTAGACCGCGGTGTTGGTCGAGAGCCAGCCGACCGGCTCCTCGACGATGCCGAGCGCCAGCAGCATCTGGTTGAAGAGCCCGTCGCGCTGCAGGATGTTGATCCAGGCGTAGACGCGAATGAGGAACGAGGTCCAGAACGGCAGCACCACCAGCATGACCAGCATGGCCTGCAGCCGGCGCGGCGCGCGCGCCATCGCGTAGGCAAACGGATAGCCGAGCGCGAGCAGCATCAAGGTGGAGAACGCCGCGACCTCGAGGCTCTTCAAATATGCCGCCAGATACAGCCGATCGGAGCCGAGAGCCGCGTAATTGTCGAACGAGAGCCCGGCAAGGAAGCGCCTGAGACCTTCCCAGCCGGCAGCAAGATCCAGCACCGGCAGATAGGGCGGCTGTGCGATCACGGTCTCGGACAGGCTGATCTTGAGGACGATGAGGAACGGGACGAGAAAGAACGCCGTCAGCCACACGTAGGGGATCACGGCCGCGGCTCGCCAGCGCGGCACGCCAGTTGCGGTCTTTGCTGTTCCGCGCATGGCAAACACCCTAGTTCGTAGGGTGGGCAAAATCGAGCACGCCGGCAGGAAGGCTCGCCGCAAGGCCCGCCAACGATTTTGCCCACCGAGTCCAGTCGGTGGGCAAGGCGCATCGCGCGCAAGTTCGCGCTTGCTGCATGCTTTTGATCGCGATGCGCCGTGCCCACCCTACGTGCTGGATGGAAAGCACCTTAGCGCGTCAGCACGATCGCGGCTTCGGGCGGCCAGGAGAGCCACACCCGATCGTTCCAGCCGATCGCGCGCTCGACGAGCCGGGTCCGATTGCTCAGCGTCGCCGTCATCAGCGCTCCGTCATCGAGCCGCACCTTGTAGACCGACAGATTGCCGAGATAGCCGACGTCCACCACGGTTCCGGCGAGCGCATTCTCGCGCGCTTCGGTCGGCCGCTCGAGGCCGATGCGCACCTTCTCGGGGCGCAGGGCCACCCAGACCAACGCGCCCGGCGCGGCATCGACCGGCTGCGCGATGCGCAGTTGAACGCCGCCGTTGCCGTGGACCAAAGATTCGCCCGCGCCTGTTGCGGCCAGCCGTCCCTCCAACAAGTTCACGTCGCCGACGAAATCGGCGACGTAACGGGAGCTCGGCTGCTCGTAGATTTCGGCCGGCGTCCCCACCTGCACGATGCGCCCGCGCTCCATCACCGCCATGCGATCGGCCAAAATCATCGCCTCCTCCTGGTCGTGGGTGACGATCACGAAGGTGGTGCCGAGCTTTGCCTGCAGCTCGATGAGCTCGAACTGCGTCTCGGCGCGCAGTTTTTTGTCGAGCGCCGCCATCGGTTCGTCGAGCAGCAGCACCTTGGGGCGTTTGGCGAGTGCGCGAGCGAGCGCGACGCGCTGGCGCTCGCCGCCGGAAAGCCGATCGGGCTTGCGTCGGGCAAAGCCTTCGAGCTTGACCAGCGCCAGCATTTCTTCGACGCGAGCCGCGATCTGGAGTTTCGGCATTCTCTCCTGCTCGAGGCCGAAGGCGATGTTGCGCTCGACACTGAGATGCGGGAACAGCGCGTAGCTCTGGAACATCATGTTGGTTGGCCGCCGATAGGGCGGCATGCCGGCGAGATCCGCGCCTTCGAGCAGGATCCGGCCTTCATCCGGCGTTTCGAAGCCGGCGAGAAGGCGCAGCAAGGTCGTCTTGCCGCAGCCCGAAGGCCCCAGCAGCGCGAAAAACTCCCCGGCGAAGATATCGAGCGAGAGCCGGCCGACGGCGCTGATTGCACCGAACCGCTTGGTGACCCGCTCGAATCGCACCAGCGGCGAGGCAGCAGGATCCGCCCACGGCGCGAAATCGCGTTTGGGCCCGAGCCTCGGCTTGATCGGTTGCGCCCGCTCCACCATGCGCCCCAATCCCGAACGGCGGCTCAGGACGGACGCCGCGTCAACGTGCGCTGCACGGCGTCGCGCCAGCCGGCGCATTTGCGTTCGCGCGTTGCCGCATCCATCGCCGGCTCGAACCGGCGGTCGAGCTTCCAGGTCGCCGCGAAGGCGGCAAGATCCGGGTAGATGCCGGCGCGGCGCCCGGCGAGATACGCGGCGCCGAGCGCGGTCGTCTCCGCGATCGCCGGCCGGTCCACCGGCGCGGCCAAGACGTCGGCGAGGAACTGCAGTAGATATTCGCTGGCGATCATGCCGCCGTCGACCCGCAGCACCGTGCCGCCGGTGCCGGGCCAATCGGCGCGCATGGCCGCGAGCAGGTCGCGGGTCTGATAGCCGACCGCCTCGAGCGCCGCGCGGGCGAATTCGGCGCGCCCGGCGTTGCGGCTGAGCCCGAACATCGCGCCGCGCGCGTCGGGATCCCACCACGGCGCGCCGAGCCCGACGAACGCCGGCACCAGATAAATCGGCTCGGCCGGATCGGATGTGGCGGCGAGCTCCCCGGATTCCGCGGCGCTCGCGATCAGCCCGAGGCCGTCGCGCAGCCATTGCACGGCGGCCCCGGCGACGAAAATCGCGCCTTCGAGCGCATAGCTGCGGCGCCCCTCGAGCTGATAGGCGATCGTGGTCAGCAGCCGGCTGCGCGACTTGACCGCGGTCGTGCCGGTGTTGAGCAGCGCGAAACAGCCGGTCCCGTAGGTCGACTTCATCATGCCGGGCTCGAAGCAAGTCTGGCCGATGGTGGCGGCCTGCTGATCGCCGGCGATGCCCAGAATGCGGATCGGGCCGCCGAACAGGCCGGGCTCGGTGACGCCGAAATCCGCGGCGCAATCCCGCACTTGCGGCAGCAGCGGCAGAGGCACGCCGAACAGTTTTACCAGACCCGCCTCCCATTCGCCGCGGCGGATGTCGAGGAGAAGCGTGCGCGCCGCATTGGTCGCATCGGTGGCA